>Ga0247815_10000907_pt1 | contig 22884 bp, 12 predicted proteins | sample UWRJL194509B1_FD_181014 | JGI IMG/M metagenome (GOLD analysis project Ga0247815, IMG submission 181014) | Plant litter microbial communities from Arlington Agricultural Research Station in Wisconsin, United States - UWRJ-L194-509B-1 | ecosystem: Environmental > Terrestrial > Plant litter >...
TTTTAATCCTACACTCATGTCAAATAAATTATCTCATAGTATAAAGATAGGCGTAATTGCCATGGCCATCAGCGTGTCTGGTTGCAAAAAGCTGATCGAAATAAACCCGCCTGTAAATGAAACACCTTCTGCTGCCATTTTTGCTTCGGACAGGACTTCGCTAGGCGCCCTTTCAGGAATGTACGGTTACTTTACATCAGCTGCTGCACAAAATACAGATCTGGTAGTAAATTCTTCACTGATGGCTGATGACCTCAGATATCTTGGAATTGTAGTGTCTCCTACTGAATACAACAATAATAGCTACCTGGTAAATACAGCGTCAACTGAGGCATTCAGCACCTGGTATGCACTGATTTACCGTGCAAATGCGATCATCCAGGGGATGCAGGAAGTTAGTGGTACAACAGCAGCCATCAGGACACGCCTTACTGCCGAAGCCAAAATAATCCGTGCTTACAGTTACTTTAACCTGGTTAACTTTTACGGTGGAGTACCGCTGGTAATATCAACAGATGCAAATGTTACTGCCTTTTTGCCGCGCGAAACACCTGAAAATGTATACCGTCAGATGATTACTGACCTAACAGATGCAAAAGCCAGTTTGCCGGCTGATTATTCAGCTACAGCGGGGTCACGTACAGGCGTGAATAAATTCACCGCATCTGCCCTGCTGGCGCGTGTATATATGTTTACAGGTGACTATGCTGCAGCAGAGAGCAACGCTTCTGAGGTGATTGCTTCCAGCCTTTATAGCCTTACACCATCAGCAACGATGAGAACTGCATTATTTGTGACCAACAGTGCGGAGAGTATCTGGCAATTGCCTCCATATTTAAGCGCAACCACTTTTTATACAGCTGAAGGCGCGCAATTTATTCCTTCCAGCACCACATCTATTAATTATACATTGCAGCCGGGCTTGTTACAGATTTTCCAGGCCAACGACTTACGCCGCACAGGATGGATGAGCACCAGGGTAGTCGCCGGAACAACTTACACTATTCCTTTCAAATACAAATACAGGGAAAACGCAACTGCAACAGCGGCGGGTGTAACTGAAAACCAGATTATTTTGCGATTAGCTGAACAATACCTGATCAGGGCAGAAGCGCGTGCCAGAGTAGGAAGCAATACTTCGGGCGCATTGAGCGACCTTAATGTGATCCGCATGCGTGCAGGTCTTGCGGCCAGTACAACTACCGCTGCAACTGCATTACTGGACGAAATTGCACTTGAAAACCGCAGAGAATTTTTCTGCGAGCAGGGTTTCAGATGGAACAACCTGAGAAGAACCGGACAGGCAGATGCAGTTTTGGGTGCATTGAAACCAACGTACAGACCGCAGGCTAAATTGTATCCTTTCGCTCAGTCAATCATCAATGTGAATACCAATCTGGTGCAAAACCCTGGGTACTAAAAATATCAATGCTGAGCTTAATTAAATCGAGCTAAAAAACGACAAATAATGGTTGTGATCCCGCGTCAAATGATGCGGGACACTTCCCTCAAACTTAAATTAATGGATAATAATATTGTAAAATTGATTGGGCTTTCGCACCGATACGGGACGGCATGGGCTATTCGCGACATAAGTTTTGAGATTAGTGAACACGGTGTACTGGGTTTGCTGGGCTCCAATGGTGCGGGTAAATCAACCACGATGAACATTATGTGTGGGGTACTTAATCAGACAGAAGGTTCTGTAGAGGTAGGTGGCTACTCGATGGAAACCAACCCAATAGAAGCGAAAAAACTCATCGGCTTTTTGCCGCAGAATGCGCCGCTTTATATGGAGCTGACCGTAAAGGAATATCTCACACAATGCGCGTACCTGCGTTTGGTACCCAAAAAGGAGGTGAGCTACGCTGTGGATAAGGCTATGTCCAAATGCGGTGTTTCACATTTTGAAAACAGGCTGATTTCTAATCTTTCCGGTGGGTACAAACAGCGCGTTGGTATTGCACAGGCGATTATCCATGAGCCCAAATTGGTGGTACTGGACGAGCCTACAAACGGACTGGACCCGAATCAGATTACTGAAGTACGCAAGCTGATTAAAGCCGTAGGAGAAGAGAAAGCAGTAATTTTTTCATCACACATCCTTTCGGAAATTCAGGCTACCTGTACCAATGTGAAGATGATAGAGAATGGCAAAATGGTGTTTGCAGATACGATGGATGCGTTTAATAACTACATCGATCCGGATAGCCTTGTGATGTCGCTCCTGAATCCGCCAGCTATAGAATTGCTCCAAAGTCTGGAAGAGGTAAAAAGCGTTGAAGCCATCAGCAGTACCAAGTTTCGAATCCACTTTAGTGGTGGACCGGAAATCAGCGAACGCCTGATCCGCAGGGGTATAGACCAGGATTGGAGAATGCGCGAGATTACACTCGAAAAAAGCTCTCTTGATCAAATCTTTGCCCAATTGTCAAACAAAACACCAAAAAATTAAGCATGAAAAATATTCTAAGGATTGCCCGTATAGAGCTGAGCCTTTTATTCTACTCACCGGTTGCATGGATTGTAATGCTGGTATTTATAATTCAGTCTGGCTGGGGTTATATGTCTGTGATCCAGCGCATGGAGCAGGCACAACAGATGGGCGTGGTTAGCAGTGGTCTTACCAATTCACTTTTTTCGGGCTTCAGGGGCTTGTTCCCAACAATGCAGGAGTACCTGTATCTGTACATACCCTTGCTTACCATGGGGCTGATCAGCAGGGAAACCCATAGCGGATCTATCAAATTATTGTATTCTTCGCCAATCAGGGTAATCGATATTGTGATAGGCAAATATCTTGCAATGATCACCTACTGTATGCTGCTGATGGCATTGCTGCTGGGCTTAGGTGTATTGTCGTTTTTCACCGTTAAGGATGTTGATTTTATGTTCATTCTTTCGGGTATTATCGGACTTTACCTGCTGATATGTGCCTACTCTGCTGTGGGTATATTTATGTCCAGTTTGACCACCTACCAGGTAGTTGCAGCAATCAGCACGCTGGTAGTACTGGCGATTTTGAAATTTATTGGCGGCCTTTGGCAGGGCGTGGCATTTGTACGTGATATTACCTATTTCCTTTCAATTTCTGGCAGGGCAGAGGAATCAATTACGGGTCTTTTGGGCAGTAATGATGTGCTGTATTTTCTGATTGTAATAGCTATGTTCCTTGGCTTTACCTTTTTAAAACTGCAGTTTGAACGCCGCACGATTTCCCTATCGCGTAAACTAACAGGTTATGTAGGTCTGATCGTTGTATTACTGGTGATCGGCTATGTAAGTTCATTGCCACAGTTTATCTTTTATGTGGATATGACTGCAGATCACGATCGTACTTTAACCAAACCGAGCAGGGATGTGATTGACAAAATTGATGAACCTGTGCTGATGACTACCTATGTGAACTTATTGGATGAAAACTATTTCTTTGGTTTGCCAAGCGGGCAAAACAACGACAGAAAGGTTTTTGATAAATACTTCAGGTTTATGCCATACATGCGCATGAAGTATGTGTACTATTGGGACCACTCACAAAACGAACCTTTATACAAACAAAATCCGGGATTAAGTGATGAACAAATTGCCAAAAAGATGGCGAAGGTTACTGAGCTGGATTTTGATGAATACCTGCGTCCGGAGCAGATTAGAAAGATCATTGATTTAAAACCTGAACGTAACCGTCTGGTTAGAACACTTACCTATAAAGGAAAAACGGTATTTCTGCGAATGTTTGACGACCTGGTAAGGTATCCATCAGAAAAGGAAACTACAGCCGCATTAAAGAGACTGATAGCCCCTTCGCCAAGGGTAGGTTTTGCTACAGGTCATCGCGAGCGTAACATCACCAGAACCGGAGATGCCGACTATGAAGTGTCTACCAATGAAATTGCTTTCCGTAATTCACTGGTCAATCAGGGATTTGATATCAGTTCAGTTGGTGTTGATGATGCTGACTTCCGTAAACACGTAGACGTGCTGGTTATAGCTGATCCTTTAACGGCTTACACACCTCAGGAATTAACCAATCTATCTGCATATATCAACGCGGGCGGAAACCTGCTGGTAGCGGCGGAACCAGGGAATAAAGGAATACTAAATCCTATACTAAATCTTGCAGGTGCCGAAATAGGGGACGGAATGCTGGTACAAAGGAGCGCTAATTATGAGCCTTCGTTTATACTCGGCGGGCTCAATGCAAAAAACTGGAAGCGACTTGCCGGCAAAGCTGAAAACGGAAGACAGGACAGTGCTTTTGTATCCATGCCAGCAGCAACACCGGTAAAAGCCTTGCCTGGAACAACATTCGAAGCTTTACCAGTTCTTGAAACAGCAACTGCAACTACCTGGCTTGTGCCACAATTGCAGCTTGATAAAACAAAAGAATTGATAGATGCCCGTAATAATGCAGAGAAAACAAGTTCGACTCTAGCATTGGCCCTTCGACGCAAAACACAGCAGGGGGAACAAAGGATTATGGTTACGGGTGATGCCGATTTCATGGGCAATGCGGAGTTGAGGAGACGAGGACCAGGGATGGTCAATTTTACGTTTGTGACTGAGTTGTTCAAATGGTTTAGCAATGGCGAGTTTCCTATCGATACTACACGTCCTGAGCCACAAGACAATAAAATTTTACTGAACACTGCGCAATTGACCATAATTCGCTGGGGATGGATAGGCATACTGCCTGCGCTTATCGCTATTTCTGTATCCTGGGTATTAATTTCAAGAAGAAGACGATAATATTTATGAACAATCAATATAAGGCTATAGTACTGCTTGCTATTTTATTTTCTTTACCAAAGATAATATTTGCACAGGATGTAGTATTGGTTAATGATCCTGGTGTAAGAACCGGAAAATTAAAAAATGGCTTCAGTTACTATATCAGACATAATGAAGAACCTAAGAGCCGGGCAACTATTTACCTGGCCAATAAAATAGGTTCAATTCTTGAATCGGATGAGGAACAGGGTATAGCTCATTTTATTGAGCACATGAATTTCAATGGTACCAAGCATTTTCCCAAAAATGAGTTAATCAGTTATCTTGAACTTTCGGGTGTAAAGTTTGGGGCAGATCTGAATGCCTTTACCACTTTTGATGAAACTGTTTACCAGCTGCCATTGCCTACAGATGAGCCGGGCCTATGGAAACAAGGGATGCAGATTATGCGCGACTGGGCTGCTGATGCTACGCTGGATAAGGTAGATTTTGAGCAGGAGCGAGGGGTAATCAGAGAAGAAAAGAGGCTCAGGAATACTGCATCCGGACGCATGGGCGACCAATACCGTCCGGCCCTTTACAACTTTTCGAGATACGCCAGCCGTATGCCTATCGGCAAGGACGATGTGATCAACAAAGCAGATGTTGCAGTTGCCAGAAACTTTTATAAAAGGTGGTACCGCCCGGATTTGCAAGCACTGATTGTTGTGGGAGATATCAACGTAGATGAAGTACAGAAACAGATTATCCAGCTTTTTTCGGATTTGAAACCGCCATCGAAATTAGCGAAGCGCGATCAATATCCGGTTGCGTTGCGCGATTCTATATCTTTCCTGAAAGTTACTGATCCGGAGTTTGGGCAATATTATGTACAATATTATTTCAAAGCTTTAAGCCAGCCATTAAAGACTGAGAAAGATTTTAAGCTTCAGCTTACCAGACAACTGACCAACGCCTTATATGCAGGGCGGTTACGTAATTTGTTCAATAGTGGTAAACTTCCTTACATGGCGGCAAGTGGTCAGGTGAGCACGGTTATCAATAACCTGGACGCTTTAACACTCAGTGTCTCGCTCAATCCTGAGCAAATGAAACAGGGCTTTGAAGCCTTCTGGCAGGAAATGGAACGTATACGTAGTTTTGGCTTTACTGCTGAAGAACTGAAATCTGTAAAAGACCGGCTGAGCCGCGGTATGGAGCTTGCACTTTCTGAGAAAGACAAGATGAAATCGGTAAGTTATGCGGATGAATACCTGCAGAATTTTACAGGAGGGGATGCATACCTGAATATTGAAGAAAGAGACAAGCTTATTAAGCGATACATTTCTGGACTCAGCGTAAAGGATATCAGCGACTACCTGTCGGTATTTTTGAAGAGCGCGGACCGCACGGTTCTGGTTTTAGGCCCGGAAAAGAGTAGGAAAGAACTGCCTGATCAAAATGTACTGGCGCTTTGGGAAAAGGAGGCCGCTCAGCGAAAGCTGGATCCGTATAAATTGGAGATGCTTAGCCAAAGCCTGCTACTGCATCAGCCTGTTCCAGGAAAAATTGTGAAAGAAGAGACCATACAATCGTTAGGTATGGTCCGCTGGCAGCTATCCAATGGGATGCAGGTTTATGTGAAGCCGACTAGTTTTAAAAATGACGAAGTACTTTTTACAGGTTTCAGTAAAGGAGGCACATCACTGTATGAAATGAAGGATTTTTATTCTGCAAAAAATGCATCGGCTTTTACCATTAGCAGTGGCTTGGGAAGGTTTAACGCGAACCAGCTGAATGGCTTTCTGAACAATAAAGCCCTGCAGGTTAAACCATACATTGCAGACCGCTCTGAGGGAATAGCAGGCGGGAGTTCTGTAAAAGACCTTCCTGTGGCACTGGAGATGGTGAATGCCTATGTAACAGAGCCAAGACTGGACACTGCCCGCTTTAAAATGATTATAGAACAGTCTAAAGCTGCGTTTAGGAACCGTACCCCAAATCCTGAAAGGGATTTTACGGACACAATAACTTCAGTACTTTCAGATAATCATCCCCGCAGAAAACCGATGTCTTTGTCTGATATAGATCAGATAGATTCAACCAGGTTGCGACAGATATTCCGGGAAAGATTTAGGAATGCCGAAGATTTTGTGTTTGTTTTTACAGGTAATGTGCAACCGGATTCGTTGAAACCAGTTGTGGAACGTTACCTGGCCTCGCTTCCTGCAAATGGAGCAAAAGAATCTGCGAGGGATTTACATATCCGAGTTCCCGAAGGTCAGCTGAGAAAAGACTTAACAGCTGGGGCAGGGGATAAGGCATCTGTGCAGCTGGTACTGAGCGGTAAGTATGATTACAATACCAAAAATAACCTGTACCTCGAATTATTGAAAACTGCTTTGAATTTCCGTTTAACCGAACGCCTGAGAGAGAAAGAAGGAGGGGTATATAGCCCCGCAGTTTACCTGACCCAGGCCAAGGAACCACTCGGTTTCTATTCGTTCACCGTATCTTTCGAATGTGATCCCGCCAAAATGGAACAACTGATTAAGGCTACGCAACAAGAAATAGATTTACTTTCTAAAAATGGCGTAACCGCAGATGACCTTAAGAAGTTTATAGCTGAGCAGTCGCGCGAGGATGAACTCGCTTTGCGTACCAACGACTTCTGGTTGAATTATATACAGAAACAGCTGGAAAATAAGGAGCCGCTTGCAGAAGTGTTAAACGGTGAGGCTGAATTGAAAACTTTGACTACCAAGGAAAGTACCGGGTACAGCGGGAAATTTTTGACCAGAAAGAATGAAGTGATATTTACACTGCGCCCTCAACCCAGGTAAATTATATAAGAGCTTTTCACTGGTGGATGCCGTGAATTGGGTAAATAATAGTTAATAATAAAGTATTCCGCCAATCGGCGGAATACTAATTTCTGAGCTTATACAATAGTGACGATAATAGCATACTGCACTAAATAATTAATGTCGGGTCGCGTGTTCGGAATATTTCCCACAATACTATCAAAGCTTTTCTAGCTCCTGGTTAGACAAATTCGTAGCAGCTTTGATTGTGTCTAAAGACAATCCTTGCTTTATCAAATTACTAGCAACGAGGAGTATGCCTTCTAACTTGCCTTTTCTTTCTGCGGTTTGAAGGATAGCATAATGATCCCACTCAATCTTCTGCTGGATTTCTTCTACTGGTCTTTCCATATCTGTTAGAATTTCTGCGGTTTTAAAAAAATCTATAAATATTTCTTCAGTGAATGTCTCCGGAATTTCAGTCAGCTCGCTCATGTACTTGAGTGCAAATACCCATTTATCCAGTGCTGTAACCAGTTCGTTTTCACTTTTATTAAAGTTAAGTAATTCGAGAAATAGAAGATGAATTTTGTCGTAAAATTCTTCGCTACTCCCACTGTCTCTAAGAGCGATGTCGTGTAAGTATTTTTTGGAAGGGTTTCCATCCAAGGTGAATTTTCCCAGGATGGAAATAATAATTTGTAAATAATTCGCATATTGTGGATTGACGCATTTTTTAGGAATTATTGGCCATGAAATTAGCAACGTGGCTAAATACTCATCAGGAGCAAAAAAAAGCAATGTGCTATTTTTACACATTGCTTTTTTAGTTACTTTATTCGCTTGGCAGCGTGATAATTTATACGTTTCCGTAAGCGTTTGACTGACCGCCATCAATGGCAATCACCTGTCCGTTTACATAACTGCAATCTTCACTGAGCAGAAATACAACTAACTTTCCAACCTCTTCTGGTCTTCCCAATCTTTTGGTTGGATTAGCCTGTGCATACACATCTTCGGCCGCTTGAGGATCTTCTGGGTTTACCTGTTTAAAAGCTTCTGCAACCATTGGGGTTAAGATTGCTCCCGGTGCTATCGCATTAGATAGGATACCAAACCTGCCATATTCCAATGCAGTAGATTTAGTAATACCTGACACCGCATGTTTGGTGGCTACATAAGCTAAAAACTGTAAGTTAGAAGAGTAATAAATAATTCCCCCTACACAGGCACAGCCGAAACTGAACACCAGGTTATTCAACAAAAAGGGCGAGACAACTATTGCGCAGCATAATCTAAAACCGCTTAACCAATAGATGGATTCTGAATATATGATGCCCAAAGCTCATCCAGATTTTTACCGGTAAGTTTGTTCCAGCTTTCTGCAGTATAAGTATGTTTGCGCAATTGCTGATCAATAGTTTCGATGATGCCCGGTTTAACCTTGCGTTCCATCCAGACAAAGAACCTGGCCGTGATGCGGTAACTGTTTTTATAAGTATGCTCTGGCTTTAATGCAGGCAGGGACCAACCAGCGCCAGGGTTATCTATGCCGAATTTATACCTGACATAGTCGGCAATCCCTTCGGTAAGCCATCCCGGGCCAACGCTTCTTCCGTAATCCTGAACAATATGCATCCCCTCGTGGGTGACCACATCTATGTCGCCAGGATGTTTGCTCATGTAGGCCGGACTAAATACTATCACACCATTAGAGGTAGCGGCCACACCTTTATAGGCTGTATCCACAAAGAACTTTACTGCTCTGAGTGTTTTAGGATTGTATTGTTTAGCAAGTTTTGGGTATACTTCGAAAAAGGTGGCGATTAGCTTTTCTTTTAGTTTAGGGTCAAAGCTCTGATCGTTGCTCTCGTAGGTAAGCGTGTACCTTCCTTTTTTGATGACTTCCTGGGCTTTGATCTGCGTGCTTGCTAAAGCCAGGCAGAAAAACGCCAGAATAAATAAGTTTCTTGTGTTCATATATCGTGTTTGCAAAAGTTTAAAAGGAGACGCCATGTGTGCGTCTCCTGTAATTTTATTTAATAACCCGGATTCTGCTGCAAATTAACATTTAAATCTCTCTGCTGCTGGGGAATTGGGTAAAGTGCTCTGGTAGCTGCCGTCGGCGTATGGTCCCACCAAGTACCGGTGGTAAACTTACCAAACCGGATCATATCATCTCTCCTGAACCCTTCAAAAATGAACTCACGGCCACGTTCTGTGAGCAACTCGTCAAGGGTAAGCGTGGCTGCCGTGTATGGTACGTAAGTGCCGGCTGCGTAAGCACGTTGTTTGGAAGCATTGATCAGCTGCAGCGCATCCGCATTTGCGGTACCACCGTTTTTGCGCATCAGTGCTTCTGCTTTCGCAAAATAGATCCAGGTTAAACGGTACACATTCCAGTCGGTATTGTTATAGTTCAGGTCGATGGCAGGAACCCCGCCCGGGCCGGCAACCTGGTTGCCAAGTTTATACTTGTTGAAGCGAACGCCGCTGTTTTCTTCGCCTTCGCTCATGCTGGAAACGGTAGAGTTGCTTTTGTTTTTCTGAATATTATCAACGAAGGTCAATTGCAGTCCGTTGTATTCTTCAGAAGCTAAGACCGGTGTTTTTCCATCTGCAAATTTAACCTGCGGACCAATGCTCAGCCAGTTTGACCTGCGCAGGTCATTTGCCTCGTATTTGGTGTAATTGCCCGGAACTACTACAATACCATCATTGCCACCGCGACCGCCACCGTAGATTTCCTGTTGCTTAAAGTGGTAGAATTCTCCAGGCCATGATGGTTCAAAGTTGGCAATGGAAAAGTTATAGGCAATAGAGAAGATCACTTCTTTAGACAAGTCGTTAGTGGTCTTGTACTGATCTTTGATATTCGGATCCAAGGCCATAGTTCCGTTTTGTGCTCCGCCTGCACCATTAATTACCTGATCGGCAGCAAAAATACAGTCATCCCAGCGGGCAGTACCGGTCCATATTTCAGCATTAAGATAGAGTTCGGTGAGCATTGCGTAGCCACTCGCCTGAGACATACGTCCCAGCTGAAGGCTGGAAAGCTTTGGTGCCTTGTCTATATTCTCTTTGATTTCTTTTTCAATAAAATTAAAGACGTCTTTTCGCGCCATTGTTTCTGGACGGACAGGAATACCTACCTGTGTAACTACAGGAATATTTCCAAAAAGGTCCATCAGTTTCAGATAATGAAATGCGCGAAGCAATTTCAGTTCTGCCAGGAAGGAGTCTTTCTCTGTCTGGGTTAGGCCCATCTGGGTAAGGCTTCTTTTTTCAATGTTCTCAATCGGATCATTACAGAACCCTACACCGGTGTACATTAAACGCCAGGCATTGTTCAGTCCGCCCTCGTCAACAGTCCATGTATGGTAATGTAACCGTTTCCATTTTCCACCATCTTCACCATGGCGACCCTTGGTTGGCCAGGCCAGCTGATCTGCAGAAAGTTCTGCGGGTCTCCACCAGCCATCCTGTCCGGATGGGGTTACCCAGGCATTGGCATGTGTATATGGCCTTAAAACAGCCGACAACACCTCGGTTTTATTGTTGTAAAAATTATCTGCAATCAGCAAATCGTACGCATTTTCATCAAGCTGCTTTTTACAGGCTGAAGTAACCATTACAACGAACAGTCCTATATAGGTGATATATCTCTTTTTCATCTCTCCTTAAATTAAAATCCAATATTTACGCCAAATACAAATGATCTGGTGCTTGGGTAAGCGCTGCGACTGTCAATACCGAGTACCCGCCCGTTGTTGTCATTTCCTATACCAGTATCCTCAATATAATCAGGATCGCTTCCGCTATAGCCAGTGATTGTTGCAAGGTTCTGTGCGGTCACATAAACTGACAGGTTGTTGATGTACTTGTTTTTAATCCTGAAATCGTAGCCTACTGTTACCTCATCCAGTTTCACGAAGGATCCGCTTTCAATATAATAATCGGAATACATGTAAGTATCGTTGATTTGGCTGTATTTGCCGAATGTGCTTTGCAACAGGTTACCGCTCCATGTTTTATTGGCATATGAAAGTGCTGTGGTATTTAGGATATCATAATCAAACTTGCCTCTCAGGAATACCTTCAGGCTTAGATTTTTATATCTGAAGTTATTACCCAGTGATGCGTAGTACTTAGGAATAGCATTACCAATAGGGGCAAGGTCTGTCAGGTTACGGTCTTTGGAGTTATTGATCTGCGCATTCAATACAGCCTCTCCATTGCGGTTATAGAATAACCATTTGCCGTCTGAGGTAAAACCAGCGAAGCGCTTGCCCCAGAATTCACCAAGCTTTCCTCCCTCATATGTGGTATAAGCATCACCTAGTGCGCCTGCACCTCCAATTGGTCCAAATGTTTTATAGAGTACTTTGTACTCATCATTTGAGTAGGAATCCAGCATATTCTTGAGTGTACTGGCTGTTGCTGTAATATCCCAGCTGAAATCAGTATGTTTCATTGCGGCGTAAGCCAATGCGATTTCTATTCCTTTTGAAGAAATCTGTCCAACGTTGGTATAGAGGGTACTTTGTACGAAGGGAGGCTGTGGAGACGTATAGGTATCAAGCAGGTCCTTCACTTTACGCCGGAACAAGTCTACCGAACCGGAAAATTTGTTGCTGAACAATGTAAAATCTACCCCAATGTTCGTTTCACGTTTCCGTTCAAATCTAAGGTTAGGATTGGGGTTTCGGCTTGGGCCATAAGTTTCGAGATATTGGCCATCCGGATAAATGTAACGGCCGCCGCCGCCCAGTGTTACGCGTGACGCATTGTTAGCAAAACCACTGTTACCTGTTTCACCGTATCCAACCCTCAGTTTTAAGCTGTTGATAAAAGTGAGATCCTTGACAAATTGTTCTTCAGATAGTAACCAGGCAACCGATGCTGCGGGGAAATACCCAAATTTATTATTGTTACCAAACCGTGACGACCCTTCTTTACGCAAGATCACACTTGCAATGTATTTGCTGTTATAGGAATAGTTTAACCTTCCGAAAAGGGCAACCAGGGTGTTGTCGTTTTTGTTACTTGCGATGGTTGCTTTACCCACCGCCAGGGCCGATCCCTGTGCAAGGTTATCCTCGCGGAACAAGTCATTAATGAAGCCCCTGTTAGAAGCACTGAAACCTTCTTCAATATGGTATCTGTAGCTATACCCTCCAAGTAGTGTCAAGTTATGCTTTTCCGCAAAAGTTTTGTTGTACTGGATGGTGGGTTCAAATGCATAATCCTGCGATAAGAATGTACCTCTGGCTGCATAGCCACCATTTGGAAAGCTTGTATTTTCCACAGAGTTTTCGCCGGCTTTAAGAATATACTGACCGTCGACACGGTTGTCCCTTAGTGCTGAGCCGAAAGCAGAGAGGGTAAGCCCGTCGATGATGGTAAAGTCGGCCTTTACATCCGCAGAGCTGGTTTGCTGTTTGCGGTAATTTGTTTCCTGATTTAAACGGGCAAGCTCATTTCTGCTCGTCAGATCGAAACGATAACTCCCGTCAGGGTTAAAATTTGAAAGTGTAGGATTTTTGGTTAGTTCACTTTCAAAGCCTTCGCCACCTAATAGATTTGCATTGTTTAAATTTGTGGCAAGATTAACGGCCATTTTTAAGCGGTCATTTAAACCGGTTTGTCCAATGCTTAATCGAACCGTATAATCTTTACGGCCATTCTGCTCGGCTATACCATCAAGGTTACGGTAGTTTATGCTTGCTCTGTAGGTGGTTTTATCACCACCACCGGCCAGCGAAAGGCTATGGTTTTGTGAGAAGTTGTTTTTGTTGATCAGTCCGGAATAAAAATCAGTAGAACTACCGAAATCCTGTTGTTTGATATCACCCGAAGCAATTCTTGCGCGGAACTCGTCTGCTGTAAGAAAATCCAGGCGCTGGTTCAGCACTTCCTTTCTGATGTAAGACGAGTAATTGAATTGAGGAGGTCCTTTTTTACCTTTTTTGGTCGTCACGATGATTACTCCGGCATTAGCCGTAGAACCATATATTGCTGCACCAGATCCGTCTTTAAGCACGTCAATTGATTCGATATCATCCTGCTGAAGAAGGTCGAGGTTTCCTCCCGGAATACCATCGATAACGTAGAGGGGGCTGGTACTGCCTGTTACACTTACTGCACCACGTAACTGGACGCCTACACCGCTATTAGGGTTGGATCCGCTTCGTGTGATTTGCAGACCGGCTACTTTGCCCTGGATCAGATCCAGGGGGTTGCGTGCACCTGTACTTCTGAATTCATCCGGACCTACGTGGGCAGTTGCAGATGATACTTCTTTTGAGTTCCTGGTTCCATAACCAATGCTCACTACGGTAACCTCGCTTAAATTATTGCTGGAGGAAATCAGCCTGATGGTGCGGTTTGCTGCCCCGGCACTTTGAGACTGTGAAACAAAGCCGACAAAAGTGAAGGTCAGCGTATGGCCTGCCTCAGCTTCTATGCGGTAATCACCATTGGAACCTGTCAGCACTGTTTGCCCTGATGTGGTATTTTTTACGGTTACTCCAGGAAGAGGGATACCCTTATCGTCTACCACCTTACCGGTGATAATAGTTTGATAGTTGGTTATTTCAACAACATTCAGGTTGGTGTAGGCCGGCCACTCTGGCCCGCTGGTTGCCAGTACCACGACGGGGGCGCTGAGTACCGACATCACTAATAAGCCTGCAACTTTAGGTAGAATAAATTTCATGCGTGATTGGTTAGATCATTTTAAAATTAGGAAGAATTAATTTTTATAGCCGATTACTAAATCGGTTTACTTTCTGATAGCTGCTACCGGAAAGCATGTTTTTCAGGTCATGGAGAGCTCATGTTCATAGCGAAGTTGTATTGGTTAGAATTAACGGACAGTAGCAGGTTTTTGCGAACGAAATACCCCCTTTCACAAAGTTGATAATAGTTCAGCTCAGATTAACCCAACCCACTAGAGGAGCGTAAAAAATCAAAATAGATAATTTTTTAAATCACTGTAGTAAAGTGTTTTACAAATAAATAACCCTTGAAAAATCGAAACTTTCCAAGGGTTAATAACCGATATTTAACCAATATAGCAATGTGATTTGCTGTACAAATGACAGAAGATTGTTATGAATCGACCACCTCTTTTTCCTGGTCATTAAATTTGATTTCCATAATCTTTTTATCGAATTCATCTCCCTGAACTATCGCTTTGGATTTAACCCGGAACTTATAGGTATAGATTGTACTTATGGTGTGTTCCAAAATATTGGCGATGGTTTGGCTATCCTTTATGCCCAGCCTAATCAGAGCAAAAATCCTGAGACTGGTGTTGAGGACTTCGGTTTTCTTGGGAATAATATGATCTTCTGGCTTAAGTAGGGAATTAAATGAACTGATAAAGTTTGGAAAAAGTTTAAGGAAGATATTATCGAAGGTATTAAACAGTGATGTGCGCTCTTTCTTTATATCTATGCTTTTTGCAATCTGTGTGAGTTCCTTATAGCTTTCAGTTTTGATCATCTTCTCTGAGGACCGTTTGATCTTTTCCAGCTTCTGGATATATGCCGATACTACCTGAAAGAAGTAACCTATGTATTCTTCTTTAATAATCGCATCTTCAGAAAGTTTTTTATTTAAGCAGTCCAGTTGACGGTTTTGCTCATTTACATATGACTCCCTGCGCCTGACATCCTGCAGCTTCCTGTAAACTATAAAAAAGATGGTACCGGTAGCAGTTATTGCAGAGGCTAAAATACATATTAATGCTGTCAGCGTGCGGTTCTTGCTGCTTTCTAAGAGAATTAGTTTCTCGGCTTTCAATGCCTGCATGGCCGTCATTATTTCATCATTATGCAAGTTATTGCCATAAAAAGATGCTTGTTCGGAGGCTTCTTTCAGCAAAAATTCTGTGTCCTCAATATTCCCTTCCTTAAACAGAAGTTCTGCCAGTCTGAATATGGCGAGAGTTTCTTTAGTTGAAGTCCTGATGTCATAGATCGCAGATCTGGTAATTAAACTTCTTTTTTCCGGCCCTTCAGTAAGATTACTTAGATTATGGGAGGCAATGGCTTTTTGGTGCGAAGTGAGTGAGGCAGTGTTAAGCAGTTTTCTGTAGCAAGCTGCAGCTTCTTTGTCCTTGTTCATGTTGTTGTACAAAACCGCTGTTAGTGATAACCTCTCGAAGGAGTTAGGGGGTGAAAGCTGGATCGCACAGATCAGCGCAACCATAGATTCTGACTGGTGTACAGGGGAATAAAATTTGTTGGTATTGTACATAGACAGGCGTGTGAAAGCCCGGGTTTTCAACTGGTAATATAGGAACTTTACCCGGTTGGGCATCAGTCTTACATCGAGTTGGTCGATACCGTCAAATGCTTCTTTGAACATGCCGCAAGAAACCTGGATAAAGCCCAGCTTAATCTGGCTTTCATATTTTCTTGGAACATGTTTAAGATGGGTGGCAAGTCTGATGAGCCTCCTGGTGTAAACATGTGCCGAATCAAAAAGATAGTCTTTGTACTCCCAATAAAGCCGGTCACAAAGTAAATATTGCCTTTCCACATCAGTGGAAGATGTACGTTGAAGGTGATTTCTTAAGTCTGTTATCTTTTGTTCTTTCTTTGTATCATATACCTTTTTTCTGAGAATCTCCATCTTTAAGACGGACAGCAAGCTATCTTGCTGATGGCATAGCGCAGCATACGGCAGTAGAAAATAGATTATAGCTGGTATAATAAATTTCATGGGTTTAGTAAATTATAGGTAGTTAATAAAATAGCGCACCAATTTAATATTTTATACGATGATGTGCCTCATCATTACGCTATGATCTCCCTGATATCCTGTAACGGCTTCAACCCTATGGCGAAAACTTTTTATTCTTAGCTAAAAATTGTAAGTTAGGAATAGTAAATAACCAAATATGAATTTGAGATCTTTATTGCTATTAGCCTTACTGGCGACAGTAATGCTACAGGCACAGGCGCAGCTGAAACTGAACGCCAGGCTATTCAACAAAAATGGCGAGGCTAGTATAACGCAACATAACCAACTGGTAGAAATTACCTGGCCCACAGGTAAAACCCAGTTTGGAAAAGTGCAATTTGATTTGTCTTCCTCAGTCCCTTTATTTAAACAAATTTCATTGGGTACAAAAACAAAACCCGTGACGGTTGCTGAAGGACTCGATCCTGTGTTTTTGCTGAGTATAGGAAAGCGTGACCTGCTATCGCAGAACGGATGGAATATATTTTTTGATAAAGTTCCGCTAAAACCTTTTAAAGTGATCCCAATTGTACTTAAAAAAAATACTATTGCGGTTGAAACTGTAGGTAGCCGCACGGTGGTAAAGATTGGGAAGCTTACTGCAGGTGATTTTACCGGGATATTGGAAGTGACTTTTTACAATGGAAGCCCCTTATTTAATATTGCAGCAGTACTGTCTACCCAATCTGATAGTACGGCTATTGTGTACGATGCAGGGCTGGTTAACAAAACAGAACAGTGGAAAAAGTTAAACTGGATCGACGCCGAAGAGCGATTACAATCTTCCCCGGTAGATTATACAGCGACTGCCAACAATGTGGCTGTTAAATACCGTAGCATCGCGGTGCAAGGTAAGAGTGGAAGCCTTGCTGTATTTCCTGCACCTCACCAATATTTTTATCCGCTTGATGAAGCCTTTAACCTCAAATTTATCTGGTATGGAACAAACTATCGTAATACCATTGCTGGTTATGGGATTGGTATCAGGCAGGAGCTGGAAGGAGATCATCGGTATGTTCCATGGTTTAATGCGCCACCAGATACGCAGCAACGGCTAAATTTTTTTTGCCTGATCAATAGTGCCGGTAATGAACAGGCCTTAAATGAAGTGAAGAAATTTACGCATGCTGACCGCTATGTCCCCATTCCGGGATTTAAAACGATGTCGAGCCATTTTCATAATGAATTTATTATGAATGTAGTGTTGGCTAAACAGCCTGTCCCAGAAAAACCGGAGTTTGTAGATGTATTTAAGCGTATGGGGGTAGATATTGTGCACCTGGCTGAGTTTCATTATACTGCGCATCCTAAGGGACCTGATTCTTTGCGGTTGCTGGAGTTAAAGACACTATTTGACCAATGTAAACGTTTATCGGGTCCCAACTTTTTGTTGTTGCCAGGAGAAGAACCCAATGAGTTTTTTGGTGGCCACTGGCTGCAGATTTTTCCAAAACCTGTTTACTGGGTGATGTCCCGCGATAACCATCAGCCTTTTGTTGAACATCGGGCCGGATTGGGAAAGGTGTACCATATTGGCGACAAAAATGATATGCTGAAGTTACTGGAAGAGGAGCGGGGATTGGCCTGGACGGCACATGCCCGTACGAAAGGTTCTGTGAATGCACCCGATATTTATAAACAGGAAGATTTTTTTAAATCAGACCGGTTTATGGGAGCAGCCTGGAAAGCCATGCCGGCCGACCTATCACAACCCCGTCTGGGTAAACGTGTACTTGATTTAATGGATGACATGAATAACTGGGGAGAAAAGAAAACCGTAATTGCGGAAGCCGATCTGTTTACTATTACCACGCAGAATGAGATGTACGCGCATATGAATGTAAATTACATGATGTTTGACAAGCTGCCTACGTATGCTGAAGGTTGGCAACCGCTGGTGGACGATATGCAACATGGAAAATTCTTTAGCACAACGGGAGAGGTGCTGATACCTGAATTGAAGGTAAATGGAAAATTATCTGGTGAAACGATACAACTTGGTGCGGACGGCAAATGCGAGGTGGACTTAAAGCTTAGCTGGACCTTTCCTCTAAATTTCATTGAAATTATATCTGGTGATGGCATAAAGGTATACCGCCAGAAAATAGACCTTAGTGATACTAAAGCTTACGGAACAAAGCAATTTCAGCTGGAACCAGACTTGAAAGGTCGAAAATGGATGCGCATTGAAGTTTGGGATATTGCTGTTAATGGCGCTTTTAGCCAAACTTTTTATTTGAAATAGGTAAGAGACATATTTGGTGTGGAAAGTTTTTGTCATTAAATTGATGATGCTTCTAAGGCGTGTATAAAATAAGCCAGGCAAATTTGCCCGGCTTATTATGTTGCGCAGATCCAGAGTCTGATATTACATTTTGCGGTCTAAACAAGCAGTAATTCTTTCCGACAAATCTTCAAGGTGGTATTTAGTCGGGCCATTTGATGTCGCTGACTTCAACTTAATGGCCGCCGCCAGATTTTTTAATTCAGCTTTAACTACTGATACAATGTCGTTTTCTACAGGCTCAGTTTTTTCCTCATCATCTTGATTACCTGCTGGTGCTATTGGGGCTTTCAACAATGTGATCAGCCTGTTTACATAAGCTTTTTGTAAATTTCTGCGATATATATCGATATCAATAGTAGTATCAGTATAAAGCTCTTTGAAGATTGAAATGTTCATATCTGTTAGCAAGTCGTTTATCTTGTAGGCTGATGGACCGTCAGTAGCTTCGGCAGCAGTTAGTTTGCGGAGTGTGTTTTTGCTTAGCAACCTGGCTAGTACCGGATCCTGAAGTTTTGAGATCACGGTCAATGGATCTTTACCGATATTGTCAAGTATCCCCGGCAAAAGTAACCATTTGGGTGTACTAAAGAGTTGCTGATCAAGGAAAGCCATTGCTTCCTTCTGGGTGGCTGCAGTAGTACGCTGGTAAACCGTGCCGGCTTCGTTTGAAGGTTTAGGAGTAGCCATTATACCTCCGATATTTTTTGCGGCATGGCCCATATAACGGGCAAACTGCCGTGCTAGCTGATCGTACATGTTTTCCAGATCTTCGTGCCCCTCGCGGTCAGATTTGGTCCAGTTTTGGAGTTTGGTTACAATCCTTTTCATGTTCATAATGCCATAACTTCCTGATATCATCGCATTATCACCAAGGTCTTCATTTTGGGACCGGGGATCGTCATAATTGTTTTCAGGACCAAACCACAAACGATGGTTTTTAAGCCTTTCAGTAGTAATTTTGCTCAGGATAGAAGCTTCCTCCACACTAGATTTTCCATCCACTAATTTGTATCCCCATTCAATTGCCCATTTATCATAGTCGCCTACTCTCGGATAAATACCCTTTTTACTGATGTGGTCTTCAGGCTGTGCTACATAGTTAAACCTGGCATAATCCATAATGGATGGGGTATGACCATTAGCTTCAACAAAAGCCTTATTCCTGAGTTGCTCAGAAGGTACTGTGGAGCTGGAGCCGTAATTGTGTGTTAGTCCTAAAGTATGTCCAACTTCATGCGAAGAAACGAAGCGGATCAAATCGCCCATCAGCTTATCATCCAGTTGCATTTTACCGGCATTCGGGTCTATTGCCCCGGCCTGGATCATATACCAGCCCTGTACAAGGCGCATGACGTTATGATACCAATTGATATGCGACTCGAGAATTTCGCCGCTGCGTGGATCATGGATATGCGGCCCGGAAGCATTTTTCTCTTCTGATGGTTTATACACTATCGCGGAATGGGTAGCATCTTCCAGGCTCCAGGTATTGTCACCGGCGGGAGCTTCTTTAGCAACGATAGCATTTTTAAAACCCGCTTTTTCAAATGCCGCCTGCCAGTCGTTTACCCCCTGGATCAGGTATGGTACCCATTTTTTTGGCGTGGCCGGGTCGATGTAGAACACAATTGGCTTTTGAGGCTCTACCAGTTCCCCGCGAAAATACTTCTTACGGTCTGCTGCTTTAGGTTCCAGCCTCCAGCGGTGGATCATGATGTTTTTCCTGACTCCCTGTGGGTCGCCGTCAAAGTCTGTGTACATGGAACTGTAGTAACCTATCCTGCGGTCTGATAAACGTGCCTGCATGGGCACCTTTGGCAAAAGTACCATAGAGTTGTTGAGCTCATAGCTTACAAAACCACTACCTAAAGGGTTGAGTGTAGCGAAGGTTCTCAGTGTTCTTATCTCTATGTTCCTGGGATAAGCATTCATCGATACGATGTATGACCGGTCATTCTGTTGTGCAGCAATATTACGTAGTTTTTTGTAGAAGCCGGGAAACGTAAACAATGGATTGTCTGCATTGATCAGTGCGGTAACATCGATCACGGTTGCGGGGTTTTTTTCGTTTCTTGTCTTGATTGGAAACGCAGCAAGGATAGATTGAACAGATGAATTGAGTAGGGAGCGGTACATACCATTGTCGCTACTGTCCCGGGAAACTGCAGCGTATGACTTGCCCCTCATGAATACTTTATTGCCCGGGCCTCGTTCAAAACTGATTACCCGTTCATCGATTTTATCGCCACCGTATGTGGCAAAGCGGCTGTTGAGGCCTTCTATTGAGGACTTTGCCACGCGGTTAACCATCATGATATCCCTGGTAAGCAGGCTGTCGGGAATTTCGAGGTAATAGCTATCATCTAGCTGATGAATGGTAAACATGCCATGCTGGCTCTTCACTTTAGCGGTAATTACCTTTTCGTAAGCCACAGGTTTTTTTGCAGATGTTGAATCCGCAGGTTTCTGCGCCATAGTCTTTATTGCAGTGCAACTAAAGACTATGGCGATCAGATTTATCTGAATAAATTTTGTCATGTTAAAGGGGGCAGTTAGACCAGGCGTGCTTAATTTTTTGATTTGCCGAGTATCACCTTCAGTTTTTTGTCCACGTCTTCGCCCCTGAGGTTTTTAGCGATGATAATGCCGTTGGGATCGAGCAGGAAGTTGCGCGGAATGGCACGTATACTATATGTTACAGCGATCTCATTATGCCAACCTTTTAGATCGCTGACGTGAATCCATGGAAGGCCATCCTTTTCAATAGCGTCAAGCCAGCGGTCCTTTTTCTCATCCAGAGAAACCCCTACGATCTCGAAGTTTTGGTCCTTGTACTCGCTGTAAACCTTTTTTAGCGTAGGGTTTTCTGCCCGGCAGGGCCCGCACCAGCTGGCCCAGAAATCGATCAGCACATATTTTCCCTTTAAAGAAGAGAGGGTGAAAGACTGCTGATCCTTTGTTTGCTGAGTAAAATTGATGGCTGGGTTTCCGATTGCTGTTTTTTTACCAATCTCAATCCGGTCTGCCAGTTCTTTGCCTGCTGCGGAGTTTCTGATAGATGTACTTAAACCAGTAAACAGGCTGTCCAGTTGTGCGGCAGGTATATAATTGGCTTTCGACTTTATCATGTCGAAGCTGACAAATGAATCCGGATGGTCTTTTATAAAACCTGCTTCGATGCGTTGCATATCTGCATTGACTTTCTTTGAGGGACCTTTGAGTGATGCGCGGCCGAGCGAATCTTTGTTGCGCCAAAAGATCACGGACTGTCTTGCAATTTCCCTGCTTTGGACGGTCAACGGTTTAAGTTGTTCGGTCAGGCTTTGGTAGTCGGCCTGTGTTTTGCCACCTTTAATCAATGCACTCCTAACATTTTTACCCTCTACATTAATCGCTCCCTTTTCCAAATAGAAAACCTGCTGATCGTCAGTTACCGGCTGTTGATTAATGTCCGCGCCCTTAGCAGGGCGCGGAGTTCTAATTTGGAGGGTAGCCTTGATTGGAAGGTCTATGGTGCCAGCAAAGCTGAAAGCTCCATTTTTCAATAAAACAGAATCAGTTTTATATAGGCCGGCCTGATAGTAACCTAGGTAAACTTTGCTGTTCTGTGGCACCTCGGTTAACTTCCCTCTGAGGGTATATTTATCCTGCGCAAACGCTGTTAGAATGACGGAATAGCAAATTGCTATCAATATGATTCTTTTCATGTCTTTTAATATTAAGGGTTGTTGGGCATTCCAGGATTGAATACTATTGCATTCAAAGGAATCTGTAGCGTGTAGCGTGGACTTTTGGGTGCCAGTGTTGCAATTACATTTTTGGATTGGTCAATCCTTACAACTGCCGGCATTAGTCCTTCTGAATCAAGCCTGCGCATGTCAAACCATCGCATGCCGTTCATAGGCATCTCAAAACGTCTTTCTCTAATCACCCACTGGAAAACTTCATTTTGATTTCCTGATGCCAGGGCGCGGTAATTAGCCGGGGCAAACCGGTTGATACGAATCTCGTTTAGCTGTCGCAGGGCACCAGAAAGGTCATTTGTACGGGCGGCATTCTCCGCGATGATCAGTTTCATTTCTGCTACTGTTGTTCCAACTTCGACGTCATAATATCCATTGGCGGTAGCTGAAAAACGGACTCCGGCACTGGGGTTCACTGTATTGTAATTGAAAGCAGAAGCAACACCATTATAAAAGGTAAGTGCCAGTCTAAGGTCTGTAGACGGATAAGATTTTATAAAGGCAGAATCTGCGATACTGATGATGCTTCCTGAAGTTGGATCACTGCCACGGGCATAGATCATTTCATTCAATTTTGTTGTACGTGGAA
>Ga0247815_10000909_pt1 | contig 22847 bp, 30 predicted proteins | sample UWRJL194509B1_FD_181014 | JGI IMG/M metagenome (GOLD analysis project Ga0247815, IMG submission 181014) | Plant litter microbial communities from Arlington Agricultural Research Station in Wisconsin, United States - UWRJ-L194-509B-1 | ecosystem: Environmental > Terrestrial > Plant litter >...
AGTGTGTACATGGGAAAATAATGTGTGCCGCATTTATGCCAACTCGTGGCAAGATTTATGCAGTCCGTTCCTTTCGGCTGGGGTTGGTCTTGCCTACTGCAAGTGGGCGCACCCATACCTTGACAAGGCCTGCCTTGTTGCCCGTGAGTACGCTGGTCGGCAGAAAGCCGATCGCCGTCAAGATCTCTCCCTCTAGGACCTTGGTCTGCAGCACAGGTGAAACGTCCGTCAGCTCGTTCCATCGTCACAGGCGATGAGAAGTCTAAAGCAACGTACCACTGCTGGCTGAACTAGAGCAACATCACTCCGAGGTGGCGCAGAATGGTACCGTTTCCCGTCGCCATTCGCGGGCAGCTGTTGCAGTTGCAGCAGCGACTGGTCCGGGTGGTGTCGCCTCACTAGCGACAGTGTAGAGCTGAGGCTCATCCGAGCAGCAGCCGAATGTAATGTGTGATGATGCGCCGTCGAGACCTTCGGACGGTGCAGTGCGCCACTAGAGAAGTCCCACAAGATCAACTTGCTGTCCTCGCCTACACTCCCGAACCGATATGTTCGTGCGTCGCAACGCAGCGTGTCGAACGCCACCGCTGAAATGAATGACGAGTGCCCTTGACACCTTGCGATAACACGTTGCTCCCATGGCGAGATGACGGTGACGAGGTCGTCTTGACCTCCGGTCTGGACGGAAGGTCAGCGGGAACGGTCGGGACGAAGGGAATTGAACGGACCAAGACAAAGCGACCATCAGGAGACCAGTCTACACAGGTAAGTGCACCAAAGTAAGATGCGTATGTGTCTAACAATCTGGAGAGGAAACTGGGTCAGCGGGCTGCGTGTTGCGAAACAGTCGATCTCCTCACCGTTCGTTCAGTGCATCAACAATGCGCAGACACCCATCTTCGGATACAACAGCGATGTACTGCAAGTCCGGAGAAAACACAAAACCTGAAATACACCGGTTAGTGAAACCACCAGTGGTACCAGGTAACTCACCGTGCACTGCTCGCCTGGACACTCTCCAGTGGCTCAGCGGATTCTTAACGGCAACCTTACGCGGATCTGGCGCAGTTGTTATTAGGGTCGGATGCCATGGTGGCCGCGACACAAGGATGTCTTCTGCGGGATCCCATGCTGTTGGGGTCTCCTCTCGATCGTTGGTCGGTGCTGCTGTCAGAGCGTCGGGATCGGAGGGCGTAAACTGAGCATTCCCGTCCTCTTTTTCCTTGTCGTACAGCATGATGGTGCCGTCGGCGTGCGAGACCAGGAACAAATGGGGTGACCGTGGCACCCACCGAACGGACGTACATGGCGAAGCCGTGATGCAACCCTGTTGAGATGAGCTCGTTTAGCCGCGCACACGGGAATCGACGGAACATGCGTGCCTGCTTGTTGAGACGTGTGTATCTGGATTGGATGGCATCTGCGTGGGGGGATCAGACGGCGAGCCCAAGGTGGGAAGGAGGGCGAGCGACCGCACCGAACCAGATGAGGTCGCCGGTGCTGAACCCGATGACCACGTCGAGCCTGTCAGGGCCCACAGTTTCGAGGTTGATGTCGTGACACGTAGGGGCAGCCGAGAATGTGACACGAAGTAGAGGCTCCTGCGCAGTTCAGTGAGTCCATGCACACAATTAGGGGCTCGCTATCTGCTGGACTCGCCTTTGCACGAGCGCCGACCTCTGACCAGAACAATGACTTTGCAGAATTGTATATTGTGAATGTGACGTCGCCCTGTTTTGCCTGAAGGATGCGATTGAGGCCCTCTGTGGACTGATGGCGCGTGACGAAGGCCGACGAGGTGGTCTTCATATTGTGTTTCGGTCGCGACTGAGCCTTTCGCTTCCCATTCTGTGTTGGCTGGGCGAACAGCGAGTGCTGATGCAGATTGTTGTTATTGTTATTAGTTGAGGATGCGTTGACGGCGCCGGACGAGCCATTTGAGCCAGCAGCATCGTCCTGGTTGATGTTATCGCTGCTACCGGCGCTGTCGGTCTCCTTAGCAGCTGGTGCAGCTGGTGCAGCTGCTGGCTGAGGCTGAGGGTTACGAGAACCACTGAGAAGACCACTGAGGCCCTGTGCGGTAGTCTTTGAGGGGTACTTGATGGTGACGGTGGACACGCGAGTAGGAAAGAGAATCGGAGTAGAGGCGATGAGACTGACAGCCTGGAGAGGTTTAAGTTCCTCTGTCAGCGAATATATGCCCTCGGGGGCCACGATGGTTGCAGCGGTCTCCATCGTTGCCGGCGCGCGTCGAGGAACAGTTACAGCTTGCCAAGCGCGCAAGCTTGCACCCGTCTGATCATCCCGGCCGTTTGCGCTCGGTTCGCGCAGATCCTCGGCGGCTCAGGAACCATTATATCCCACAGTCCACAGAATAGTATTTGTGGCTTATTATAGTTGGTGTTATCGAAGTACTGGGAGTTCTCCAGGATTGACAACATGAGCGGGGAAGAAGCGGATTCGGGTGGCTGAAGCGCCCGCCGTTCGCCTGTTTCTCTCCTGCCAACTCAATGCTCGCCAGACTCTCGCGCCGCCGGGTCACCACTCTTGGTCTCCGCGCCCTTGCCACAGGCACAACTGCCCCCGGTGGCGTCGATGCCTCTGCAACCGTCGAACCTCCTCCAGCTGGCGGCCATATGCCTTCTGTGGCCAACTCGCGGTACATGCGCACTACCCGTGACGCAGCATTGCGCACGCCAGGTCTGCGCTGGACAGAAGACGACAAGCCAGAGTCGGGCCAGCTACACAGTGGCCGCCAGACCAACAAGATGAACATGTACCAGGCAATCCGTGACGCGCTCAGCATTGCCCTCGCTAAAGACGACTCTGCAATCGTCTTTGGCGAGGATGTCGCGTTTGGCGGCGTGTTTCGTTGCACAATGGGTCTCGCAGAAGAATTTGGTCGCGAGCGGGTCTTCAACACGCCATTGACTGAGCAGGGCATCGCTGGTTTCGCTATTGGAGCTGCGAGCATGGGTCAAACGGCTATTGCAGAGATTCAATTCGCCGACTACATCTACCCCGCATTCGACCAGGTACGCTTCTACACCCCTACGCGCAGAATTATAATGCTTATAGTGCTCTACATAGCTCGTGAACGAGGCTGCCAAGTTCCGGTATCGTTCTGGCGCACAGTTCAACGTCGGTGAGTCCCCGACCCTTGACGCGCCAGTCACGCCGCGTAACCTCGTCCTCATCTAGGCGGTCTCACTATTCGTACTCCATCCCATGCTGTTGGCCACGGTGGGCTCTACCACTCGCAGAGCCCTGAGGGCTATTTCCTCGGTGCAGCGGGTCTCAAGGTCCGCACTGTGGAACGCCCACCAGCCTGCACACCTTCTCATACTCTACTCTTCAGATTGTCATACCGCGCTCACCAATCCAGGCAAAGGGTTTGTTGCTCGCCGCCATTCGCGACCCCAACCCGACCATCGTGTTCGAGCCCAAGGTGAGCTCACGTGCCGTGTCTAGCGCGGATGTAAGCCGCGACGCGCTCAGCTGACTCCGGACCTTGCACTGCGTGCCGTAGGTCCTCTACAGATCCGCCGGTACGCCGTCTCATGTTCGTACGTGACGCGCGGACGCTAATTTGTTCATTCCAGTCGAACAAGTCCCGGTTGACGACTACACGCTACCGCTCGGCATGTCAGAGACGTTACAGAGCGGGTCCGACTTGACCATTATCTCCTACGGCACTCCGATTTACAGCATTGAGACTGCACTCGCCATGCTCGAGAACCCGCCTCAAGGTCTCGGGAGCGTCATCCCCGAGCGTCTGCGTGGAAGCAAGATTGAGCTACTCGACCTGCGCAGCATCCTCCCATGGGACCAGGAGGCGATCGTCGAGAGCGTGTCGCGTACACGACGCTGTATTGTCGTCCACGAGGCTGGTCGCATTGGTGGACTGGGAGCCGACTTGGCGGCAGAGATCCAGGAGCGGTGTTTCCTGCGGCTGGAGGCGCCTGTGCGCCGGGTGACGGGCTGGGAGTAAGTGCCAGTTCACCAAATCTTGTGGGTACACCCAACTGACGGACATTGCAGCACCCCTGTGCCGCTGCAGTACGAGAAGTTCTACGTCCCAGATTCTCTCAGGATACTGGACGCTATTGTCGAGACACTTTCGTACTAATGTTGAAGTTCACTTGTCGCGCTCATCGCGCTCATTCATCTGTTCTATCCCACACTGGTTGATAATGTTGTCCCGCTGCCCAACTGAATCGTTTACAAGTTCATCTTCTCAATTCGACAGGTGTTCGCAGTCACTCGCTTGTCTGTCACACAGGAGCACCTTCGGGGCAACAACCACAGGTCAGAGAATTAGTTGATTCGATATCGGTACCCTCTCGCTTTCAAGGCCCCAGTGCGAGCCAAAACATGGCAGCAGAGTGCGCGGACACGCAGACTGGCTCGTCAGTGGGACCGAAATCCGAGCATCTCTCTTCTTTTCGTTTAGGGTCTACGGCCGTCACGGACACGGGCTCACGGGCTCAATCCCTCCGAGCGGTGTCGATGGATGATTATTGCTACTGGATCCTGGGTCATCACAACAGCTGCACTTTACAATAGAGGTGTGCTCACGAGATCCTCATCCGCCCGTCCCACTCTAGGTGTCGGCGTCGGCGTTGTCGTCCCGGTGTCTGGTTTCAGTCCAAAGTACTCTGAGAAGAATACGCGCAGGATGAGGTTCCACCTCCTCATCGTAGGCAGGTCGAGTGCGCTCGCGTCGTCCTTGATCGAATGCCACACGTGTGGGAACGGTGACGCGATGACATGAAGAATCTCGACGCCGCGTCGCAAGAACGGGATGTGGTCGTCTTCGATTCCACCAGAGTACTCGCGTCCATTACGCTCCCGGAAGAAGGCATCCTTTGCGGTGTATGTAGACGGTCCGCCGTTGCCGTCTGCGCTCAGAAGTCCAGCCTCCAGCACGCGCTTCTCGGCACTCGCCATGCCGTCAAACAGCCAGGCCGTTGCGGCAAAGTACGACCTGATGCTCGGAGACGAAGCCCCGAGCAAGTCAAGCAGAACGAGCTGGTTGATGGTGCTGAGTTCGGTCGCAGTGGGGTGCATCCGACGTTTCTGCCGAGAGTCGATGTAGGTGGTCTGCCAGCGCTGAGCGAGGTGTCGTGCACCGTACGTGTTGTCGGTGCCGGTCCAGTCCTTGAGAGCCTCCTCGCCGTCAAAGAAGACAAGTTGCAACGTGACATCGTCCTCTGGGTCTGCGTCCTCGTCCTCGTCCTGGAGCTCGGCACGCCGGTCAAGCAACGGGTTGAGCGCTTCCGCGAGGTCGAGCATCATGGCACATGGTGCTGCACTGTCGGTGGCACCAAGGAACTGTACACGAGCATAAGCAACCGAAACTCTACGCCTCAGCAGCCTGCTGGGTTGCCAGCCGTCCAGGCGGCGTGCGCACCTGGTTATTTGGTGGATTGGGAAAATACTTAGAGTCAAAGTGGGCGGCGAGAATAATCCTTCGCGCAGCTTTCGGGTCCTTGGTCGCGATGACATTGACAAAGTTCTTGTCGCCGTAGGGAGTCTTGTCGGTGAACTGGTCGAGCTCGATGGTCCAGCCGAGTGTGCGCAGGGTGCCAGCGATGTATTCGCGCACTTTCGTGTTATTTTCCGTGTCCGCTGAGCTTCTCGTTAGCATATATTGCAATAATATGGTGGTTGTGCTTACGTGCACGGGGAATGAGGATACGGGAGAGGTGCGAGTTTGGGTTGGACGTGTCGACGCTGGCACCGAGGTCCTTGAGCGCTGCGAGTGAATGTAGCTCTGCCGTCGACAGCGTGCTGAGTGTTCTCCTATTAGGGTTGGCTGAGACGAGGGTGCCGCACAGGGCGAGCAGCGCGAGTGGTAGCCGCACGATCATGTCGAGACGCCAAGAAAGTGCTTGCAGTGCCAGCGCAAACTCCGCGCGCCGCATCTCTTCCTCACTAAGGCTAACATGTCCGCTGCTGAATCTACTCACTTGCCCATCGTGGCCCTCTTTGCACGTGCACTCGATGCTGCAGCACGTGCCTCAGAGCTGCCAACGATTGACAATGCCACCCAAGTTTGTTGTCCGTTTATTCCTTAGCCGTACTTCCCACACCAACCCTGTCTCCACAGGAGCTCGTCCAGTCCGCCCGGACCGACCTACGCAACCTCGCCTCGCGAGTAGATGCCCTTGCACTCTTCAGTCCCAACGAGACGCTCGAGGATCTAACCGCACGCGACATGGTTTATCTGCTGGTACCCTACGTCCGCGCAGAAGTTGAGAGCCGCGTTCGCACTACTAATCCTTCAGACCGCCTAGACCGGCTGCGCGAGGCCTTCGTCAGTGAATACTCAATCACCCAGAATGAATCCTAACTTCTGCGTAGTCCCTTTTGATTCGATTCAACACCTCACTTGAGCAATATCAGATCGTCACCGAGGACGATCGCGCGTTGTGGAAGGCCAGCGGCATCGCAGACCCCACCCGTAGACGCGAGACCAAGATCAAGCAGTACAAGAGTGAAAAGGCCATCCGTGGCGCCATCGACGTTCGTGCGATTCCATACTTGTGTGGATGGTGCTGACGCTGACGCCACATCTTTAGGCATTGCGCGCATCCCGCAACCAACCGCCTGTCGATGGTACCGCCGAGTTCGACGATGTTATTGCGTTACTTCCTTCTGAGAAAGCTGAACAAGCTGGAGATGACGGAGATGACGACGACGTGCGCAAGGTTACTATTTTGGTGTTGCGGTTGCTTTGGAGCAAGTCGCAGGCCAAGCTCGATAGTATGCGCCAGGAGGTCGAGATCCTTGCTAGCATGCCGCCGCCGGGGCCCTCCAACTCGGCACCTCCTGATGCAAGCGAGGAGGATACAAGCTGGAGACTGGACACGACATCTGGGACATCTGCCCGTGGACCACTGCTTGATAGCAAGGGCAAGGTATGTGCACCTCGAGAACACTCTCGTACTTATACTGATCGCTTTCATCCAGCCCTTGCGACCATTCACTATTCTTCCAGCTGGAACGCACCGCACACGTGAGGAAGTTGCGGCAGGCGTCTTCCGTCCTGACCATCGGCTACCCACGATGACAATCGACGAGTACCTTGCTGAGGAGCAGGAGCGCGGCAATATCATCACTGGTGGTGGTCCTGCGTCACTCGAGCAGCCAACGACGTCCGAGCAGCTCGGGATGGACGCCGAACAGGACGGAACGCTCTTCGGCGATGAGAAAACTGAGGCGAAACGGCAGAAGGACGAGAACTGGGCGCGGTACACGGACGTGCATCGCAAAGGCGAGGGCAACACAATGAACCGCGGCTAAATTGTCTACTGAAGTAAAGCGTGTGTATTTTCTGGTATACCATTATCCCGAAACAAACTACTTTTCGCCGTTCACGAGGTGACGAAACGGGTCTCGAAGGAAGCGTCCCAGCGCCATAGCTGAACTCCGCCTCTCCGCTTTTCGTCTTCCTCGAACCCGTTGATGAACCGTGTATCCTCTCGGTAACCGGTCTCTTCTAGCAGCTCGCGCACGCCCTTGATGTCTAGCAGGGCTCCGAATAGGACAAAGTGCGACGGCCAACTGTGACTCCACGACACGGGCAGCTGGCCAGGCGGTGTTGTTGGTTGTGGCGAAGGAGGGAAGTGTCTGTCGACACGCCGCGGGAAGCGGCGCCGTAAATACGCGATGGGGTCGTCATAAAACACACGTGTTTGGTCGCGGTACGTCGCGATATTCTCGCCTCTGCACACCGGAACGTCAGTTTCGAGCCCCAACGGACAAAACACGAAGACGTACCGCAAAGGAGGCTCGCATCCAAGTGCCCAGATGTTTTCCTCCAAGTCCTCGCGGTGCAAATGTGACTGCCACGGGGTGCTATGACACGGCATAAGGAAACCCACAGACCGCAGATCTTCCCGTGCGCGCAGATGATGCACTACGCTGACCTGCGCGGCACCGTGTAGTAGCATGACATAAAGCGCCGGAGGGGCATTGAGCAACAGTAGCACGAGATGACGCCGGCGGATTGGAAGTGGCGATGATGGTGGAGGCGTAGGCTCTTCGGTTTCATCGTCGGAGGCAAGACGTTTCGTGTGTCGGTCGTAAAGGTCAACGAGAGACTTGGCTGCAAAGACATGTAGAATAGGGAGGAGCGGGTGAATGAACCGCCACTCCTTGTGTCCAGTCGCCGAATATACAGCGAGCGTGCCGGCGACCAGTAGCGCGAGCGTTCGGCTATGTCGGAATGCGGACGGTGTGCGCCACGAGATGTAGATCCCATGTAGCGCAAATGGCAGAGCAGTGGTGGCAACAATCGGGAGTGCTTGTGTGAGATAGTAGTGCCATGGGTTGTTGCCGTAGAACAAGGAGACAGACGACAAATTTGTCAGGAGGAAGTTTAAGGGCGTGAGCGTCGGTCGGTGGAAGAACGAAGTGTCAATCCAGAAGACAACGCTGACGGCAAAGTTGCTGAATACGAGTCAGCGAGCGAAGGGAACAGTAGGAGAATAACGGACGCAAGCCAAAGGCACCATACGAGCGTCCGACCGATAATGGCAGGGCGCCGTCTTGCGGTGAACATGAGGTGGAGGAGCAGAACGATCCAGAGTACAGCATTGGTAGGCCGTAATATGCACGCAACGGCTGCCCACGCTAGCGCAGAGGCCAGCGCGCCGGTGTCAGTCGTCGTCTTCCCCGCCTGCAGCGCGCGCTCGATGCTCTCAAGATAGCGCAGCCAGAATCTGAGCGCGACGGCCGTGAGTGAGGTCTCGGTAGAGTTCGAGAGGCTTCGGCTGAGTGCCATGCAGTTAAAGAAGGAGGTCCAGGACAGGAAGAGCTTGCAATGAGCGTCAGGGAGTGACAGGCGCGTAGTCAGAGAAGGTGACAGACTGCCGTGCTCGCGTAGCGTTGGCCCCATACAGTCGCCGCTAGATCATAGACAGCCAGGTCTGCGACAGCGGCAAAGAGACCAGCGGTAATCTTGGGCAGAATGATCTGTAGTGGCCGCTTAACTTGGGCGGCATTCCTGACACGCAGCTTCCAGAGAGACGCACGAGCAACGGAGTGTGGTCAAGATGGGTGACCTTAGCCAGCCAGTATGCTGGAGTGAATAGCAGCGGAAAGGCGAAGGAGCGGACTGGAATGAGCGCGAGCCACTCCCAAGTCAAGTGGCCGTAGCCAAAGACGAGGCGGTGGGCGACCTCGAGCGATTGAAAGAACTCGTCGGGCTGGAAGAATGTGCGTGTAAGAACTGCAATCGAGACGCGAAGCGCGACTGAGCCCAATCGTCTGCCCATGACGGGCGCGTGAGTTAGAAGCAAGAGGAAGAGACGAGGAGCGGAGTCTACGGTCTGGCCCGGTCCGCGCGACACCTCTGCCTCTTATTCTCGTGTCCTGCGTCATGTCTGCCCCAACCACACCCGCAACCGCAGACTTCTCGTCGTCACCGCTTAAGCGCACCAAGATAGTGCTGCTTGGTGATCAGTCTGTAGGCAAAACTTCGCTCATCACAAGGTAAGAGCATCCAGGGCGGGGGCCGCGTCGGCTGCGCACCGTGTCACGCTGACCCAACTGCGGGCGTGGTTAGGTTCATGTACGATACGTTTGACAACACCTATCAAGCCACGATCGGCATCGACTTCCTCAGCAAAACGATGTATCTTGAGGACCGCACAGTTCGTCTCCAACTATGGGACACCGCAGGCCAGGTCTGCCACCTCGAATTTCGCACAAACCTCATAGCTGACCCTCTCTTCAGGAACGCTTCCGCTCGCTTATCCCATCGTACATCCGGGACTCGTCAGTAGCAATCGTCGTCTTCGATATTACCAGTTAGCCAGTTCACCCCTGTGCGCGGTAGTATGCTGACCGTACTCCTCAGACCGTGCCTCGTTCCTCTCAACCTCGAAATGGATAGATGATGTCCGGTCAGAGCGTGGGACCGATGTCATCATCGTTCTCGTTGGCAACAAGGCCGACCTGTCTGACAAGCGGTGCGTTGCGTCTTGTCGATGAGTGCGCGCGTGTCGCTGGTTGCTCATGCCACATCACTGTCTAGGCAAGTAACGCACGAAGAGGCCACTCAGAAAGCGTCAGAGCTCAACATCCTCTTCATGGAGACCTCTGCGAAGGCTGGGCACAATGTCAAGAGTTTGTTCAAGAAGATCGCCATGTCTCTGCCCGGTGCAGACAAGGACGCATCCACCGAGGCGCAACCAAGTGAGTTCCCAAGTTGACTACGCAGGACCTACATGCGCATATACCGATGCTGACTATTTGCCTTTTCAGAGATCGATGTCAAGAATACTCCAGTCAGCGAGGTTCCGGAGGCGTCTGCATGCAATTGCTAGAAGACCTATATTGTACTTCGTTTCTTCGATCTGTACTTATAATGTCTATCTATCGCGTCTCGCACGCTGGCTGTTCACATGTTCTTACACGAACCCGCGAGTCTACGAGTGACCAGCTCGTTGGAAGAGACTGTGAGCTCAGTAGCGTCGGCAGATCACCGATACCGCGTCTCTTCCTCCTGGATGGCGATCTACGGACTCTGGGTCCGTTAAGGCGTCATTGAACTTGCGCATGTTGTCTGAGCCGACCCGCAGGTGATCAATAAGGCCGGTGGTCTCGTTTATCAGCGAAACTTCGCCGACGGGCTTGCTCAGCTTACGTCGAACGAGTATCTCGTCCTTGCCGGCACGTTGCACGGTATCCACGCTATCACCGCGCGCATTTCGCCCACGGGCTCATCATCTGGCGTGCACGTCATTGAGGCCGAGACTTTCAAGATTACCATATTTCTCACCGCGACAGGCACAAAGTTCGTGCTCCTCACCAGCGTCGGCGAATACACCGCGGACACAGTGCTCCGGAGGGTGTACGAGATTTACGCAGACACTGTTGCCAAGAGTCCGTTTCACACACCAGAGATGCCCATCCGCGTCGACGGATTCGACACACGCATCGTTCAACTGTTTCGCGCCCCGATCCAATAATGACTTCCTTCTCCGCGCCGCTTGATCTTGCGGCGCCAATATAGAGGCCAAAAACCAGTAGTGAGCCACTTGACAATTTCTGGTTTCTGGGGAGGGTGTGTTTGCGCCATAAGTAACAAGCTCGACCTGGAATAACTACACACGGAGTTAAGGGGTGCGTTCTTCAGTCCCGGATGAGATAGCCAGGTACCAGGTGTGGGATAGCTGATGGTGCAGCTGACGATGAATACGGAGGCAGCCCTGGTCGACCAAGGGAGCTATGAAATCTACGAGAATGAGGCAACGTGTGAGGTTCGAACGCAAGTAACGAACGAGAGTAAATCATGGATTAACGCAGAACAACGCGAGATCAACAATGAACCAACCGTTTGGAGCAATATCGAACTGTAAGCATCAGTATGCAATAAATGCGAAAGAGAGATGGACCTGACCATCCAAAGTCGCGAATCGCAAGTCAAGGCTGTAAAAGTTCGAAACTACCAGGACGAGATAAAGGTACGTACGAGCACAGGCAGTCAGGCAGAAAACGGTGGCGTGACGTCGCGGCGGATGTTGCGGACACTGCGTGGCTAATGCTCAACTGATAAACCGTATAACCATCGTGGTCGGTACAGGCACGTAGCCCTCCGACGAACAGGGCCGACCAGAGTAGCCTGCAGCCATGCCCCGCCACGAGGCTAGCGACAGGTTACCCCGTCGCGAGCGCGTAAAGCTGCAAGGGTGAGCGTATGGAGAATACAAAGAAAGGAAAGCGGAGGCTCAGCGGGTCATCCGAGACGTTTGAGGTGTGGCTTGAGGTCTTGATGACGTGTCTTGAGAGCGTATCTTGAGGAGGTTGTGTGGTTAATGCTCAACAGATGAACTGTATGACCATCGCGGTCGAGAAGAGCAAGCTCTTTCCGACGAACGAAGTCGGCCCGGGTAAACCCTAGCCAAGCCTCGGCACGATGCCAGCGACAGCTTACCCCGTCGCGAGCGCATAAGCTGCGAGAGTGAGCGTGTGGAGAACATGAGTAGATAAAAACGGGTGCTTAGCGGGGCATTTGAGATGCTTGAGGCATGTCTTGACGTCTTGACGTCGTGTCTTGAGGAAGGTGTATGACTATGCTCAACAGATGAACTGTATGACCATCGTGGTCGAAAAGAGCATGCTCTCTCCAACGAACGAAGTCGGCCCAGGTAATCAAACCCCGGCCAAGCCTCGGCACGATGCCAGCGACGGGTTACCCCACCGCGAGCGTGTAAAGCTGTGAGGGTGAGTGTATGGAGAATATAAAGAAAGGAAAGCGGAGGCTTAGCGGGTCATTCGCGACGCTTGAGTTTGTGGCTTGAGGTCTTGAGGGCGCGTCTTGAAAACGTATTCTTGGAGAGATTGTGTGATTATGCTCAACAAATGAACTGTATAACCATCGTGGTCGGTACAGGCACGTAGCCCTCTAACGAACAGGGCCGACCGGAGTAGCCTCCAGCCATGCCCCGCCACGAGGCTAGCGACGAGTTTATCCGTCGCGAGCGGGTCAAGCTGCGAAAGTGAGCGTATGGAGAATACAAAAGAAAGATAATAGGGAGCTTAGCGGGATGATTGGTGGCTCGAGTTCAAGGCTTGACGGTGAGTAATCTGCAGGCCAAAGTCAGTGGTCAGCGAACAAAAGGGACGGAGGACTGCGTTTGACGCACCGAGGGGAGAAGACATGCTCGCCTGAGCCTGAAAATGTTCGGCCTAGCTCGCAGATTTATACTCGGAAGGGCATTTCAATGAAGTAGTGAAAGAATGCCAAGATTGCACCCAGAAGGGCCGATAGACTCATTGCGTTGGAGTTGGGCTGGTCGTAACTCGGCCCAAACGGGCTAAATGCAGCCGTTCCTGGGCCAGACCATTCAAGAAATCATTACCTCGTCCCATAGCTCTGGGATCATTATTATTGGGCGGGGATCAACGTTGAATTAATGCCCAAGAGGGCATCGAACCCAGTCTCGACCACCAATAATGCAACATTAGTCTGTCGCCACCGGCCCCGTACATTTCCGGCTCCACCTCGAACTCTAGAATTATTCCAATGATTCTAAGCGATCCGAGTAGCACAGTCCTGGGCTCATGGGGTGTGTTCTTGGCTTTGACCAGAGCGTCGTTTAGCAGCGAGGCAGAGGAGGCGACGCCTTCATTGACAGACCAGCGAGAGCCGGGACCTTTGACTGCGACGTCTGTTGGTTCTCGTCAACACTCTTCATATACCAGCATGCGGAGTGAAGAAGCATGTGGTGAAACTCAGGTACGGTTCATTGTTGAGGGCATCTCTCGTCCGGCGGAAGTCATGCACGACCGCAACGCTCGTCGTGACGTAGCTTGGATATCCACCGCGGAGTGGTGTCACGATATTGATCCAAGAAGTAAAGTATGCCTTAAGTATGAAACAGTGAGCTGGGTCGGTGACTACATGCAAATGTACGCCAGAGTTACAGCAGGGCAATAGAACAGGGGGAGTGGTTGGAGGATGTGATAGCACATCAAATTGAGCCACGAGGGGATGAGATGCTTGAGAAAAAGCAGGAGTATGCGAAGGGCGCTCATAACAGTAAATGTAGTAGGAAATGGCAAGTCGACGTTGGCTAGGGGGAACGCAGGCGAGGCTTTTTGATGCAACGAGCAAATGAGACCGCGTAGCGCGGAAGCAAGTCATCGTGAAGGATGGGGATCGCGCTTCGTTTTGCTTGCGGTTTGCGACACTCCGCGACTTGGCGTCGACGCGTTTCTGCCCTGCATGTCTTCTCACTCTGCATCCGTCCACTATATGCGGCTAATGCGCTTGGATCAGAGAGGACCGCGAGGGTTTCAATCGAGAACTCATGCTGTCATGAAGCCCATATATCCTGCCTTCAATGTTCAATGTTCAACCTGAACTTGCGTCTCGACGGTGCCACGAAGTGCAAAGACTTTCGCGGCCGGATGTAATGGGCCACTGCTACCCTCTAGCCGCGTCCAAACTGAACGTGCTTTATGCGCAGGGAATAAACTCATGGAGGTGAGCACCTTGTTCACACCAGCTTTTGAGCGGCGCAGAGTAATATACAGTTCTGGACGACATATGGGAATATTGAGGCTCGTGGCAATGACCATCTGCTTAGTAAATGTTCCAACTCTGCGGCGTGCGTGAGTTTCAGCGTTCAGAAAGTTCAGAGACGACGACGTACCTTTCGCCAACCCAGTCCTTTGTAATCCGCGGCGGGCCCATCCATGCCGAATGCAAGGGGGCTGAACCTCCAGAACGCATCTACAATCGCATACGCGACGATTGCGAAAACGGTCCACTTTGTTCGCGAGTTGAACCGCTTCGAGCCGAAGACGTAGTGGTCTAGGAGTCCACCGAACATTAAGACGGCGAAGTAAAGCGCAGGCAGCTGCTCGAGAGGTCGTATAAGCATTTGGGCGAGGTAAGTCGAAGCAATACGAACATAATGGTGCAGATACGTGACGCGACCCATGACCATGAACGGGACTAGTGCCAGATTAGAGAATGCCAAGAGAGAACAGACGAGCTTACGGTAGTGTAACGCCCAGCCGACCAAGGACAACTTATGAACGAATAAGAATTTGTCCGCCCCCTCTGTCGATGATTTGTGAGTAATTAGGCATTCCTCCAAGGTGAGAGCAGCTTACCCGCATCGAAATCGACATAGTGCCTCTGCCACCGCATCGCATAGCCTAGGAGCCCAATGACCGCGAGACCTAAGCCTGCTGTTGTTCCCCACCATATGACGGGGTTGCCAAGCAAGTAGTATTTGACCTGGTCGTCGCCCCATCCACACATTCTCAGTCCGAGATGCAGAAGCGGCCAGTCCAAAGGTTTCGAAGCGAGCACGTCTTCCTTGTCGGGGTCGGGAATGAGCGCGTTATTCGAGGTCATCATGGCCACGTTGAGGTGCCAGAAGTCGCGCATGAAAGGCGAACTGAATGCAGTAGCTTCGGGCTGAGGGACTGAAGCGGCGATATCAACAACGAACGAAAATGACGAGTGGGATGAGAGAGACGGCTCACGTTTGTCGTTCCAATGGTTTTCGATATTCCAGTATGTATGCTTGTCACCGGGGTTGTTGGCTTTGTCGCAGGTCACCTCAATTTGCTTGAAGCCCCATTGTGGAAGGATTGCATTCGCTGCACGCAGGTAGCACCCGAGCACCTGGTGTTTGAACCGCAATCTCGTCGACAACGAATGGATTCGCTTGACGTTTCTCTTTGAGCCTTGTTTGATATCGTCGACAACCTCCACCTGCCAGTGATCATGTGCGTCGCCCGTTGTGTCGTTCCCATAGCAAGACACCTCGTTCTGTGAGGGCGTCACGGGCGCGCCGACGTTGTGCGAATGAATATAGCGACGCGTCGAGACATGTTGCAGACGGATGAGATCACCATCTTTGAGGAACCGCATCTCGCCTTGCGCATCGACCGCGGACTCGCCCCATGCGGGAAGAAGTGTAAATTGGTTGTTGTCATCCTTGTAGTGATAGCAGGTAACTTGCTGCTGCTTCGAACCGACTGGGAATAGCTGAACATGCGAGTGCAGGAGACCGCCGCCAAAGCCCATGTTTTTCAACGTAAGCCTGGAACCAAATGCCGCCTCTGTAGAGTTGTGACAGTCATAAGCAATGCACAGAGCACTGGTTTCAACGAGAACGTACCGAGCGGGTTCAATGCAAAGTCGTTGCCGATAAGGTTCGCCTGGAACAGCGACGGCATCTGCGCATCGCCTGGTCCGCTGTGATTCAAGATCATAAAGTGGGCTTTGAAAGTTGCTGCATATATCGTAAAGGGCAAGATGATCAAGCATGCAATACGTGATGCCCAATGCGCAGCGTACGTGCCCTGCAACAACGGTTAGCGTCCGCAACAGCTTGGAAAGATACGATTTCTAGGCCCCCAGAACACTCACAACTGGCATGTTCAGATCACCAAACTTGTTCCAAAGGTCTTCGATAGTATAGAGGCCGACGATGGCGGTAGCGAACATGCCTATCCACTTGACGCTGCAGACGCAGCCGACGGACAAGCCGGTGAGCACAAGCCACAACCACCAAGTCGCTTGGAAGGAGCTTCAAGCAGCAGTTAGAGAGTTAATGTAGCAGTATGTTCAAAGCACGTACTGGTTTCGCTGAGAGTGGAACTTGACGAAGGTAAAGACGGTGGTAAAGGTGAAGAATAACAGCATAGAGTCGAGAAGGATGAAGCGAGAGATGCAGAGCCAGGCAACGTCTATCACGAAATGAAGTGAGCCACTTGTCGGAGTGTGAGATGCAACGGGCCGCACCACATAGAGTCATGAGAGTTACAACATGCGCCGCCCTCCTGCTCATGCCCATCTCTCGCGCTGTGTACCAGGCCAAAGGCACCATGAACACGCCAAACAGACTCAGCATAACCCTCATTGTGACGAATGGGACTTCTGCTGGGTATGTTGTGCCACTCTTGAACTCGAAGGATCCGTTGTATCCGGAGAGTGCGCCGACCATGCCGACGAGCATCTTGCCCAACGGCGGGTGGACGTCGAAATAGAACTCGCGCTTAAGATAGTGCGACCCAAACTTGCCAAAGTGTGCCTCGTCCCAAACCACAAAATTTGACCTGCCGATTTCGTAGAAGTGAGTCCAGCAGCTGAGGACGGTGTAGACTAGTGGGATGAGGTGGTCGGCATTCTGAATCACGGCCTCGTGCTGTACAGCGTGAGCCAAGTCAGTACTGGAATGCTCTGTGCAGACCAGAAGTACGCACGAGTGTGTCTGGTGGAGGTCGCCTACGTGGTTGAAGACCACTCTGCAGGAGGCCAGACGCGCGCATTTTAGCGTACACGTCGTCGACATCGTCCGTCAAGCCTTCAGTGACCGCACTTGGCGGGTCTACAGGCGGTTCGCTGTCCTGTACATGGCCGGGGACGAGTCGCCGACGAGCACCCTCTTCGTGGATCATCGACGCGCTCGGCTAGCAGTGAGTTCGTGACGTGGTTCGCCTCTTGCCAGTTCAGCAAATGCGAGTAAGAAGGAGAGGTCTGGCTCAGTGCAAACTCTCTGCGTGGGTGGGTTCGCAGGTAAACTGCGCACGTGGACAGACAGCGCGGGTCCGGAGAAACTGAAGGGATGAGGAGGATTCGCGGCCGGAAAGCACCGCTGCCGAGGTCAGTTCTTTCTTCCAGTGCGCACGACGATATCGACCCACGTGGCTTCAACCCACAATTTGCACACAAGCCAGTGCGACGCGAACGAGGTATTAGTCCGTACCCAATTTGGCAGCGTGACGCGATTTCACTCTCCGCTCATGAACGACCCACTCCACTGCAACACCACGTGTATACAAGCTTCTAGTCGGGACTCTGTGTTGTGTCAATTATGATACAGTCATATAAGCAGCGAGGAATGAGCGAATTCAAAGGAATGTGATGATATGCCGACCGTAGGTGGAAACGCGAGACGCGGAAGCAGCTAGCAAAATAGAACTGGGAGACGAGGAATCCGGTATACCGACTATCCATTAGGAGACCAGGTGTGGATAAGCGGGCTCTGTGAGCCATAATTTTTGGTGCAGGTCCTGTATGAAGGCAGGCTGCAGAAAACCAAGTGGGTGAGTAGAACAGCAGTACGCGAAACTAGCGGGCGTACCTGTAGATCCGACATGATCATATGCAGGCCATCGACGAACTGGTTCGCCATCCCCATGCTCAAATCGTATAAGTTTACCCTCCCCGCGCCAGGCAGCCTCTCGAGAGCTTTCCAAGCTGCGTGATTGAACCTGTACGACCCGGTCAACAATTTCGCTCAAACGCAAGCTAATAGAGCCCACGTACAACGTCAACCTTGGGTTCACACGCGCGTCCTTCCAACCGTGGTTCATCGGATGCTGTTTCGGTGGCAGCGCCATCCTCACAGGCCGTGAAGGACTACCCATCCAGATGACACGCGGCATTTTCTGTCTAGGACATGCGTCTGGGGAGAGCTTCTTGGCGATATTGTCGATGAGCACGCCAAAGTCGTGCACAGTGAACTGGCGGTCGTGATCGGCCTCGGACGTCAGTACAAGGTTATGATGGCTCGATCCGAGGACCTAGAAAGTGTCCCGGATCAATGGAGAATGCTCGAACGCAATGAATGATGACTGACGATGGTGTCAAACTCCTTGATATTCTCGCAGCTCAGATCAAATTTCATCTCGCGGAGCACGGCGTCCCAGATGACTGTAGTTGAATAAGCATTGCTCCGACGCTGTGCGAACGGCGCGGGTTGGGCTCACAGGTCATATTGACAGGACCAAAAGCAGTGGTCTTCTTCATAGCCTTCATGACAGGCTGGACGGTGCATGAGCGGCGTATCAAGGGTTCATGAGTGCGGACGTACGATACGCTTGTATAGGGTCCAGTTCCCAGAATACATGTAGCTCTGTCGTCGGACGTCAGTGCTGGTCCGCCGCCGTGTTACACACAACCTACCAGTACGTCGTACGCATAGCGAACATGCGAGTCGCCCCAGAACAGTATGTTGTGCGGTTTCCAGTCACGTTGAACCTCCTCAGGTGGCGCGTCGATCAGGATGGCTGCACAAGGCGCGTGAGTACTGGGTGCAATCCAATACAACACACGCACGATTCGACCATTTGCACCCATCAGGCTGGAAGATAAACCCATTGAAAGTATGAGGCTCCGTGTAGTGCGCGCGGAGGTAACGACCCTTAGTAGCTGTGTATCGTGAACATTCGGGCACGCTTGCAAGGTACTTCTCGTCCTTGGCCGATCTCCACACGGGCACTGTCGGGATCGCGCCCACATGCGGACAACCCTGCGCAATGGATGCGGGTGGTTTGACGACCTGGCTTCGCCCCTGTAAAACGTACTCGGCAAGGTCCCATTGCAACGACATGACTTCAGACTCGTCCACTGCGCGGTAGCTCTGTAGCAGGTGTGAGCTCAACAATTCTGCGTCTTTTGCGTTTGGCTTACCGAGTAAGCCCACCACATAGTCACGTTCATAGGCCCAGCAAATGCGAGATTGAAGGGGTACTTGTACTGGCAGCTGCCGAGATACTGCGAGGCGCAACATTGTTAGTAACCAGAGGGCGCTGGTGCGGCAACATACCTCAGGATCCGCTTCAGTTCCCCAGCGTTGCTCGCCATCGACGCTAATATGAAACGTGTCTGGCCCACGCATACGCAGCAGTGGACTCTCGTCCGGCTGTGATCGTGTCAATGCAGCGCACGCGCAGTGTGGAATGACCTGCGCACCACCAACGACACAGTTTTCTTCTCTGCAGTCGCGCACTCTTCGACAGATGTGCGCGCAATGAGGAAGTAGCCCTGGCTGGCAACGTCGGGTGCGAAGCAGACCTGCGCGGTCAACCCGAGCTCAGGGTTCGTCGACAACGGCCTGAATCGCGCTTGTTATTGAACAACAGCCTATGAGGAGCACGAAGGCGCATTGAAGACTCACTGGCAGGCATGTTGCCGTGTCGAGAGTGCTGCTGCGGGAAGCAACGGGTCCGGACATTGCGCGGTCTGCCCGAAATACGACGAGAGCGAGTTAAAGCGGTTAAACGAAGATGATCCTGGCTTGGAGTCGGTCGACGTGGACACGTAGGTGAGTGTACCGAGCACGATTATGAAGACACCTGCGGCCGCGATGGTCTGCGGTCGGCGGAGACCCATTGCAGAGAAATTGGAGGGAAAGAACGTCTGGTTAAGGGGTTGTCGGATGCCGCTTTGCAAACACCGGCGTTTAACGTCCGCACTACATACGCTCAAGCAGAGACATTCATTCAAAGGGTTTCTCTCACTTGAAGTCTCTCAAGGCATGAGGCATCAACAGTCAGAGTCAGGAGTAAGATGCTTTGTCCCAAAAATAGTTGGCGCACATATCTCCCTCCACTCATATCAACCAAGATAACGATTCTACTGCTGCTTACGCTCCTATACAAACTTGATGCTATGGCTCTGCATCTGTAACGGTGTCAACGGTTTCAGCAGCAAGATAGGTCGGTTGCGGACATACCGTGATCTCGCCACCACGATAACTGCCCCGCTTCTTCTTGTTCTTCTCCTTCCTGAAACCTGCTCCACGCGTCACAATGAGATCCTCGTGGGCCTTTTGGCCATAATCGTTCATAGGTCGGGGCTGTGGCGACGTGTTAGAGCGGAGCAGTGTCATGAAATAACGAGCACAAACCTTGCCCTCAAATGTGTTATCCTTGACGCGATCATCGAGATACGTGAGGTTGTCCACCTTGATGCGCGAAAACCGCTCCTGCGTCCGGGTCTTGCTGTTCATCTGGGCCGACTCATCGTCTTCTGGTTCGACACGCGCTGTGGTTTCGATCGTTGTGGCAACTGCATCGCCAGACTCGGAAGTCCTCCGCTTTTTCACCACGCGGACGTCCTCAGTCGGTACAGCTATTGGCACCTTAGGCTTAGCTTTGGGCGCCGGATCTGAGTCGGAGTCGGATGATGACGAAGACGACGAGCTCGAACTCGATGCGGGCTTCGCGGGTGCAGGTTTCTTCTTTGGAGCTACGTCGGATTCGCTGGATGAGTCCGAAGAACTGGACGAGGACGCCGCCTTCTTAGTTTTGGTAGCAACCGGCTTTGGTGGGGGGCCCTTTGCCGCCTTGACTGTTGGTTTCTCGTCCTCGGACGACGAGTCTGATACAGAGTCTGACGAGCTGCCTTCTGCAATTATCTTCGCTGGAGCAACCGTGGTGACCTTTGCTGCTGATTTTGCTGCTGGCTTCGGTGGTGGTGCGTCTGAGTCCGAGTCCGAGTCTGACGAACTGTCTTTTGTGGTGACCTTTGCTCCAGGCTTCGTAACTGGCTTTGGTGGAGGTGAGTCCGATTCCGAGTCTGAATCCGAGTCTGACGAGCTGCCTTTTGCATTCTTCGCTGTAGCGGCCGCGGTGACCTTTGTTGCAGGCTTCGTAGCAGGCTTCGGTGGAGGCGTGTCTGAGTCTGAGTCCGAGTCTGAGGAGCTGCTTTTTGCAGTTTTCTTCGCTGCAGGCTTTGTAGCAGGCTTTGGTGGAGGCGAGTCCGAGTCCGAGTCGCTCGAGCTTGAAAGTGATATGGGAGCTTTAGAGGCCATCTTGGCCTTGGTCTTGGAATCGTCGCCAGAGAGGGTCTTTTGAGAGTCGGTGGAGAGGCTTGCGGCGGGTTTTAGCACAGCGGCAGGAGCAACCGCACGTGCCCCGATACCGGCGCGCACAGGTGGCGCTGAAGTCACGTCAGTAACAGCATAACGTTTGAGATACTGCATATCACATTCGGATCTTAGCTTTGCAGGTACAGCTGCTGCAGCTGGCTTCGCGGGTTTCTTATCAAACTCGCTGTCAGAGTCACTGTCTGACGATGTGTCCGAGGATTCCGAAGCTGCGAAAACGGTAAGCAGAAGAGCGTCACTGTGAGGAGCGGGACTTGCAGCTCTCAGATGAGGATACTGTAGTCGGGTGAGCGGGTGCATGAGGATGTTCAAACTGTGGCACGCACATGAACTGTCCGAGCTCGCAGCTGCCTTCTTTGGAGCGGCTGTAGCAAAGCACTGTGAGATCAAGAGCACCTATCATTGAAAGTTTGAAGACGCACGAGCAGCCTTTGCAGGTCTGCCACCGGTACAGTGAGTGTTCAGAATTTTCTGCGCAAGCAAAGTGAACCCACTTCGAGGCTTTGGCGTCACGCCAGGCTTTTACAGCATCCTCGAGATCCTTCCCAGTGTGCGCAGAGACGTCATCTTTGAGGACGATGACTGTATGAGCGGCCTTTTTGACGGCGGCAGCAGCCTTGTCGTTCCCGCGCGCTTTGAGGAAGGCGTAGATGAGCGAGTACGTTGCTGTTGGCCACTGCGTGAGTACACGCGCGGCTGATTCTCGAGAAATATGACGTGCCGGCGATGTTGCCGTCTGCAGTAGCGTCGGGCATTTTGGTAGAGAAGCAGACAGGGGCAAGGCAATTCAAGCGCCGCGGCGACGCTCTTGACTTTGTCCCCGTTCCAGCGTCATGGGTATCAAGGGTGTTGCATCGTCTGAAGTCTCGTACGACGGCTCCGATCTGCGCGTAGGGATTGTACACGCGCGATGGAACAAGGAGATCATTGAAGCGCTGCTGGAAGGCGCGGTGACCAAGTTGAAGGAACGCGGTGTCAAGGAACATAACATCACGATCCAAAGCGTTCCCGGCAGCTTCGAGTTGCCTCTAGCCACCTCAAAGTGTGTTTCAGTCTCTGGCCTGTGGCATGTCTGACCGGGAGTGACTAGGTTGATTGCGGCAGCTCAGATCCAGGCAAATGCTACTGCCGATGACCTGCTTGGTGCCAGCATCGGCCCATCCTCTGCGGCTGGAACTCAATCTACGACGGTCACAATGCCGTCTCAGCCATTCGACGCGGTGATTTCGATCGGCGTACTCATCAAGGGATCAACCATGCACTTTGAGTACATCTGCGACGCAGTTAGTCACGGCCTTATGAAGGTCCAGCTTGAGTCCCACACGCCCGTCATATTTGGTGTTCTCACTGCTCTCACTGAGGAGCAGGCACTCAACCGCGCCGGTATCGGCCGTGAGGGCGACAAGGGTCACAACCATGGCGAGGACTGGGGCCTTGCAGCCATCGAGATGGGCCACCATAGCAAGCTGTGGGCTGCTGGCAAGTTTGCTTAGAATCGTCTCGGCCGAATGTACTGCAATAAATTGTAACCCGAAAATTGAGGGAGGCTGAAATCGTGTTTGGGTGACTCAGCGCCACATTCGGTCATGCGTGTGCGTCAAGTCAAGTCGGAGTCGCGCATCTGCTATATCCGCTCTGCACCTTGACCTCCTACACTCTTCTGCCCGCGCGTCAATGGACGACGCGACCGGT
>Ga0247815_10000911_pt1 | contig 22832 bp, 21 predicted proteins | sample UWRJL194509B1_FD_181014 | JGI IMG/M metagenome (GOLD analysis project Ga0247815, IMG submission 181014) | Plant litter microbial communities from Arlington Agricultural Research Station in Wisconsin, United States - UWRJ-L194-509B-1 | ecosystem: Environmental > Terrestrial > Plant litter >...
CTGGCGCGCGTGGAGGCGGTGCTGCCGCAGGCGCCGCGCGAGCCGGACTGGAAGCTGGGCTTCGCCTTCCGTTGGCGCAAGCGCAACGGCGGCGGCGCCAGCTATCTGCAAGCGGTGGCGCACGTCTCGCCGATCGCGCTGGACGACTTGCAGCACATCGGCCCGCAGAAGGAACAGATCGAACAGAACACGCGCCAGTTCGTGCAGGGCAAGCCGGCCAACAACGTGCTGCTGACCGGTGCAAGGGGCACCGGCAAGTCGTCGCTGATCAAGGCTTGCCTGAACCAGTTCGGCAAGGACGGCCTGCGCTTGATCGAGGTGGACAAGGCCGACCTGGCCGAGTTGCCGGATATCGTGGACATCGTCGCCGGCCGGCCGGAGCGCTTCATTGTCTTCTGCGACGACTTGTCGTTCGAAGAGGGCGAGAGCGGCTACAAGGCGCTGAAGGTGGCGCTGGACGGCAGCATCTCGGCGCAGTCGGACAACGTGCTGATCTACGCCACCTCGAACCGGCGCCACCTGATGCCGGAACGCATGTCCGACAATATGAGCTACAAGCACGACGAGGACGGCGACCTGCATCCGGGCGAGACGGTGGAGGAAAAGATCTCGCTGTCGGAGCGTTTCGGGCTGTGGCTAACGTTTTACCCGTTCAAGCAGGATGATTACGTGGCCATCGTCGGCCACTGGCTGTCGTCGCTGGGTTGCAGCGAAGCGCAGATCGAAGCGGCGCGCGCCGACGCCTTGCGCTGGGCCTTGCAACGCGGCTCGCGCTCGGGCCGGGTCGCCTGGCAGTTCGCCAAGGACTACGCGGGGAAGCAGCTGTGAAGCCGGTCGATGTCGCGGTCGGCATCCTGATCAAACCCAACGGCGACGTGCTGCTGGGCCAGCGTCCGGCCGGCAAGCCGTACGACGGCTATTGGGAATTCCCGGGCGGCAAAGTCGATCCGGGCGAGACCATCCTGGAGGCGCTGAAGCGCGAGTTCGTCGAAGAGCTGGGCCTGACCATCAACAGCGCCGAGGAATGGTGCGGCGTCGAGTACGTCTATCCGCACGCGCACGTGCGGCTGCACTTCTTCATCAGCCGCGACTGGGATGGCGAGCCGCAAAGCCTGGAGGGGCAAGCTTTCGCCTGGCAAGGCACGGTCGGCGTCGAACCGCTGCTGCCGGCCACCATCCCGCTGCTGGAGTGGCTGGAGCTGGTGCGCTACTAAGTCGGTGTCAGTGCCGACATTCGGACATTAGGGAACTTTTTGCATGCGCAAAAGTTCCCTAATGTCCGAATGTCGGCACTGACACCGAAAAAATATTTGCATCGCGCTGCATCCAAACGGCGCGCTGGCGGGTAGTACAGGTATCAGCAGCCATTTCGCTCGCTGATCCCTCTACCATCCGACCAGGAGCCCGTCATGCAAATTACCCAATCCGCCATTGTTGTCGCCGCCGCTGTGATGCTGTCCGCTTGCGCCAGCACGCCGATGTTCAGCCAGCAATCGCTGCCGGCCGCCGTGCGGGTGCCGGCCGGCCACAGCATCGCGATGGAAACCGTCGGCGCCGGCGACATCACCTATGAATGCAAGCTCAAGAAGGACTCCGCCGACCAGTTCGAATGGACCTTCATCGGCCCGGACGCCGTGCTGAGCGATCGCGGCGGCAAGGCCGTCGGCAAATACTTCGGCCCACCGGCCACCTGGCAGAACAACGACGGCTCCAAGGTCACCGCCACCCAGGTCGCGGTCGCGCCCGCCGGCGCCGGCAATATCCCGTCGCAACTGGTCAAGGCCAACCCTGCCATGGGCAGCGGCGCCATGACCGGCGTCAGCTACATCCAGCGCGTGGCCACCAAGGGCGGCGTCGCCCCGGCCGCCGCCTGCGCCGCCGCCAACGCCGGCAGCAAGCAGAAGGTCCAGTACCAAGCCGACTACATCTTCTGGAAAGCGGCCTAAGGGCCGGCGAACCCGGAGGGGCGATCGGCTATAATCGGCCGACGCTCATCCGGGCGCGGCCCCACTCACGATACTGCCGATGCCCAACGCTCCCGACGGATTTGACTACGACGCTGTGCTGCGCGCCTGTGCCCGCGGCGAGCAGCAGGCTTTGCACCATCTGTATCAACAGGACGGGCGGCATCTACTCGGCGTGGCGCTGCGCATCGTGCGTCGCCGCGACGTCGCCGAGGATGTGCTGCACGACGCCTTCGTCAGCATCTGGCAAAAGGCCGCCAGCTTCGACGCCGGACGTGGCGCCGGGCGCGGCTGGATCTACAGCGTGGTGCGGCACCAGGCGTTGAACGCGCTGCGCGGCGGCGAACGCGAGGTGCAAGCCGACGCCGACACGCTCGATGCGCTGCAGGAGGCGCAAGCGGACAACACGGCCGATACGGTGGCCGAACAATTCGAACTGCAGGCGAGCATGGGGCGCCTGCAGGATTGCCTGGAACATCTGGACAGCGCCAAGCGCAACAGCATCGTCTGCGCCTATGTCGACGGCTGCAGCCACAGCGAAATCGCGACGCGCCTGAACGCGCCGCTCGGCTCGGTCAAGGCCTGGCTCAAGCGCGGCCTCGCCGCATTGCGGGAGTGCATGGGATGAATGAAACGCTGGAACAATTGCAGCAGCTGGCCGGCGAATACGTGCTCGGCACGCTGCCCGCCGCCGCCCGGCGCGACGTCGAACAGCGGCTGGCGCGCGAGCCGCAGCTGCGCGCCGAGGTCGACGCCTGGGAGCGCCGCCTGCTGCCGTTGACGGCGCTGGCCGAGCCGGTGGAACCGTCGGCGCAGTTATGGCCGCGCATCGCCACCAGCCTGCAGCGCCGCGCCGCCGCAGTCGAGACGGCGGCCGAAGGCTGGCGCCGCTGGTGGGATGATTTGCGCCTGTGGCGCGGGCTGGCGGGCGGCGCGGTCGCGGCAAGCGCCGTGCTGGCGGCCTTGCTGCTGGTGAAGCCGGAGCCGCCGGGCCCGGCCTATATGGTGGTGCTGGCGGCGCCGCAGGACCAAGGCGCGGGCTGGGTGGTGCAAGCCAGCCTGGACCGCAAGCTGACGCTGACGCCGCTGCACGGCACCGTGGTGCCGGACCGCAAAGCCTTGCAATTCTGGACCAAGGCAACGAACTGGAGCGGCCCGGTGTCGCTGGGGCTGGTGGCGCCGGACCGTGCGCGCAAGCTGGCGCTGGACCAGCTGCCGCCGGTGGAGCCGGATCAATTGTTTGAAATCACGCTGGAGCCGGAGACCGGCTCGCCGACCGGCAAGCCGACCGGGCCGGTGCTGTACATCGGCAAGGCGGTCAAGGTGATGATGTAAAACAGTGGGGTCAAGTCTGACATTTGTACACGGGCTCTACCGTAGCTTTGCTACGGTAGAGCCCGTGTACAAATGTCAGACTTGACCCCACGGGTTTATTCTTCCTCGAGCGGATCCTTCGGCGGGGCGGCGGGAATCGCGTACTTTTCCTCGGCCCAGGCGCCAAGGTCGATCTGTTTGCAGCGTTCCGAACAGAACGGGCGGTACTTATTTTCTTCCTTCCACTCCACTTTGGCGGAGCAGGTAGGGCAGTCAACTACGGTGGCCATATTAATTCTTAGAAGTTACAAAGCGTGAGCTCGAATGGTACATCATCTTCCAGCGGCTTGGGTTTCAGGTCGCCGCCCTGGGTAGTGAAGCGCACCCACAACATATACTTGTTGGCCGAAATCTCCGGGATCGCGCCCATCGATTCGTCCAAGGTCAGCCGCAACATCTGGTAGACCTTCCCCTGCAGCATCTGCTGATAGCTGCCCGCCGCCGCGATCATCTTGACCGGGCCGCCGGAGTCGCGCAGCAGCCGCAGCACCAGGCCCAGCGCGTCGAACAGCGGCGCCAGCGGCGCGAACCAGGTAGCGATGTCGTTGAAGCGTTGCTCGGCCGGACGCTTTTGCCAGGCATAGTAGGACGGCAGATCGAATTCGCAGGCGCCGCCGGGGATGATGGTGCGGCCGCGGATGCTCATCAGCCATTCGTTGTCGCGCACGTTCTGGCCGGTCTTGCCTTGGGCCGCGACCAGCGCGCCGCTGACGCCGTCGAGCTCGGCGAGGATGGCGTCCAGCGTTTCCGCCTGGACATTGGGATTCATGCGATAGCCCAGCAGGCTTTGCCGCTGGCGCTCCAGTTCCTGCAGCAGATCGGATTTCAGATCGGCGCGGCCGGCCACTTCCAGCATGTCGAAGATGGTCGCCAGCGCGACGTGGTGCTGCATAGGGTGTTCTTGATGCACAAAGAACTTGAATTTCTCGTACAGATCCTCTAATCGCAACAACGTGCGTATGCGCTCGTTGAAAGGATATTCGTAGACAATCAAAATAACATCCCTCTATTGGTGGACCCGCGATTAATTCTCGTGATTTTGAAGCAAGCCAAGCAAAATTACAAACGTTGCGAAGGTATTGTCGTCGTTCTTTTCGAAAAAGCTAGCGAATTTGCATGTACATGGCGTGCAAACGGTCGATTTGCGGCGCCAGCGCCGCGATTCCGCCGCCGTTTTCGATCACGTCGTCGGCCGCGTCCAGCCTGGCCTGGCGGCTGACCTGGGCCGCCATGATGGCGCGCACCTGCGCTTCCGGCAAATTGTTGCGCGCCATTACGCGCGCGATCTGCACGTCCTCCGGGCAGTCTACCGCAAGTATGCGCGTGACCCGCTCACGCCACGTGCCCGATTCGATCAGCAGCGGCACCGCGTAGATCACGTAGCTGCCGGTCGCGGCGGCCGCGGCGGCCAGCGCGGCGTCGCGGATGCGCGGATGCAGGATCGCTTCGAGCCGCGCCTTGGCGCCGGCGTCGGAAAACACCAGGCCGCGCATGCGGGCGCGGTCCAGCGCGCCGCTGGCGTCGGCGAATTCCGGGCCGAAGGCGGCGACGATGGCCGGCATCGCCGCGCCGTGCGGCGCGGTCAGGCTATGGGCGATCAGGTCGGTGTCGACGATGCTGGCGCCGCGCGCGGCGAACATATCGGCCACGGTGCTCTTGCCGCTGCCGATGCCGCCGGTCAGGCCGATGGAAAAGGGCGGGGGCGTTGGGTTCATTTTATTGGGCAAAGCTCAGCGTGAAGGCGGACAACGGTCCGCCGTACAGCAGCGCGATCAGGCCGGCCGCCGCCAGGTAGGGACCGAACGGGATCGGATTGTTGCGGCCGTGCTTGGCGAACACGATCAGCGCGATGCCGACCACCGCCCCCACCACCGACGACAGCAAAATAATGGTCGGCAGCATGGTCCAGCCCATCCACGCGCCCAGCGCGGCCAGCAATTTGAAATCACCATAACCCATGCCCTCCTTGCCCGTCGCCAGCTTGAACAGCCAGTAGATCGACCACAGCGCCAGGTAGCCGGTGGCCGCGCCGATCACCGCGTCCTGCAGCGGCGCGAAGGTGCCGTTGACGTTGATCAGCAGGCCGGCCCACAGCAGCGGATAGGTCAGGTCGTCCGGCAGCAATTGGGTGTCGAAGTCGATGAAGGTCATGGCGACCAGCGCATACAGGAACACCAGCGCGGACAGCCCGGCCCAGCCGCTGCCCAGTTTCCACACCACCAGCGCCGACAGCACGCCGGTCAGCGCCTCGACCGCCGGGTAGCGCGCCGAGATCGGCGCCTTGCAGTTGCTGCAGCGGCCGCGCAAGACCAGGTAGCTGACCACCGGGATGTTTTCCAGCGCCGTGATCTGGTGCTGGCAGTGCGGACAGGCCGAGCGCGGCACCATGATGTTGTAACGGTCGGTATGCGGCGGCGGCTTGCCGCTTTCCTCTGCTACGTAGTTGTCCGATTCGCGCTGCATCATTTTCGGCAGGCGGTGGATCACGACATTCAGGAAGCTGCCGAACAGCAGACCGAACAAGCCGGCGATCAGGGCGATGGGCAGGTCGCCGGCGGCGGCGAACAGCAGGGTCGATTGCGACATAGAAGGGGTCGAGGCGGATAGATGGCGATGAGGCCCATATTAAAGCATTACAGCAACATTGCGGGGATGGATTTCGCTACCATCTCTCTCGTCGGGGAGATTGGAAGTGTATTGAGTTTATGACAAGATGAACATATTGTTTTCCGCTCGGAGACCGCCCTTGTCGTCTTATTCACCTACGCCGCTGTATCTGATGCTGGGTTTGCTCGTCGCCTGCGCTGTGATTGGTGGTATTTTTTTTGCGGCCTTGCGCCGGTTGCGGCGCCATTATGAATCGCGGCTGCGGCAACTGGCCGAGCGCGAGCGCGTCGCCACCGGCCTGCACGACACGCTGCTGCAAAGCATGCAGGGCATGATCCTGCGTTTCCAGGGCGTCAGCCACCGCCTGCCGGACGGCAGCCCGGAGCGCGCCACCATCGAAGCCATCCTCGACCAGGCCGACGAGGTGCTGGCCGAAGGCCGCCATCAAATCCTCGCGCTGCGCATGCCGGTGGTGTACGGCGACAACCTGAGCCAGGCGTTGGCGGCGATCGGTCTGTCGCTGGAGGAAAGTTTCGGCACGCCGTTCCGGCTGGTGGTCACGGCGCGCCCGGTGGCCGTCAACGGCGATCGCGGCGAAGAGATCTACGGCATCGCGCGCGAGGCGCTGTACAACGCCTTCCAGCACGCGCGGGCCGGGCATATCGAGCTGGAACTGGTGTACGGCTTCGAGTTTCTGACGCTCTATGTGCGTGACGACGGCCGCGGCATGTCCGGCGCGTCCGCGGCCGGGGTGGGGGATGGCGACGGCGGCTACCGCGGCCTGGCCGGCATGCGCGAGCGCGCCGAGCGCATGGGCGGCGGCATCGAGGTGCTGAGCCTGCCGGAGCGCGGCACCGAGGTGATCCTGAAAGTGCCGGGCGAGATCTGCTACCAGGCCCCGCTGCGCAGCCGCTGGCGCCGCCTGACCGCCTGGCTGGCGCGCACCGAGGTCTAGCGTGCGCCGCGAGCCGCTTACACCACCGCGCCCAGCTTGAAGATCGGCAGGTACATCGCCACCACCAGGCCGCCGATCAGCACGCCCAGGATCACCATGATCGCCGGCTCCATCAGGCTGGCCAGCGCGCCGACCGCCTCGTCGACCTCCTCCTCGTAGAAGTCGGCCACCTTGCCCAGCATCGCGTCCAGCGAGCCGGACTCTTCGCCGATGGCGACCATCTGCGTCACCATATTCGGGAACACGTCGGCGTTCTGCATCGCCACCGTCAGGCTGGTGCCGGTGCTGACCTCGTTCTGGATCTTGCGCGTGGCGTCCAGGTACACCGCGTTGCCGGCCGCGCCGCCGACCGAGTCGAGCGACTCCACCAGCGGCACGCCGGCGGCGAACATGGTGGCCAGCGTGCGGGTCCAGCGGGCGATGGTGGCCTTGCGGATCACGTCGCCGAACACCGGCAGCCTGAGCAGCAGCTTGTCCATGAAGCGCTGCATCTGCAGCGAGCGCTGCCAGGCGCGGAAGAAGAAGTAGATCGAGGCGAACAGGCCGCCGAAGATCAGATACCACCAGGCGACGAAGAATTCCGAGATCGCCATCACGAACAGCGTCGGCGCCGGCAGGTTGGCGCCGAAGCTGGTGAACACCTCCTTGAACGCCGGCACCACCCAGATCATGATCACCGCCGTGACGACGAAGGCCACCGCCAGGATCGACACCGGATACATCAGCGCCGACTTGATCTTGGCCTTCATGGCCAGCGTCTTTTCCTTGTAGATCGCCAATCGCGTCAGCAGGTCCTCCAAAATACCGGCCTGTTCGCCGGCGCCGACCAGGTTGCAGAACAGCGGGTCGAAGTACAGCGGAAACTTGCGGAACGCCTGGTTCAGGCTGGTGCCGGTCTCGATGTCGGCGCGCAAGTCCATCACCAGCTTGGACACCGACGGGTTGGCGTGCCCCTTGCCGACGATGTCGAACGATTGCAGCAGCGGCACGCCGGCCTTCATCATCGTCGCCAGCTGGCGGGTGAACAGCGAGATGTCCTTGTCGGTGACCTTCTTGCCGGAGCGGTAGGCCTTCTTCTTGACCTTGGTGACCATGATGCCCTGGCGGCGCAGCGTGACGTTGACCACCGCCTCGCCGCCGGCGCGCAGTTCGCCGCGCACCGTCTTGCCGGTCTTGTCCTTGCCTTCCCAGGCGAAGATCGATTCCTTGACCTGGTGGCCCGCGTTGCCGGATGTCGCCATGAGAGTATGTCCTATTCGTTGGTGCAGCCGAGCACTTCTTCAAGGCTGGTCAGGCCGTTCTTGACCTTCACCAGGCCGGAGCGGCGCAGCGACTTGACGCCCTCCGCCTCGGACTGGGCGGCGATTTCCATCGCGTTGCCGTGCGCCAGGATGATCGACTCGATCGCCGGCGTGATCGGCATGATCTGGTAGATGCCGACCCGGCCCTTGTAGCCGCCGCCGTTGCAGCGCTCGCAGCCGACCGGGCCGTAGGGCTTCCAGCCGCCTTCCAATTCATCTTCCTTGAAGCCGGCCTTGAGCAGCAGTTCGCGCGAGATGTCGACCGGCTGCTTGCAGGTGCACAGCCGCCGCGCCAGCCGCTGCGCGGTGATCAGAATCACAGACGAGGCGATGTTGAACGGCGCCACGCCCATGTTCATCAGGCGCGTCAAGGTGGACGGCGCGTCGTTGGTGTGCAGCGTGGAAAACACCATGTGCCCGGTCTGCGCCGCCTTGATGGCGATGTCGGCGGTCTCCAGGTCGCGGATCTCGCCGACCATGATGATGTCCGGATCCTGGCGCAGGAAGGATTTCAGCGCCACCGGGAAGGTCAGGCCGGCCTTGTCGTTGACGTTGACCTGGTTCACGCCCGGCAGGTTGATCTCGGCCGGGTCCTCGGCGGTGGAGATGTTGATACCCGGCTTGTTGATCACGTTCAGGCAGGTGTACAGCGACACCGTCTTGCCGGAGCCGGTCGGGCCCGTCACCAGCACCATGCCGTAGGGGCGCTGGATGGCGTCGAGCAGCAATTCCTTCTGGTCCGGGTCGTAGCCGAGCGCGTCGATGCCCATCTGCGCCTGCGTGGCGTCCAGAATCCGCATCACGGTCTTCTCGCCGAACAGCGTCGGCAGCGTCGAGATGCGCAGGTCGATGGTCTTGGTCGGCGACACCATCAGCCGCATGCGGCCGTCCTGCGGCACGCGTTTTTCCGAGATGTCCAGCTTGGCCAGCACCTTGATCCGCGACACCAGCTTTTCCTTGATCGAGATCGGCGGCTGGGCGTGCTCCATCAGCACGCCGTCGACGCGGAAGCGCACCCGGTAGAATTTCTCGAACGGTTCGAAATGCAAGTCGGACGCGCCCATGTTGACCGCGTCCATCAGCATCTTGTTGAGGAAGCGCACCACCGGCGCGTCCTCGATCTCGTTGGCGCCGGCCTCGGCCGCCGCCGCGTTGGCCGCCGCGCTGGCGTCCTCCTCCTCGGCGAACTGGATGTCGGCCTCGTCGCCGGCCAGGTCGCTGACGCTTTGCTCGCTGCTCTTGTTGATGCGCGCCAGCAGCGCCAGCAGCGCGTCGTGCGGCACCACCACCGGCTCGACGGTGGATTCGGTCTGGAACTTGATCTGGTCCAGCGCCTGCAGATTGGTCGGGTCGGAAATCGCCACCGACATCTTGTTGCCGCGCTTGGCCAGCGCGATCACGCGCTGCGCCTGCATCAGCTTGTTGTCGATGATCTTGGCCGGCAGCGCGTCGATGTTCAGCGCGCCGACGTCCATCAGCGGGTAGGCGAAGGTTTCGGCGCAGAACGCGGCCAGCGCCTTCGAATCGATGGCGCCGCTGGCCAGCAGCACGTCGATGAAGGCTTGCTTGTCGGCGACGGATTTTTTTTGCAGCGTGTCGGCCTGGGCCGCGGAAAGCCGGCCGGCTTGCATCAATGCCCGCGCCAGCCCCGGCATCGGGGCGCCTGGCGTGGCGTTGGGTAGGACAGCTGCCATAGATGCGTCAATCAGGATGGAGGAGGGCGGGTCCCGGAATGATGCTCTCAAGCACTATTTTTGTAAAGCCGTTTGTCGCCGCCAAGAAACGATTGTACTCCGCAATGTTGCGTAAGCACACGCGATTGACGCGGATTAAAGCATGCGCTTGGTGCCCGGGCGTATCAATTTGACGACTTTGATGGCCTGGTCGTGGACTTGCACCACTTCGATGATGCACTCGCCCACTTTCAGGCTGATCGGCGCGTCCGGGATTTCCTGCAATAGTTCCAGCAGCATGCCGTTCAGCGTCTTTGGGCCGTCCAGCGGGAAGCTCAGGCCCAGGCGTTTGTTGACGTCGCGCAACGCCGTGGCGCCTTCCAGCAGGCAATCGCCCTGTTCGGTCCAGTCGAAGGTGTCGGCGCGGGCGGCCGCCGGCGTGGACGTGGTGAACTCGCCGATCATCTCCTCGATGATGTCGTCCAAGGTCACCAGACCCTGCACCTCGCCGTATTCATCGACGATGATGCCCAGCCGCTCCTTGTTTTCCTGGAAATACTGTAGCTGGGTGAACAAGCGCGTGTCCTGCGGAATGAAGTAGGGCGTGGTTAGCAGCTCGCGGAAGTGGGCGATGGTGATCTCCTCCTCCTGGTGCAACAGCGCCATCGCCTTGCGCACGTGCAGGATGCCGATGATGCGGTTGATCTCGCCTTCATAGACGGGCAGCTTGTTGTGGTAGCAGGTGGTCAGCTCGCGCGTCAGTTCCTCGACCGACAGTTCCAGGTTCAGCGCCTCGACCTGGGAGCGCGGCGTCATGATGTCCTCGACGGTGATGGTTTCCAGGTCGAACAGGTTGAGCAGGATGCTCTTGTGCTTTTGCGGGATGAAGTTGCCGCCCTCGAGCACGATCGAGCGCAGTTCCTCGGGCGACAGGCGGTTGTCCTGCACGTGCGCGCCGGCCTTGATGCGCAGCAGCTTGAGCACCAGCGTCACGAACAGGTTGACGAACCACAGCACCGGCTTGGCCAGCGCCATCAGCGGCTTGAGCGCCATCGCGGTCGGCAGCGCGATTTTCTCCGGGAAGGTGGCGCCGATGACCTTGGGCGAAATCTCGGCGAACACGATCAGCAGGAAGGCCACCGCGCCGGTGGAGATGGTGATCACGTTGTCGTCGTGGCCGAAGGTCTGGATCGCGATCGAGGTCACCAGCGCGGCGGCGGCGGCGTTGATCAGCGTCTTGGCGATCAGCACCAGCGACAGCAACTTATCGGTGCGGTCGAGCAGCCACAGCGTGGTGATCGCGCCCCGGCTGCCGCGTTTGGCTTGATGGCGCAGGCGATAGCGATTGGCCGCCATCAGGGCGGTTTCCGCCATCGCGAAGAAGGCCGAGCACAATATCAGGAGGGCGAGTGCAAGAAATTGCACCCAAAACGGCACGGTATCCAAGGGTCACCGTAAAGAATCTTGCATGGGAAACTGCCCGGCCATCACGGCGCCGGCGCAGAGCGACAGCCTTGAATTCTAAGGCAATGATGAGTTACATGCAAGACCGGGGTCAAGTCTGACATTCGTACACGGGCTCTGCCGTAGCGATCGCTACGGCAGAGCCCGTGTACGAATGTCAGACTTGACCCCGGTCTTATGGCGTGAGCAGGTAGGCCGCCATGTCGCGCGCGTCGGACTCGGTGACGTTCATCGATGGCATGGCGGTGTGCGGATGGATGGCGGCCGGGTCGCGGATCCAGCGCACCAGGTTGTCCGTGCTGTTGGGCAGGCTGCCGGCGATGAACTTGCGGCCTGCGAGATCCTTCAGCGGCGGGCCGACGTACGTGGCCGGCCCGGTCACGCCGGGAATCTGGTGGCAGGCCTGGCACGCATATTGGGCCAGCGCGAACCGGCCACGCCGCGCGTCGACGTCAAGCCGCGCCGGCATCGGCGCCGGCGGTTGCTCGCCCGCCGCCATGGCCAGCGCGGCGTAGGCTTGCGGCGACAACTGCGGCAACGTGCCGAGGAAGCCGGCCAGCGCCCACAAGTCGGCGTCGGCCAAGCGATATTCCCACGCCGGCATGCCGCTCATCTTGATGCCGTGGCGCGTGATCCAATACAGCTCGCGCGGACTCCAATGCCGCGCCGCGTCCACCAGCGGTCCCGGCACCGGCTGCATGCTCTTGCCGATGTCTGACGGCGACACGCCCGGCGCGCCGTGACAGGCCACGCAGTGGTCGCGATACAGCCCGGCGCCGCGCCGCAGCTGTTGCGGCGTGGCGTGTTCGAAACCGGGCGGCGGCTCCGCCTCGCGCGCGTGGCGCCGCACCGATTGGTGCATGCCTTTTTCCAGCAGCGTGTGCACCCATTGGAAGTGCTGTTTGGTGGCGCCGATGTGATAGAAGCCGCCCTGCAGCACGACCGCGCCCACCAGCCCCGCGCCCAGCGCCGACAGCGCCAGCGTGGCGGCGACTGTCTTGACGACGAGGCGGGTGGAGTGGGTGGGCATCGTTGCGTTCTATTGAAAATTAGCAAATAAATGTTTCTTGTATTATATCGATTCAACCAGTTTGAACAGGTTCAATCGTGCGCGTGTCCCCAAGTCCCCTGCCAGCCCTTGTGCCAGCCCGCAAACGCGCGGCGTGGCTGCTGCTCGCGTGCGTGGCGGCGCTGGGCGGCTGCGATTCCGACTTGCCGGCGCCGCCGCAAGTCGCGGGCGGCGATGTCGGGCGCGGCCGGCTGCTGCTGGCACAATATCAGTGCGGCTCCTGTCACCAGATTCCGGGCGTGGACAACGCGCGCGGCATGACCGGCCCCGGACTCGATGTCTTCGGACGTCGCAGCTATGTCGCCGGCTTCCTGCCTAACTATCCGGACGCGCTGGTGCGCTGGATCGTCGATCCGCCGGCGGTCAAGCCGGGAACCGCGATGCCGGCCATGGGCGTGTCGCCGGACGACGCGCGCCACATGGCCGCTTATCTGTACTCGCTCAAATGAGCATCGCCACCGTGACGTCCCAATCCGCCCTGCATCCCGCCGGGCCGGATGCGGCCATCATCTCGCAACTCGGCTGGATCATGATGATCGGCGGAGGGCTGGTGTTCGCCGGCGTGATGCTGGCGTGCGCGCTTAGCCTTCGAAGCGGCGGGCCGGTGCGGCCCAAGGTATGGATCGTCGGCGCCGGCGTGCTGCTGCCGATGGTGGTGCTGGGGGCCTTGCTGGCGTTCGGCATCTGGCGCAGCGCGCAACTCAGCCAGCCATCGTCGCAACACGCGCTGAAGGTCGCTGTGATCGCGCGCATGTGGTGGTGGGAGGTGCGCTACACCAATCCCGACGGCGGCGAAGATATCGTGCTGGCCAACGAAATCCGCCTGCCGGTCGGGCAGCCGGTGTATGTGGGCTTGAGCAGCGGCGACGTGATCCACAGCTTCTGGGTGCCGGCGCTGGCGGGCAAGGTCGACATGGTGCCGGGCCGACTGCACGGCATGACATTGCAAGCCGACCGCGCCGGCGTCTATCGCGGGCAATGCGCCGAATACTGCGGCGAGCAGCACGCCCGCATGGCGCTGCACGTGGTGGCGCAGCCGCCTGCCGAATTCCAGCAATGGCTGGCGGCGCAGGCCGAGCCAGCGCGCGATGGCGGCGGCGCCGTCGAGCAAGGCCGCAACGCGTTTGTTCAACAGCGCTGCGCATCCTGCCACACAATCCGCGGCGTCAGCGATGGCGTGCCCGTCGGCCTCGGGCCGGACCTGACGCACATCGGCAGCCGCCTGTATCTCGGCGCCGGCACGCTGCGCAATCAACCCGGCGCGCTGGCCACGTGGATCGCCGATCCGCACGGCGTCAAACCCGGCGTGCGCATGCCCGCCAGCGCCGACATGGACGGCGCCACCTTGCGCGCGCTGGCCGCCTACCTGGAGCAGCTCAAATGACGCCCGCATCGCCACACCCGCCGCCGCAGGATTCGCGGCCGCCGGACTCGCCGCCGCGCCGATCGCCGCCGCCAAGCTCCCTGCCACGCCCGCCGGACGAACTGCCGGAGCTGGAGCGCATCTGGCGCACGCCGCGCGGGCTGGCCTTCCTCACCACGGTCAACAACACCAACATCGGCTTGCTGTACATCGGCACCGCGCTGCTGTTCTTCATCCTCGCCGGCATTCTCGGCCTAATGATCCGCGCGCAGCTTGCGGTGCCGGACAACACGCTGCTCAGCGCAGCGACCTACAACCAGGTCTTCACCATGCACGGCACGGTGATGATGTTCCTGTTCGCGATACCGGTGGTGGAGGCGATCTCGGTGTTCCTGTTGCCCGGCATGCTGGGTGCGCGCGACCTGCCGTTTCCGCGCCTGTCCGCCTACGCCTTCTGGGCCTACGCGATCGGCGGCATCGGATTTTTCCTGAGCTTGTTCTGGGGGCTGGCGCCGGACGGCGGCTGGTTCATGTATCCGCCGCTGACCGGCAAGGAATACTCGCCCGGCCTGAACGCCGACTTCTGGCTGCTGGGCATAGGCTTCATCGAAATCTCCGCCATCGCCGGCGCGATTGAACTGATCGTCGGCATCCTGTTCACGCGCGCGCCGGGCATGACATTGAGCCGCATGCCGGTCTACGCGTGGGCGATGCTGATCGTGGCGGTGATGATCGTGTTCGCCTTCCCGGCGGTGATCGCCGGCACCACGCTGCTGGAGCTGGAGCGCGCCTACGACTGGCCGTTCTTCATCGCGGCGCGCGGCGGCGATCCGATCTTGTGGCAGCACCTGTTCTGGTTCTTCGGCCACCCCGAGGTCTACATTATCTTCCTGCCGATGGCCGGGCTGGTGTCGACGATGATCCCGGCGCTGGCCGGCACGCCGCTGGTCGGCCGCCGCGCGATGATCCTGGCGCTGGCGCTGGTCGGCTTCATCAGCTTCGCGCTATGGGCGCACCACATGTTCACGGCCGGATTGGGCCTGCTGGAAACGAGCCTGGTGTCGGCGGCCAGCATGGCGGTGGCGATACCGACGTCGGTGCAGGTGTTCGCGTGGATCGCGACGCTGTGGCGCGGCCAGGTGCGCATCGTCGCGCCGACGCTGTTCCTGCTGGGCTTCATGTTCATCTTCGTGCTGGGCGGGCTGACCGGCGTGATGGTCGCGGTGCTGCCGTTCGACTGGCAGGCGCACGACACCTACTTCATCGTCGCCCACTTGCATTATGTGCTGATCGGCGGCCTGGTGTTCCCGATGTTCGCCGCGCTGTACTACTGGATGCCGCTGGTGAAAGGACACATGATGTCCGAGCGGCTGGCGCGCTGGATCTTCGGCCTGATGTTCGTCGGCTTCAATGTCGCCTTCCTGCCGATGCATCTCACCGGTTTGTTGGGAATGCCGCGCCGCGTCTACACCTACGACACCGAGATGGGCTGGGATGCGCTGAACCTGATATCGAGCGTGGGCTCGCTGGTGCTGGCGATCGGCATCGCGCTGTTCCTGGTGGATGCGGTGCGCGTGCTGCGGCTGACGAAACGCGAGGCCGGCAATCCGTGGAACGCATCGACGCTGGAATGGCTGCCGGCCGAAGACTACGCCACGCGCAGCATCCCGAACGTGGAATCGGTCGATCCGCTGTGGGACCATCCCGAATTGTCGGACGAAGTGGAGCAGGGCAGGCACTGGCTGCCCGGCAGCGCGACAGGGCGGCGCGAAACCATCGTCACCAGCGCGGTGAAGGCGCGTCCCCTGTATCTGCAGGTGCTGCCGGGAGACAGCTGGTGGCCGTTCGTCGCCGCGTTGGGGACGGCCGGCTTCTTCCTGCTGTTGACGATCAAGCTGACGATCATCGCCTGGATCTGCGGGCTGACGGCGGTGGCGGCGGTGCTGGCGTGGATGTGGCAGACCGACCAGGCGCCGTTGCAGCGTACCGCCAAGGTGGCGGACCACGTCGAGCTGCCGGTCGGCACCAGCGGTCCGGCGTCGCACTCGTGGTGGGCAACGATCATCATGCTGGTGGTCGACGGCAGCATTTTCGCCTCGTTCATGTTCGCCTATATCCACACGGCGATGCGGCTGGAAGTCTGTCCTCCGCCGGGCAGCCACCTGCCCGCGCCGTCATGGCCGATGCTGTCCTGCGCGCTGCTGATCGTCGGATCGCTGCTGGTGGAATGGGTACGCCGTTGCAAGCAGTGGGTCGGCCCGCAGCGGTTGATGCTGTTGATCGCGATGGGCTGCATGCTGGTGTCGTTCTGGTCCGACCTGCACGGCCAGCGCTTGGCGGGACTGGATCCTACCGCCCACGCATGGGGCGCGACGGTCGCCGCGATGCTGGCCTATCAAGGCCTGCACGCGGTGCTGCTGACGATACTGGCGCTGTATCTGTGCGCCCGCTCATGGAGCGGCAAGCTGACGCCGACCAGCCGCGCCACGCTGGACAACTGCACGCTGATCTGGCACTACACCACCGTGCAGGGATTGGCCATGACCGCCGCCATTTACCTGATGTAGGATGGTGTCAGTGCCGACATTCGGACACGAGCCGGTCCGTTGTTGGCGTTACGGACCGGCTCGTGTCCGAATGTCGGCACTGACACCGCGTTGTTTGGCAGCACGAACTTGCCGACGACTTGCGCCAGTTGGCTGGCTTGGCCTTGCAGCGACTCGGCCGCCGCCGCCGACTCCTCCACCAGCGCGGCGTTTTGCTGCGTCACGCTGTCCATCTGCATGATCGCCTGGTTGATTTGTTCGATGCCCAGGCTTTGCTCGCGGCTGGCGGCGGTGATTTCGCTGATGATGTCGCTGACGCGGCGCACGCTGTCGACCACTTCGTTCATCGTCTGACCTGCTTGGTCGACCAGCTGCGTTCCCGATTCGACCTTGGCCACCGAGTCGCCGATCAGCGTCTTGATTTCCTTCGCGGCGGCGGCGCTGCGGTGCGCCAGGTTGCGCACCTCCGTCGCGACCACGGCGAAGCCCCGGCCCTGTTCACCCGCGCGCGCCGCCTCGACCGCCGCGTTCAAGGCCAGGATGTTGGTCTGGAAGGCGATGCCGTCGATGACGCCGATGATCTCGACGATCTTCTTCGACGACGCCTGGATCGCGTCCATGGTCTCGACCACGTCGGCGATCACCGCGCCGCCCTTGCCGGCCACCTCCGACGCCGTCGCCGCCAGGCTGTTGGCCTGCCGCGCGTTGTCGGCGTTCTGTTTGACGGTGCTGGTCATCTCCTCCATCGACGACGCGGTTTCCTCCAGCGAGCTGGCTTGCTCCTCGGTCCGCGACGACAAGTCCAGATTGCCGGCGGCGATTTCCTGCGACGCCGTGGACATCGTGTCGGTACCGGCGCGCACTTGGCCGACGATCTGCGCCAGGCTGTCGTTCATGGTCTTCAGCGCGGCCAGCAGCATGCTGGTCTCGTCCTTGCCATGCACGTCGATCCGGCTGGTCAAGTCGCCCGCCGCGACGGTTTGGGCGATGACCACCGCGCGGTTGATCGGCCGCGTGATGCTGCGGGTGATGACCACCGCCAGCGTGACGCCGAACAGCACGGCGGCCGCGCTCAGGCCGAGCATCAGATTACGCGCGAACAGATAGGTCAGGTCGGCGGCGGCGGTCGCCTCCTCGTTCTGCTTTTTTTCGCTGGCGATCAAGGCCACAAGGCCGGCTTGCCATTCCTTCTGCACCGCGCGCAGTTCGCCCATCAGTATTTTGGTCGCTTCGGCATTGTTGTTGTCCAGTCCCAGCGCCTGGACTTTTTCGATCAGCGGCAGCGCTAGCGCGCCTTGTCGCTGGATGCCCTCCAGCAGCTTGCTTTCCTCGTCCTGAATGCCGAAGGCGGCGAAGGTGGCGCGCAGCTTGGTTTCAGCGTCGGCGTAGTTGCGCGCCTGGACCTGGACCCGCTCGACCTGCGCTCGCATCTCGGCCGCGTCGTTCAGCAGCACGATATTACGCAGCGCGATCATCCTGTCGTCGACGCTCAGGCGCATGTCGGACGCCAGGCTTGATTCCACGTTGTTGCCTTTTGTGATGTCGACCATCGCATTCTGGATGGCGGCCATGCGGCTGACGCCGACCGCCGCCATCGCCACCAGCATCAACAGCACGATGCCGAACGCCGCGATCAGGCGAGATCCAATTTTAAAGTTATCGATTTTCATTGCACGCTCCTGGGGATAGGAAACCTAGTAATTGGTTACTGGCAGGCGGCGGATGCTGGGGCGCTTGGGGGGATGCGTTAATTCTATCGAATTTCCACAAGGAAATTACATCCTATCCAAAAGGATAGGAAAACAATGTCAATCAGGCAGGTTTGGAGAGGATCAGCGCCAGGGCGGCGATGGGGGCGCCGTTTTCCTGGCGGGCTTCCAGCGGCTCGGCCGCCAGGATATGGAAGCCGGTCGCGGCGGCCAGGCGCTCCAGGTAGGCCTGGCTGTGCGCGTAGCGGTTGGAGGGCCGCAACGCGTAATCGGCGCCGTCGCCCGCTTCAACCGAGAAGCAGAAGCGGCCGCCCGGCCGCAAGGCGCGCCACACGCCGGCGAACACCGGCGCCAGGTCGCCGATGTAGACGAAGACGTCGGCGGCCAGCGCCAGGTCCCACGCCGCATGCCGGCCGTCCAGGTAGGCCACCAGATCGGCGCGCGCCAGTTGGTCGTACAGGCCACGCTCGGCGGCCTTGTCCAGCATCTGTGGCGACAGGTCGACGCCCGTCAGGCTGCGCGAGTACGCCTTCAGGTATGGCGCGCACAGGCCGGTGCCGCAGCCCAGGTCCAGCGTATCCAGATCGGCGACCGGCGCCACGCGGCGCAGCATCGCGTCCAGATAGGCGGGCGTCCGGTAGCCCAGCACTTCGGTCAGATGCTGGTCGAAGTGGTTGGCGTATTGGTCGAACAGCGAGCGCACATATTCCGCCGGCAGCGCGGCCGGCGTCTCGCCTTCGCCCAGCGACGCAAGCGCGAAGGCGATGGTTTCCGGATTGTCGCCATGCGCCAGCGCGGCGCGGTAGGCGGCGATGGCTTCTTCATTACGCGCCATCGAGCGCAGCGCGTTGCCGCGATGGTAGTGCGTCAGCGCGTGATCGGGCTTGAGCCGCAACGCGTGGTCGTAGCTGTCCAGCGCCGCTTCGAATTCGCCCAGTCGCTGCATGGCCGAACCTTGGGCGCTGTACGCCTCGGCCCATCGCGGCCGCAGATGGATGGCGCGGTCGAAGCTTTCCACCGCCTCCGGCAGCAGCCGCAGGCAGTGCAGCGCGTTGCCGCGCGCGAACCACGCGTCGGCGTAGCGGTCCTTGATGTTGAGCGCATCCTCGGCCGCGCCCAGCGCCTCCAGATAGCGGCCCAGGTCCTGCAGCACGATGGCGCGGTTGCAGTGCGCCTCGGCGTAATTCGGCTGGATCTCCAGCGCGCGCTGATAACTGAGCAGCGCCTCGTCCCGCCGGCCCAGCGCGCGCAAGGCGTTGCCGCGATTGCTCCACGCCAGCGCGTAGGCGGGATTGCGCTCGATGGCGCGGTCATGGCTGGCCAGCGCCTCTTCGGCGCGGCCGGTGTCCAGCAGCGCTACGCCCAGGTTGCAATGGGCGTTGGCCTGCGCGTCGTCGACCGCGATCGCTTGCGAGATCAGCGAAATGGCGGTCGCCGCGTCGCCTTGCTGGCGCGCGATCACGCCCAGCAGGTGCAGCGCGTCGAAGTGGCGCGGGTCGAGTTCCAGCACCTGGCGGTACAGCGCCTGCGCCGGCTCGAGCCGGCCTTGTTGATGCAGTTCCACCGCCTGCTGGAGAAAGGATGCCGTAAGCGTTGCAGTCATAGTGTGCGCATCTTAGCCGAAGCGGGCCTGGGTTGCAGAATTCTCTGCAATGCGTCAATTGAGAAATGTTGCTGAGCGTGTTAGTCTTTCATGCAACATCACTATACGATCCGCCATGCGCCGCCTACCGCTGACTCAATTGTTGCTGGCTACTTTGCCGCTGCCGCTGCTGGCCCAGGTGTCGACCCAGCCGCCGCCGCTGGTGCCGATTTCCAGCTTCGCCAAGGCGGACCAATATTACAATCCGCTGATGTCGCCGGACGGCAAGCACCTGGCGGTGACGGTGCGCGTGCAGGTCGGTCCCCGCACGGTGCCGATGGTGTCGTTCTTCAGCCTGCCGGAGATGAAGCTGGAAAGCACGGTGCGCATGAAGCTGTTCGAGGTGCCGGCCGATTATGTCTGGGTCAGCAACCGCCGCTTGTTGGTGCAGAAGGGTATCGAGGTCGGGTCGCGCGAGAAGCCGCAGTTGACCGGCGAACTGCTGGCGATGGATTTCGACGGCACCCGCCAGGATTACTTGTTCGGCTGGGACATCGCGGCGTATGGCGCCCGCGGCGCCCGTTACGGCCGCGACGACGGCTATGCCTATCCGGTCTACGTGTACAAGGAGGGCAACGATCATCTGCTGGTCGGCACTTTCCAGTGGGACCTGGACCAGAGCGCCTTGTACGACTTCGACACCCGCAGCGGGGTGCGCAAGCTGGTGACCAACCTGAAGTCGCCCAGCGCCACCTTCGTCATGGATAACAATGGCAAGCCGCGCTTCGCAACGGGCAGCGACGACGATGGCTACAGCATCACGTGGCGCTTCAATGGCGCCAACGCCGCCTGGGATCTGGTGAAGCACGGAAAAGAAGGCACCTATCTTTCGCCTTTCGCCTTCTCCGCCGACAACGCCAAGGCCTATGCAAGGTATGCGGAAGATGGCGGCAAGACCAAATTGATCAGCGAGGACATGGCGACCGGAGAACGCAAGGTGCTGGCCGAGGATGCGCTGGGCGACATGGGCACGGTGTTGAACAGCTTGCCGTCCTCGGCGCCGTTCGGCGTGTTTTCCCTGGTCGGCCGGCCCCGGATCACCTATCTGGACCAAGCCAATCCCGATACCGCCCTGCACCAGGACCTGAGCCGCCAGTTCCCCGACCATACCGTATCGCTGATCAGCCAAACCACCGACCGCAACAAGATCATGTTCGGGGTGCTCAGCGACAGCGATCCCGGCGCCTACTATCTGTACGACCGCAAGACCAACAAGGCCGACATGCTGTTCGCCTCGATGGACGAGATCGAACCGGAGCACATGGCCAAGCGCCGTCCGATCAGCTACACCTCGCGCGACGGCTTGAACATCGACGGCTATCTGACCATGCCGCCGTTTAAGACGGCGCAAAAGCCGCCGCTGATCCTGCTCCCGCACGGCGGTCCGTACGGGATTCGGGACGGCTGGTATTTCGACGCGGACGCGCAATTCCTGGCCAATCGCGGCTACGCCGTGCTGCAGGTGAATTTCCGCGGTTCCGGCGGGCGCGGCTTCGGCTTCCGCAACAGCGGCTATCGACAGTGGGGCGGCAAGATCATCGACGATCTGGTCGACGGCGTGAAATGGGCGGCGGCGCAGGGCGAGGTCGATGGCTCGCGCATGTGCGTGTACGGCGTCAGCTTCGGGGCGTATTCGGCGCTGATGCTGGCGTCGCGCGAACCGGCGTTGTTCAAGTGCGCGGTCGGCTATGCCGGCGTGTACGACATCGCGCTGATGCAGACCGAGGAGGGCGTGTCCGGCAACAGCCGCCGGATCGCCTGGAACAAGCGCGTGTTCGGCGAAGACAAGGCCGAGTGGGCGCGTTATTCGCCGCACCTGCACGCCGACACCATCAAGGCCGGCGTGCTGCTGATCCACGGCGGCAAGGATAAAACCGCGCCGAAGGAGCATGTGTTCCTGATGAAGGAGGCGCTGGAGAAGGCCGGTCATCCGCCGGAATGGTATTACGTCGACTACGAAGGCCACGGCTTCTACGACACCGAGAACCAGGCCGAGGTCTATCGGCGGCTGGAGGCTTTCTTTGCGAAATACCTGGGCAAGCCGCGTTGATCAGCTGCCGCGATAAGTCGAATACGCCCACGGCGAGACCACCAGCGGCACGTGGTAGTTCTGTTCCGCGCCGGCGATGCCGAAGGCCAGCGTCACCTCGTCGATGAAGCGCGGCTGCGGCAACTCCACGCCCTGCGCCGCGAAGTAGTCGCCGGCGCCGAACACCAACTCGTATTTGCCGGCCTTCATGGCGTCGCCCTCCAGCAGCGGGGTGGCGCAGCGGCCGTCGGCGTTGGTGACGTCGGTTTTGAGCAGCGCGCGGCCGTCCGGCCCGACCGCATACAATGCCACTTTGACCCCGGCGCCCGGCTTGCCGGCGCTGATGTCGAGAACGTGGGTGCTAAGCTTGCCCATGATGGCTCCTATATCTGTAGGTGATGAGTATCTATTGTACAAATCATATACCGGCGCCCCCGCGCGCATATATGATTGCGGATATATTCCCCATACACTGCCCGGCGACGATGACCACTTACGACAACTACCCGCGCGACATGATCGGTTACGGCCCGAAGCCGCCCCACGCCCAGTGGCCGAACCAGGCCCGCGTGGCGCTGCAGTTCGTGCTGAACTACGAGGAGGGCGGCGAAAACAACGTGCTGCACGGCGACGCCGGCTCGGAGACCTTCCTGTCCGAGATCATCGGCGCGGCCTCGTTCGCGGACCGGCACATGAGCATGGAGTCGCTGTACGAGTACGGCTCGCGCGCCGGCTTGTGGCGTTTGCTGCGCATGTTCGAGGAGCGCAAGCTGCCGCTGACGGTGTTCGGCGTGTCGATGGCGCTGAAGCGCAATCCGGAGGCGGTGGCCGCCTTCCAACAGCTGGGCCACGAAATCGCCTGCCACGGCCTGCGCTGGATCAGCTATCAAAACATGGACGAGGCCACCGAGCGCGCCCATATGAAAGAAGCGGTCGACATCATCCGCGAGCTGACCGGCGCGGCGCCGCAGGGCTGGTACACCGGCCGCGATTCGCCGCGGACGCGCCGGCTGGTGATGGAGCACGGCGGTTTCCGCTACGACGCCGATCACTACGGCGACGATTTGCCGTTCTGGCAAAAGGTCGACCACACCGGCGCCGACGGCTTGGCCGTCACCACGCCGCAGCTGATCGTG
>Ga0247815_10000913_pt1 | contig 22820 bp, 17 predicted proteins | sample UWRJL194509B1_FD_181014 | JGI IMG/M metagenome (GOLD analysis project Ga0247815, IMG submission 181014) | Plant litter microbial communities from Arlington Agricultural Research Station in Wisconsin, United States - UWRJ-L194-509B-1 | ecosystem: Environmental > Terrestrial > Plant litter >...
TCCATTTTCGAGAGCATATTCAATTTGGTTAGAAGTTACCGGAGAACAGCTTCCCGATAAAACGAGTATAGGCGAAACTTCTCCTGCCGATTCAAATGCTATTTCGTTTCCTATGATTTTTTCGACTTTCCAAGCTAATCCCAAAGCCATTTCAATTCCGGATGAACCTACAGAAAACAATGTTTTTTCGGTTGCCAATTGGTTAAAAACATTTCCAATGGTTTTGAGATGTTCCAAGTTGAATCCGTCAAAAAACAGAATTTCAGATTCGTTATTTGTAACTGCTTCGAGAACTTCTTTTGGACCTTTCTCAATTGTCGTTAAGTTGATAAGACTTATGGATTTCTCCGTTTGCTTTGCCAAATGAACAGTCAAATCTCCCTCCAAAGCGGGTGTAACGGGGTGTTTGCTCATCGAAGGATGTCGGTTGATACGGTAAATTTCTCCGTTTCCGATAGTTCCCATTCGGGCAAAAAGATTTCCGAACACACAAAATCGTCCCAAATGCGGAGCTGATGGCGAAACCAAAACTGTTTTCTGATTGAAAACTTCGCTTCCAATTTCGATTGCTTTTCCGATGTTTCCCACATGTGGCGCCGAATCGAAAGTGGAACAGACTTTATAATGAAAGTGATTTGGGGCAAAACTTTTCAGATTTTCAAAAGCACTATAAAGTTCTGTGTCCATTTCCGACGGTGACATCGATCGGCTTTTTCCAGCCAGACCAATTGCCTGAATTCCCGGAAAACGATCCAGGTCTTTTTGTTCCGGTTTTCGAAGAAAGAGAACGGTTTTCACTCCGGCCAGGGTCAGGAATTCAAGGGCATCCGTAGATCCCGTGAAGTCGTCGCCATAATAGGCCAAAAGCAATTTATCGTTCTTCATTATTTCGAAAATTTCTTTACCGATTCGGCAAATTCCGGATATTTCAAAGCCGTTTCTTCCACAGATAAACCGTCAACGGCTCCTGTCCAGGCTTGCTGTAATGCATTTACTCCCGCTTTTGGTCCCATTGGATGTGCCAAAATTCCACCACCTGCCATATACAGCAAATCGGTGGTTTGGGTTCTTCGGTAGGTTTCTACGGCTTGCCCGCCCCATTGTCCCGAAGATACTACAGGCAATATTTCGTATCCGCCCAAAAAGGGTTTCAAACAGGATTTTATAGAAGTTACCACTGAATCATCCGATTCCCAAAATTTATTCTGGATGCCGTTGACGTGCAGTTGATCGACTCCTGCCAGACGCTGAATTTTTTGATAGGCCGGAAATTCAATTCCTAACAACGGATGTCGGTTCAGCATTCCCCACCCGTTTCTGTGACCGTGAATAACGAGTTCGCCTTGATCACAGATTTTCTTTGTTCCCGAAAGCCCTACACTGTTAATGCTGATCATCGCACAGCTTCCTTCCTCCTTTTTAATCAAATCGTATTTTCGTTGCATTTCGTCAATTTCATCACTGATATTGAAGGCGTACATTACTTTTTTACCTGTTTTTTGTTCGTTGTCCCGAATGACTTTCATAATCGCTTTTACCCTTTCGTCAAAAGGCGAATTAGCTGCTGATCCCATCAATTCATCGTCTTTGATAAAATCGATTCCGGCATCAATCAGTGATTTTACTAAATTCGCGGTTTCCTCCACACTCATTCCAATGCTTGGTTTTATAATGGTTCCAATCATCGGTCGGTCGGTCACGTCACAGGATAATTTGGAGCCTTTGATTCCGAATTTTGGTCCTTTAAAATGAGTTGCGAAAGAATCCGGAAGTTCAAAATCCATTAGTTTTAAACCTGTAAACTGTGTGATTTCGTATAAATTCCCTTGTAAAGTGCTGATCAAAACCGGCAGATTATAACCAAAGTTCTCAATCGACCAGCTTACTTTTACTCTTGCTTTCTGGTATTTTTTCCCCGGAATGCTTCCGCCCGGAATGGATGGTTCGTCTGCCAAATCCAATAACTGAATATCCTCTACCCTTGCAGCAAACCGTTTTTTCAATTCTTCGGTTTCACCCGGAACAGATACAAAAGTTCCTGAGGACTGTTCGCCCGCCAAAACCGCCGAAGCCTGCTCTACATCATAAGGCGTTTCGATAAGGTATTCTGCAAAAACTCTTTCCATTGTCTTTCAATTTTTTAAGAAATCCTAAATAAATGAATTTATGGGGAGTAAGTGTCCTGCTGTGTGCTGTATGGGAATTTATTTTTGAAGTCAAGTTTAATAACCTGAATCCGATATTTTAATTTCAGGAGCAGAAAGATTAGGCATTATCAGTGAGCATTGTCCCGCTCTTCGTTGCAAACGAAGTTCACTGAACTCCGATGAAAATAAAAGTATAGTGAAGTAATCTTATGTGCCGAACCCCGGCACAAAAGGATTTTCACTGCGATCGGGGCTAAAAAACAACATTTTGCTTTTTTATAACCATTCAAAAAAAATAATTACGAATCGAATAGCAAACATCACAAAGAAATCAGATCGAAAACAATTATTTCCTGTTGTGTTTGAATTCGTATATTCGCCCATTATTTTGAAAAAAGAAAATGATTGCAAAATTGAATGAAAAAAAATCCTATCCATGGATTGTTGTTGGCTTGTTGTGGTTTGTAGCGCTATTGAATTATTTAGACCGACAAATGCTTTCCACCATGAAATCAGCGATGATGGATGACATTCCTGAATTGGCCAAAGCTGAAAATTTCGGTCTCTTAATGGCTATTTTCCTTTGGATATATGCGCTTATGAGCCCAGTTTCCGGAATTATAGCGGATCGGTTTAACCGAAAAAGAATCATCATAGCAAGTCTTTTTATCTGGTCCGGGGTTACTATGGCGATGTGTTATGCCACCACTTTCAATCAGATTTATATTTTGCGAGGCATTATGGGTTTTAGTGAAGCTTTTTATATTCCGGCTGCATTATCCTTAATTGCCGATTACCATCAGGAAAAAACACGCTCTTTTGCGATTGCCATTCATACCACCGGAATTTATTTAGGACAGGCGCTGGGTGGTTTTGGAGCCACTATTTCTAAGCATTTTTCCTGGCATTTCAGCTTTCACTCCGTAGGTTTACTTGGTGTGCTTTACAGTTTAGTACTTATATTTTTTCTACAGGAAAAGAAAACGTACTTTTTTAATCCTGCAAAAAAGTCATCTGTCAGTTATGAATTCAGACAAATGTTCAAAGGATTGGGAATGTTATTCGGTAATATCTCTTTTTGGGTTATACTATTTTATTTCTCAGCACCAAGTTTACCGGGTTGGGCGGCCAAAAACTGGTTACCCACCTTATTTACTGAAACCTTACATTTAGACATGGCTCTGGCGGGACCCATTGCAACGGTAACCATTTCGATGTCTTCCTTTTTTGGCGTTTTAATTGGTGGTGCCATTTCAGACAGATGGGTGATGAAACATCTTAAAGGAAGAATTTACACCAGCGCTATCGGATTGTTTCTTACCATTCCGGCATTGTTTTTATTTGGCTACTGCTGTGACACAACAGCTATTATTTTTGGTGCTATCCTCTTTGGACTTGGATTTGGAATATACGACACCAACAATATGCCTATTCTTTGTCAGTTTGTTGCGCCTCGCTACCGTGCTACCGGATACGGAATTATGAATTTTGTAGGTATTTCGGCCGGGGCCGTAATCACCGAGTTTTTAGGAAAAGCAGCTGATAATGGAGGAATGAGACACGTTTTTGTATTGCTGTTATTTGTAGTTGTTTCTGCCATTGTTTTACAGCTGGTTAGCCTGCATCCAAAAACTATTGATATGACTGAGGGAAATTAGTTTTGAGGGGTGGTTTATTTTGGAAATAAATTTTACATTCGTTACGACAAACTCAATTAACTATAAATCATTTTTACGTTGCCAATTATGATACTTGTCAGGATTCTCATTAAAATGTTTTTGAATTTTACTTATTGTTTCAATTTTTTTATAAGGATTAAAGTAACCTGATTGAAAATGAGCATAATTGTAGGAACAAGTTGTTAATAGGTATTTATTGTTTTGAGTAATGCTTAAACCATAAGCAGCAATTCCAGCAAATTTTGGAATATCTTGAGAAATTAATCTTTTCATTTGTAAATCTGCTCCAAACCAAGGAAAAGTATCCATCGATACATCAATAAGATTATCTTCTAACTTATTGTTTTTTAAAGGAATTCCACTATTGGCAGGAATTGTACAAAATTTTGTTTTAAATCTTTCTTCCTCTAATAAAGGTTCCGGCATACAAATATGAAGAAGTGATACTAAAGGAAAACCATCTTGTATTAGTCCTTTGAGTTGAGTAACACCCAGAGAATTAGATGCCTTTTTTGGATTTTTCCTCGTTGGTCTTACTATCTTAACTTCGTATGCAGCAGTTCTTTCGAAAAAACTTTTTTATTGGTGTATGGAATAATTAGCACATCAAAATCTCCTGGTTTATCTTTTGCATTAAATCCTAAATCTTTTCTTAGAATATTTTTTGCAATATAGAATCCTGAATATTCGTGAAACTCTTCAAAATCAACAGGTTCACTCAATATATTTAAGAATGGCGTTAAGTCACGCTTGTCCATTATTAAAATATCAATAATTTTTTCTTCAGAATACCAAACTTCCTTATAGGGTAAAAATCCATCCATTTTAATATTTTATTAATCTTATATATTGTTACAAGCGAGTGAAGAATAGATTTATGAAAATTAACGTTTCTAAAAAGCATAACTTCTTTACTATAAGCAACAATATTAAATTAGTATGTTTTAACTCTACTACTTTAATAAATTTCTCATTGGTGAATCAGTAGGGTAAGGAACTTTGCCTGATGGTATTACTTTTTTTGCATTATCTAAATGTACGTCTTGATCATCAAAAAAAATGTGAGCATTAAAAGCTTTTAAAACTTTGTCTTTTGAAATTCCACCTAAGAAGAAAGCTTCATCTACATAAACTTCCCATTGTCTAAGAGTTTTTATAACTCTCATATGTGAGGGGCTACTTCTAGCAGTAACAATAGCTAATCTCAAAGGATTTACTTTAACATCATCATCCATATATTGCTGGATTCTTGCAAGAGATTTTAAAAGTTTTGCATGTGGGCCTTCTTTTAATGGTATATCAACATTATCTCTTTCATTTTGATGGAAAGCAGCTAAATCTTGAGATTTGTATATATATTCAGAATCTTCTGAAAACAAAACTGCATCTGCATCAAATGCAATTCTTACTGTCTCTTCAGCAGAATTGAAATCTGTTGGTGGTTCTAAAATAAGTGCAGCTGCAGCTGTTTTTGAATCAATTACTTCTTGAACATCATTTTCATTTTTTGATAAAAATAAATCTACCCCAAATGCCTCCATATAAACTGATATATTTTCACCTCCTGTAAAGGCAGACCTTGTAATATCTAAACCTAAACTTGATATAGAATTTAAAACTCGTACACCAGTTTCAGGACTATTACTTGACATAATTATAACTTCTACTAATCTTTGAGTAGAAGAAAGTTTATTTAAATTTAGTAGAGCTTTTACCAAATGATATCCTGTTCCAGGTTTTAATTCTACATTTTCATTTTCCAATTGAACCTTTCTATATTCAGCAATTCCCTTTTCATTAAAAAGTTTTGATTCTTCTTCTAAATCAAATAAAGCTCGTGCTGAAATACCAACAACAAGTACATTTGTAAAATCCGCCATGTGCTTTAATTTAGTTATTTTATATTTAATTCATTAATTACTAATATTTTTTGACTTTCTAAAGTCAATCTTACAAATTCTAAGTTTTCATTTAATTCATATTTTGACAATAACTGTATGGATAATTCTAAATTGAAAATTTTATAAAAATTTTCTTTTAACCTCTCATTTTCAATTCTCATTAGTTTCCATAAATCTGAATTAGTTTCATATTTAGTCACTAAAAATAAATCACAATCATTTGGTTTTACAACATCCTTCGCTACTGAACCAAATATGAAAGCTAAAAGAAAATTATCACGATTTATATTTTCACTAATCCATTTAATGTATTTTTCAGAGTTCTTCATTATTCATAATTTTTCTGACAAAAGTTTTTAAAGGATAAACACTTATATTACGCCCATTTTCAGCAGTTTTATATCCTTCCCCTGTAATTTGACACCATGGCTCACATACCACTAAATTAGCACCTTTCTCAATAGCTTTTGTAATAACATCTGAACTGACAAGATATTCACTACTTGTTGGAGTGTACACAATATATTTTTTTGATGATGATTTTAGTGAAAAGTTAAGCATAAATTCACTTATTATTTCAACGTCTGATATTGTTGATTTTTCTATTAATATATTTTTTAAGAATTTTGCAGGCATCTGTTTATTTTTTTAGTTCATTCAAAATTTTCATTACATTATTTTCAATTGCTTTTATTTCAGATATTATTTCTTCACGTCTTATTGTTGTTGTTTGTAATATATTTGAAGGATAAGGAAATTCAGAATGTCTTTCACTTGGATTTTTTACGAAATGTTGATATGAAGTTGAATGTTTTATAAAGTTTAGGTAAATATTTAAGTCATCTTTTGATGAAATTAAATGAGAAAAACTTTTAATTATTTCTGTTATTTTGAAATTATTCTCAACGATTATTGATTCTCTCATATCAAGCCAAATATTGGCCGCAACTTCTTTTTTTATCTCTTCATTCGGAAATGATTTAGGGCCAAATGAATTAAAAACACTTTCATTAATAGACAAATATGCAATTATTGGATCATAATATTTTTCTAATTGTTCTCTTTTGTTTTTTATTAAAGTTATAATTAATTCTTTTCGAATTGATTCTTTTGTTTCTTTTTTAATTTTTCCAAGTGTTACTAAATTTATAATAAAAAGCACAAATAAAGGAATGAAAATTACAGCAAATGTTTTCCATTCTTCTAAGCTTACTCCAATATATTTAGCTTCATTCTTAATATTGTCAACCATTTTTGGTTGTTCTATTTTTATTACAATTGTATCATTTCTAATTTCTTTTTTAACTATAATCGATTTTTCCTTTCCATGTGAAAAAGAAAAGAATAACAGTAGAGAAATTATGATTAACTTTAGTTTCATCATTTTGGTCATAATTAATACAAACTCATTTGAAAAAAAGTAAAGTATGAAAAATTGAACAACTTTGGTTTATTATCAAATGTTCGAAATGGCTAATATAATGCTATTTTTATTACAAATCATAAATTCAAAAGTAACCCAAATCATCTCCTGAAACCGCTTCCCGCATAAGGGATGGAAATGGCATCCTTTTGTTTTCCTTCTTTAGGAAAAGAAAAGATATAATGGACAGCCCGACCCGTAGGGATATGTCCAAATCATAAACGAGATTCCACAAAAAAACTCCATTATCGCTAATGGAGTTTTTCTTTGTATATCTAAATCGAAGAAAATCAATCAAACGTATTACTGAAACAATTCTTCTGTTTTAGTTAAAAATTCTTCAGTTGCTTCTTCAATATTGACATTCATTCTTTCGGCTAAAACGGTAAGCCACCAAATAGATTCGCCTAATTTATGTTTCAGTTCTTCTTCTGTATTTCCTTTTGGCCATCTTCCTTGCTGCGACATTACGTGACGCCCAACCAAACCTGCATCAGTTAAAAAAGCCAATGCATCTTCTTCAATCGTCCATTCGCTGCCGTGATGTGTAAGTTCAAGTTCACGATATTTTGCTCTTATTTTTAAAGAACGTTCTTTTAATTGTTCAAAATTTATTGATGCCATAATTTAATTTTTATTGAATAATTCCTGGAAAGCAACCGGACTCACATTTGTCTTTTTCTTAAACAATTTATTGAACGATTGCGGATGCTCAAACCCCAGTTTATAAGCAATTTCAGAAATAGACAAGGTTCCTTTTGCAATGTATTCTTTTGCTTTTTCGATCAGTTTATCGTGAATAAACTGTTGGGTATTTTGTCCTGAAACACTTCGCAATAAATCGCTCAGATATCTGGAAGACAATTGCAATTCATCTGCCACGAATTGTACCGTAGGCAAACCATTTTCAAGCGGCTTTTCGGTATTAAAATAATCTTCAAGCAGGTTTTCCAGTTTAGAAAGCACATCGTTATTAACTGCTTTTCGGGTAATAAACTGCCTATTGTAAAAACGATTGCTGTAATTCAGCAAAAGCTCTAATTGCGAAATAATTACATCCTGACTAAAATTGTCAATTCGCTGATCGAGTTCGTCCTGAATATTCGCAAAAACCGCCAAAATCGTTTCTTTTTCTTTCTCTGACAAATACAAAGCCTCGGCAGCAGAATACGAGAAAAAACCATACTTTTTAATATTCTCATTTAAAGGATAAGGCCGAATAAAATCAGGATGAATATTTAGTGACATTCCACTATAATCGGCTTCTTCTTCCTGCATTTTCAAAATTTGTCCGGGCGCCACAAACGACATTCCGCCTTCTTCAAAATCATAGAAACCATGTCCGTAACGCAATTTCCCGGAGAAATTAGTTTTAAAAGAGATCTTGTAAAAATCTAAAATGATGCCCTGTTCAAAATCTTTCGGATCAAAAATCGCTTTGCCATAATCCAAAACACTAATTAGCGGATGCATTGGTTTTGGCTGTCCCATCGCTTTATGCAATTCTGATATCGACTGGAATATTTTAGGTTGATTTTTCATTTTTGAAGTACGATTGTTTTACAAATTTACGAAATGTTCAACTGGCGCAATGTTCCAGCTCACGGTACTTTGATCGATCATGTCGTGAACAACAGAATCACTAAGTTCCGACATTAATTTGTGCATTGCATTGGTTCCATCTTCGGTACTATCCCAAACAAGCATATCGTACACAACACCTTTTTTTAATACGAAAATAGTCCTGGAACAAAATCCTGTTTGTCGTTTTAAAAATGCATCAATTTCGACATTGGCGTCAATAAATTGCTGTGTTGAAAAACCATTCAGTTTAAAAGTAGTCAATTCTATCGCTTTATTTTTCATCTGATTCTAAAATTAAAAAGTAAACATTGTTTTGATGTTTTGCACCTGCGTTTCGGCACCCAATTTCAAACGTTCATTATATAACGCATTTGCATCATTTCCGGCAACATATCGCAGTTGGTTTTTATTATCGGTCGCCGCTTGGTAGATAATTTGGGCAACATCTTCTGCTTTGGTGTAATTCTCCAGTTTTTCTGCGCTGTATCCTTTGCTTACTTCTTCCGTTAGTTTTTCGTAAGCTTCGTGTTGTGCAACTTCCATAGATCGAACCGCAAAATCAGTTTGCATTCCGCCCGGAGCGACTACTTTTACCTGAATTCCGAATTGAACCAATTCAGACGCTAAACTTTCAGAAAAACCATCAACCGCAAATTTGGTGGCGCTGTAAATAGAACAAGTCGGAAAACCCATTAATCCAAAAGTCGAAGTGACATTAATAAAAGTGCCGCTTTTATTTTCACGAAAGTGAGATACAAAAGCTTTTGAAACTTTAATAACGCCCAATAAATTAGTCTCGATCTGACGTTCGATTTGTTCTTCTTCCAAAGATTCTAAAGCACCAATTAAACCATATCCCGCATTATTCAACACAACATCTACAGCATATTTATCCGTAACATTTTTGACCGTTGCTTTTATCTGTTCCGAATTGGAAACGTCAAGCGGAAGTACAATTACATTTTCTAATTGATTTAATTCGGTTTCTTTTTCGGGATTACGCATGGTGGCGATTACCTGCCAGCCTTTGCTTTGAAATAATTTTGCTGTTGATTTTCCTAATCCTGATGAAGCTCCTGTAATAAAAATTGTCTTTTGCATTTTTTGATTGTTTTAAATTTATAATGCAAAGATCAGCCGAAGTCTGAAGTTGGAATTAGCCATTTTGGAGTTTGGATTAGCCAAAATGACGGATAACAAAAAACTCCATTATCGCTAATGGAGTTTTGAATACAATTATTTTTTGAAGTTCTTATTCTACTTTTACAAGTATTGTAGCTGACATTCCGTTTATGGTGGAAGCTTTTAACTGAATGTTTTCTTTCTTCCCGTTGGATTGGATGATGGCGATGCATTTTCCATTAAACACTTTGTAGGATGAAGCTTTAAAAGAATCCATATTGGCCTGATAACCATTGTCGAGTCCAACTAATTTTCCGCCTCCGGTTACTTCAAAATTAACTAAATCATTAGCATTTGGCGATAAATTCCCGTCTTTATCTGTGATGGAAACGGTTACGTAAATCAAATCGTAAGTATCATTTTTTATGGTCGATTTATCCGGAGTCAAATCTATTTTGGAAGCTTGACCGGCGGTATGAATTTCCTTTTCCAAAACTACTTTTCCGTCTTTTCTGGAAATGGCTTTTATGGTTCCTGGTTCGAATTTTACACGCCACGAAATGTGTAAATCATCATTTTGTTTGGCTTTTTTGCCTAATGATTTTCCGTTGAGAAACAATTCCACTTCATCGGCATTGTTGTAATACGCCCAAACGTCGACTTCCTGATCTTTTTGCCAGTTCCAGTGCGGGAAAAGATGCAACACGGGTTTAGTCGTCCATTCACTTTGGTACATATAATACACATCTTTTGGAAGTCCTGCCAAATCGATGATTCCGAAATACGAACTTCTCGCCGGAAATGGGTATGGGTCGGGTTCACCTATATAATCAAAACCAGTCCAGACAAAAGTACCTGCAATGAAATCGGAATTTTTTATCCCTTTCCAGCTTTCTTCGTGCGTCGAACCCCAAAATGATTTTACATTATCGTACGCCGAAACCGTCCAGTCTGCATTACCATCAAATTTCTCTCCGTATTTAACAGGCCACGCTTTAACCACATCCGAAGGCTGATCGTAATGTCCGCGGGTTTCAAGAGCGGAAACAGTCTCGGAAGCAATTATTTTTTGCCCCTTGAAACGCGCAGGAAAAGTTGCGTAATCTTCGTGTTTGTAATTGAATCCCAGCAAATCCAAAGCACCTGATTGATAAATAAAATTTTTCTCTGGAACATTCTCTGTCAACGCACTTGTTATTGGACGAGTGGTATCCAGATTTTTTACAATTTGCGCCAATTCTCTGGTAATCGCAATTCCGGTACTGTCGAATTGTTCACGGATTTCGTTTCCGATACTCCACATCATCACCGACGGATTGTTGCGATCTCTCAAAATTAAATCTTCTAAATCTCTTTTGTGCCAAGCATCCCATTCTTTATGAGCATCATTCTTTACTTTTGGTTTTTTCCAAACATCAAATGCTTCGTCCTGGACAATAAAACCCATTTCATCACACAATTGCATCATCTCCAACGAGTGCGGATTATGTGACATTCTGATGGCATTCGTTCCCATTTCTTTCAGTAGAGTCAGTTTACGTCGAACGGCGTGAATGTTTTCTACAGCTCCTAAAGCACCGTTGTCGTGATGCAGGCAGACTCCGTATATTTTGGTTAGTTTTCCGTTTAAAGAAAATCCTTTTTCGGCATCAAAAGAGAAAAATCGAATTCCTAATGGTGTTTCATAAGTATCAACCAATTTTTTATTTTCGTAAATTTTGGTAAGCACTTTATACAAATACGGATTTTCGGTATCCCATAAATTTGGATTTTTCACTTCCAAATTATGTGTTTTTTTAGAATTGGTATTTGCACCTATTTTTTCTGTTGACACTGCATTGGCTACTTCTTTATTTTTAGCGTCTACGATGGAGGTGACGAATTTAAATTCTTTTTCAGTATTTGCTTTATTTTCTACAGTCACTTCAAAGTGTACGGATGCTTTTTCTTTGCTGATTTTGGGAGTGGTTACATAAGTTCCCCAATGTGCTACGTGCAGTTTTTCTACAGCCACCAAACGTACGTTTCTATAAATACCGGAACCTGTGTACCATCTGGAATTGGGTTGTGCATCGTTATCGACTTTTACTGCAATAACATTTTCTTGTTTTCCGAAATGCAAGTAAGGAGTCATTTCATAAGCAAAAGAAATGTATCCACTAGGACGTATCCCCAGTAAATGACCGTTAATAAACACTTCGCTGTTCTTGAAAACACCATCAAATTCTATTGAAATCGACTTGTTTTCCCAATCTTTTGGCAAGACAAATGTTTTGCGGTACCAGCCTTTTCCTGCCGGCAAAAATCCTTGTTTAGTTCCTGTTGAATTGTCTTTACTGAACGCGCCTTCGATACTCCAATCATGTGGCAATTGCAAATTTTTCCAATCCGCAGTGCTGAAATTGGCATTGATGGCCTGTGGATGATCACCTAATTTGAAGTTCCAGTTTTTGTTGAAATCTTCTACGATTCTAGCTTTTTTGGCTTGTGCAAAACCTGCCGTTGAAAGCAGTAATATTAATACAATTCCTAATCTTTGTAAAACTGATAGTTGTTTTATCATCGTAATTATTTTTTTAACCATATAAGTCTTTTTAAGTTTTAAAAGTTTTTTACACGCAGATTTGCGCAGATTTCTTTTTACTCTGACGTCTATTTTCTTTATTCTTTCTTCTATTCTCTTCCTACTGAAACTCGAAATTATCCAACAACAATCCTTTCATATCGTCTGATTCTATCGTGATTTTATACGTCCCTGCGTTGATATACCCACCGGAAGTTGTATTTAATATTTTCCATTTTTCTATCGAAGAAGGAAATTCAATCGTATCATTTCGCATCATAATCCCGTAAGCATCTTCCATTTTGAACTTGACTTTCAACGGTGCCTCATTTCGGTTCATAAAACGGAAACGCATCAGGTAAATTCCTGCCACTCCGGGTTTCACTTCAAACTGAATGCTGTTTTTTATTTTTTGCGTAAATTCGATGTAATCGGCTTTTTTGAAATTACCTTTTTCGATTCCGGTTCCGGTGGTTTTCGACGTTTCTGCTTCCAAAAGTACAACGGGTCTTGAATCGTCTTTTTCTCCCATATCGTAAGTTGGAACGACTGCGATTGTATTATTTTCAAAACTAACTTTTTCTCCTTTTTTGGCTTTTTTATGGAAAACTGAAAACTCCACTTTATCTGAATTTTTAGCCGTTTCTGTCATTCTTTTGTAACCAGAAATAGAATCTTTTGATTGGGTAAACAGATAAATTTCCGAATCTTCTTTGGTTACAAATGAACCTGATGATTTTGATTTTGATAAAATCTGTAAATAATCGGCTCCATAAACTTCTGAAGGCAATTGCGTAAAAATAACATCTGAATCTGAATATTGTTTGGAATTAATATCCAGCCAGGAACCAATTTTAACTTCTGAATTAGATGTAACGTTCTGAATATTTCGTGGAGAAGCCGAAGCTCCTTTTACCGTTTTATCTTTGGTTGCAATCGCAATTGCCGAAATAATTGCCTGACTCGCTTTTACATTCGGAAATGAAATAATGATTTTTCCATTTACACTTTTCACTACAAAGGTTTTCTTTAGCGCCGAATCGTGTCCAACTTCACTCCAGATATCCAAATCTTTCAACACGACATTGTCATTTATCGCTACATCAAACAAACGCCAGCCTTTGCAATCCAGTCCACCACCGGTTCCGTACCAGGGTTCTGTGAAATACAATTCTACCAGATACTCTCCGTCAGGAGCTGGGAATTCGTAGCGCAGTTTGTCGATTCCGTATCTGAAACTCTGAAATAATTTCCAGTCTTTTGTTCCCGAAATTGGGTCAAAAGTACTTCTTTGACTGGCAAAAAAGTCAGGCAGTTGCTTAAAATTATCTGTCCACGATAAGGAACCCCAGGTATTTTCTCCGCTTTTATGAACGTCTGCCTGCCAAGTATTTCCTAGTGAATCTGTGATTTCACTACCGCCACTATTGACTCTGTAAATGTAATTGTAGTTTTTTTGAGGCTGTAAAAGTGTTTCTTTTTTGGTTTCTAATTTGTTGAAATTAGGTGCTTTTGGCAAACTGTTCAATACGATATAATCTTTGGCAACGGCTTTTCCGTTTACATAACCCACGGCATACAAAACGTTGTATTGAATATTGACATTGTTCCATTGAAAATGCTGTCCCAAGCCCGGATTTTTTAGTTTTCCAAGTGATGTTTTATTGATGTCATTGAACAATTCTACTTCATCACAATTGGAATAGACATCGATTCCATTTTTGATTCCCGGAGCATCCCAGCGATTCGGCCAGGTGTGTGAAACGATATAGACCATTGGGTTGGTTTTGTTCGAAACATAATTGGCGCGGTACATATAATACGCATCAAGAGGTTCGCCCCAAATGCTAAAAAGTCCTTTGTAATTCACAGGTCCAACCTTGTCGATATCCCTAAATCCTTCTCCGTTTTGTACACGTCCCGGATTTTCGTGCGAGGCAAAAAGCCAGTTGAATTGTCCCGCGATTTTATCTTTTACAGATTCGGCTTCGCGGACTTTGATTTCCATTAATTGCGAGAAACGGTTTTCGCTTAAAGTTCCTTTTTGGTCAAATTTGCCTTCGGTATGGAGATCGTGTGAACGCCAGGCGCCGTATTCGCCGTTTAGCAATTGCGTGCTCATTTCGACATCATAATTAAACGGATCGCCACCATAGGTTCCCGACCAGTTTTGTACGACATTCCAATCGGTTCCTTCGCCTCCGTTGCAGGTCGTAACGATGCGTTGCGATGCCGACATTGGATCCATTTCACGGATGATTTGGGTACACTCTTCGGCAAATTCTTTTGGAATCGTGCTTTCGTTTTGCAATCCCCACATTACCACCGAAGCATTGTTTCGGCGTTCTTTAATCCATTCGCGTAATAAGGTTTTGAAATTTTCTTTGAATTCAGGCGTGTCGTACCAAATATGTGCCGAAAACTGACTCCAAAACAGGATTCCGTTTTCGTCTAATGCTGACTGATATCTTAAATTGTGAGGCTGATGTGCTTCGCGAAAAGCATTAAAACCTCCTGCTTTTATTTGCTCGATTCTCGAATGGATTTGCTCGTCAGAAAATGAATGGCTGTTTCCAATTAAGTGTTCGTATTCGCAGGTTCCGTTGATGAATAAAGGTTCGTCATTGATGTAAAAACGATTGTCTTTTCCGTCACGACTTACCGGCCAGCTGACCCAACGGATTCCGTAAGGTGTTTTTAGTTCGTCTATTTTTTTTCCATTTTCATAAATTGTAGTGACCAATTCATATAAATACGGATTGGCTGGCGACCATAATTTTGGATTTGAAAACTTTGGAAGCGTTTGTGCTATTTGTTTTGTTTCTCCTGAAGTGTTTTTGATATCACTTTTTACGCTAACCAATTTCTTTCCACTTTTATCAAAAAGGGTGTTTTCCATAGTGATGTTTCGGTTGGAAGTTCCGTAGTTTTTGATTTCGGTGGTAACATTCAGAATTGCTTTTTCTTTGGAAGTTGATTTGTCATTCCAAATGTGAACACCGAAAGGTTCAATGCGAACTTCATCGGTAACGACTAAAGTCACGGGTCTGAAAATTCCCATTGGCTGTGAGCCTTCCGAGAATCCCCACTCTCCGGAACAGCCTCCGCAAACCCAAGGTAAATCGGCAATGAAAGACGGATGTGATGCTTTGACGATTATATTATTTGTCTTTTCGAAAGAAACGGCTTTTGTAATATCGACTGTAAAAGTGGTTCTTCCACCTTTGTGTTCACCTACTTTTTTGCCGTTTACCCAAACCGTAGCGTACGAACTTACGCCTTCGAAAAAGAGGAAAAGTCTTTTTGAAGTGTCTTTTTTGTGAACTTTTAATGTTTTGTGATACCAGGCAGTTCCGTGTAAATTACCGTGTTTGGTTCTTCGGAATCCGTAATACTGATCCCAGTTGTGGGGTACGTCTACTTTTTGCCAATGCGAATCTACTTTTGGATTTTGCACAAAGGTTTCTTCCTGCTCCGGGAGCTTGTCCAGAACAATGGTTTCCCAAGAGGAGTTCAGCGAAACTTCTTTACGAAACTTCGCCGGTTCCTTGCTACTTTGACTCCATACAAAGCAAGCGCCTACAAAAAAATAAAAAATAAAAAAAACTATTTTCTTCATATCTTTTTTAAACCATATAAGTCATATAAGGTTATTTAAGTTGTATTATTTTGAAACCTGATCATCTATATTAATCTGGGTTCGCGTGAGGGATGGCAGTGGAGCTCTTTTTTTGAGAGGCGTTTTTTAGCCTCTCAAAAAAAAGCGGGAACGTACAGCCCGACCCGTAGTTTTTACGGAGGGTCACGCCCAAATTATCTTAATAGAACAACCAGTCTACCGCACCTTTTTCGCCTTCGTCGATGTAGCCGACATCACGGGTCGTAATGGTTTGATTGGCGTCGATGAAGCCCAAAATCAGGACTCTTCCTTTGCCCAAATCGAGTTTGTTTTCGCCCGGTTCGAAGGTGTAGGTGTGAATGTTGATTCGTGGCAATTCCTTCAAATTCATTGCGCTTGCCAGGATTACTTCGGCCTGACCGTGGGCGTTTCCGGCTGCATCAGTTTCTAAACTTGGCGGGAATAAAAATCTTTTCTGATCGGAATTGAAATAACCGACTACGAGTTTTACGGCTTTGGTATTTTTGAATTTCAGGTGCGTTCCGTTTTCGTTTTGCGATGTTTCATCGAAAGCAATTCCTTTTAGGTTTTGCAGTTCCGGAGCTATTTTTGTTAGTTCTGAAATTGGGGTTCCGTATACTTTTGTTCCGTTTTTGACTGCGTAAGTTCCTTTGCTTTCACTTAATAAAGTTACCTCAGCGGTTTTCCACGGCTTGCTTTCTTTGGTTACCACCTTACCATCTTTTGATGATTTCAGCAAATCCAGATTTCTTTTGAAATTTGCCAATTCTCTTTCGTAATGTGGCAATAATTCTGCCCAGGTCTTGTTGTTTCCATCGTCTCCGCCAATCGGAATTCGGCGTTGTGCGGTCTGCATACTGTTGGCATATAAATAATGATCTTTGGTTAAATTCACCAATAATTCGTAATGTTTGATGCTTTCCTCAAGATGCGGAAGGGCTTTATCCAGATCAGCAATCTCGTTGGAATAGCTGTAACGCAAGACCAAAATCGCGGCTTTTACTTTCTCCGAAAAGAAATCAGCGAAGGCTTTGTAAGCGTGCATATCGTTTTTCAGACGCAGAAATTCATCTTTGTCCTTGGTTACTTTTGACTCGGCTTTGTCGATGGCTTCAACGGCTAATTTTCCGTGTTGCGTGATTTCGGCGATGATTTGCGTTGGCAATTCGCCAACATGCGGTTCTTTGTTCCACTCTTTTTTGGCATACTCCAAAAGCAATTCTCCCACCGGTCCGCAAGATTCGTGGAATCCCGGATATACGCGCCATTTGGCTGGATTGACTAATTGACTTTCGAACATTCCTAATAATAAGGTTTGACGATTTCCTTCTGTGATTCCGAAACGTCTTAATGTTTTTGGAGCGATTTCTCCTGATTCATCGTAGGCTTTTTGGATATTATTGGCGCCTTCTAAATCAGTTCCGTATTTAGTTGCTAAATCTTTACTCCAATATTTAATTTCTTCGTTTCTGTCTCTTTTACTATTCCACGCATATCTCGCCCAGGCTTTATACCAAATCCAGTCGCGATCCATTTCGAGCAATCGTTCGCCAGTTTTTGTTTTATCAGCCGTGTAAGGCCAGTCCCAGTAGGAAGCCTGCGGATACAAATGAAGCGCATTGGCTCCGTGTACGGTGTGCATCGCCTGAACCGTTTTCTGGATAAATTCAGGAGATCCGTAACGGAAAGGCTCCAGATTCGCCAAAATGTGTACGTTCGAAATGTGAACCGAATTCAGCGAACTCAATTTTTTGTGGATTTCTCCCCAAGGTCCGCCTGGCGTGTAAGTGGTCAGGGACTCGCCATTATACTTGTGCATCGTGTATAGATTTTTATACAACGGAAGCGATTTTTCCATAACCAACGGCGCATCGGTGTCGTGCGCACGAAGGATAATTGGCGGTTCGTCCGTTTTTCCTAAAGCTTTCAGTCCGTCCTGAACGCCCGGAATAATTGTTTTGGTAAACCATTCTACGTCATCGTCGATGGTGTTGATGGCTTCACCCAAACAAACCAGCAATCCTACGTTTGGATATTTTTCGATAAAAGCGGTGATTGATTTTTTGGTATAATCCGCAATTTCAGGTGTAATTGGGCGTGAACGATCCTGTGTTTTGATGTTGTAATGCTCCGCGAAAGGTTTCGAAACGATGATATTGTAGAACATCTGAATTACCCAGATTCCTCTTTTGTTGGCTTCTACAGTCAGGTAGTTATAGATTTCTTCGTTCTTTTTGAAATCTTCTTCGCTTACTTCTAATGCGAAAGGATAATCTTTTAGTTTTACCAATGAAGCAAACGGATGTCCATTCCATAAATACAGGGAATTTAGTCGGTTGTCGACCATCATATCCAGGTATTTTGTCCACAGTTTTTTGTCGTAAAACCAAGGGAAAGATTCGGGCGTGTATGGATATTCGTAAACGTCCCTGCCTGGAAGATAAACCGGTTTTTGCACTCCGATACAAGATCCTCGTAGAACCATTTCGGGACTGTCTTCGATATTGATTTCAGATGGAATTTCGCCTGAAGTTTTGATTCGGTCTGCCAATTCCAAAGCACCGTACAAAGCTCCGGTTGCATCTGTTCCTTCAATGAAAATGGTGTTTTTTTGCGTGCGGATTTGAAAGCCTTCTTTCTTAGTTAATTGGCTATCATCGATTTTGGCAGTTTTGGCATTTTGTTTCCAGAAATCGGTTCCTTTTTCGCCAATAATGATTACTTTATCTTTTGATTTTTTAGGAGTTTTGTCTGCCAAAGTTACTTTGAGTCCTTTTGCTGTGGCAGTTTCTGATAGTTTTTCGGCACCATATTGCGCTCTTGGTGCTTTGGCATCACGAACGATGGTGATGTTTTGCGCTGATGTAAAAGTTACATATAGTCCTAAAAAAAGTAAGCTTAGATATTTCATTGTATTGTCATTTTATTCTTAGACCTGACAGGTTTTTGAAACCTGTCAGGTCTGTTTGATTCCGATATTAATTCTGAAAAATTTTCTTCAAGTAAGCAACATTAGCGCCGTAATTGGCTTTCACATTATGCACTTGCGTTACATCACGCGAACGTTCTACGATTAACCAGCCACTCCATTTCATTTCGTCCAGCGCTTTTTTGATCTTTGGCATATCGACATTTTTATCGTTTTCCAGCCAAACGCTATCTGTTGTGGAAGCGTGAATCTGAGCCAAATGTTTTTTGCCTAAAATCTTCAATTCGGTTGCGATATCTCTTCCGTTATCCACGGCATTCGCAAAATTGAAAGAGCTTTTAATGTGTTTACAGCCAATTTCTTCCAACAGTTTTTTCTCTTCGGTAGCGTTTAGTGAGGTTTCTATTGCAATTACTCCGCCTATTTTGCCGACTTGTTTTCCTGCCCATTTTAATCTTTCGATAATGATTGGACGCAGTTCGGGATTTTTTGTCAAATCGCTTTCTGTACCTAATGGCAGATAAGCGACTTTTACCTTCATATTTTTCATTGTTGCCACACAATCGTTAATCATTAATGTGATTGAATCTCTTTTGGCAAAGGACTGTGCATAAAATCCGGACATAGCGATTGAACTAATTCCGACATTCAATTCTTTGGACTTATCCAGAAACTTTTGTCTTTCGATTGGATCACCTAATTTGCTGTCGAAAGTGGGTCTTTTTCCCAAACCGCCCATATCGAGCTCGATTCCGTCTGCTTTTATTTCGCTGGCCAAACCAAAGGCACCTAGTTTCTGTCTTTTTAAAATCATCCAGTCACAGACTGCCACTTTATATTTTTGCTTTTTGGTTGATTGAGCTGAAACTTCGTTGTTGAATGTTCCTGCCAGAACAATTGTCAGAACTGCAGCGATAGTTTTAATGAAACTACTATTTTTCATATTTTATTTTTGCTACGAATTCGTAATTTTCGATTCGCAATTCGTAATTAATTTTTATTCTTCTTCTGCTTTAACCGCTTTCACTTCAACACCTTCTTGTCCAGGCCAGATTCCGTTTTTGATTGGAATTGCTTTCAATTTACTTGGATCGATTTTTACGTATTTCAGTTTTTCTCTTCTCCAGGTGTACACGATATGCACCATTCCGTCTGAACTTTGGATTATTGATGGATACGAATATTGACTGATTTTAGAATCTTCTAAAACCAAAGTCGCTTTCCAATTGATTCCGTCATCAGAAATAGAAAGATTTAAAGGTGTTCTAGGTCCTTTCGCTTCTTTTCCGGGAGGTAAAACGTGGTTGTAAACTAACAAATGTTTTCCGTTCTTAAGCGTTACCGCATCAGTTCCGGAGTTGTTGTTTGGCAATCCGATTAGTTCTATCTCCGACCAGGTTTTTCCGTTATCTTTAGAAAATGTGCTAAAAATAGCTCTGTTTCTCGTTCTTCCAATCGCCTGAATGCTTCCGTCTTTATGAAACAGAATACTTGGCTGAATGGCATTTATTTTTTGTTTTCCTCTTGAAATTGTATCTCCCAACACCCAGGTTTTTCCGAAGTCGGGAGTCGATTCCATACGCAAATGCCAGCCATTTCCTTCGGTGCTTGAAGGAAGCAATAATGTTCCGTTGCTCAATAAAACCGGTTTGTTTTTAATTGGTCCCAAGAAATCTTTAGTCGGCATATCAATTTTATCAGACCAGGTTTTTCCTCCATCCGAAGAAGTTCTGTAAACACCCCACCACTCGGATGGTTTTGGTCCAATTTTATAAAAAAGCATTAAATCGCCTCCCGGAATTTGGTACAAAACAGGATTCCATGTTGGAAATCTTGTCCCGTCTTTCATCACACCATCTGCTACCTTAATGGGTTCACCCCATTTATCGCTTCCTTTTGGTTTTATGGCCGAATAAATACAAACATCCGGATGTCTTTCGTGTGATCCTCCAAACCAGGCCGAAACCAAATCTCCGTTAGTTGCTTCCACAATCGTTACGGAGTGGCAGGATGGATAAGGCGCTTTGTCGTAAATGAATTCATCTACCAAAATTCCTTCTTTCCATGTCTTTTTTTCCAAAGCAGATTTACAGCTTCCCAAAAGTAAAAGTCCAAAAAAGGCAATCGTTATGTTTTTGAGTTTCATTAATTTATTTTTTAAATATTTATGATGTTTATTTTCAGTGGATTATGCAAAAATAAGCCTGCAAAAATTTATTAAGTGTAAAAATAACACTAAATAAATGATTTTGCAACCTGTACAGTCCTGAATTAGGAAAAATTTAGGTGTTTTTTATTTTACATTCAAAACATAAGAACCCGATTCTAAAGTCAGGACTATGTTATTATTTTCTGTTTTATAAGAAGATGAAAATTGAGCCAGTTTTTGTTTGTTTACTGTTACCGATGAAGAATTTGTAGTTGGCAAATAAACTACAGCCGATGAATTGGCCGGAATGGTAATTTTCCATTCTAAAGTGTTTTTGGTTTTCTTCCAGTCACTTTTTATCAGGCCGTAAATCGATTCATATGAAGCATTTACAAAAGTCAGTCCCGCATTAAAATCAGGCTTCATAATGATTTGTTTGAAGCCTGGAGTTTCGGGATTGCTCTTGATTCCGGCTATATTTTCGTAATACCAAATCAGTAAATCACCCAAAAGCATTACGTGGTTTTGTGAATTCATTGTGGGATCTGCCGTATTTCCGTTCCATAATTCCCAAATGGTTGTCGCTCCGTTTTCGACCATATACCCCCAGCTTGGATAGGTTTTGTTGGAAGCCAGTTTATAAGCCAAATCTCCTCTTCCGAAGTTTGTCAATGTACGCATCAAAAATTGTGTTCCGATTACACCTGTACTGATATGACCGCTTTTGGTCACCTCTACTTCGTGAACCATATTTTGGAAAACCTTATCAATTAAGTTTTCAGGAACCATCCCGAAAGCCAAAGGCAATACGTTTGCCGTTACCGTATTATTGGCGTAGTAGTTTTTTTCGGTATTTAAAAATTTGGCGTTAAATGCTTTTTTGATTCTGGTTGTCAAATCATCATAATGTGCAATATCAGCATCTGCATTTGCGATTTTGGCAAACTTTTTCATTATGCCCAAAAGCTGGTAATAAAACGCACTCGACAACAATTGTCCATCCGTTAAACGGGCAGGATCTTTGGAACGAATCAACTCTAATGATTCCGGTGGAACGCACCAATCACCATATTTATCCTTGTCCATTAAATCATTTTGCAGATAATTTTCTTCCATGTACACCATCCATTTTTTCATAGACGGATATTGTTTTTTAATGACTTCTGCATCGCCAAATTGTTGGTACAGCATATCGCCCACCGTGATAAACGTCCCCGGCCAGGTCACATTATCCCCGTAATAACGCCAAAATGCCGGCGCTACATCTGGCAATCCTCCATCCTGAGTTTGCGAATATTTAATATCATCCAGCCATTTGGCATATAAAGTCTGATTATCGAATAAAAAACTTTCTCCATAAGCGCCTGTCGTTCTATCGCCCAACCACGGCTGACGTTCGTTTCGCTGTGGACAGTCAATTGGCATTCCTTTGTAATTTCCGCTGATTCCCCACCATGCATTTTTGAAAATCTGGTTCATCGTCGCATCCGAAGATTCGAAAGTTCCGATCGTTTTGATATCATCATACACCACTTTTCCAACGAAATTATCCAAAGTTGCTTTGGTTGGAAAACCTGAGATTTCTACAAATCGGAATCCGTGGAATATAAAACGAGGTTCCCAGATTTCTTCGCCTTCGCCTTTCAAAATGTAAACATCGGTAGTCTTTGCATCACGTAAATT
>Ga0247815_10000916_pt1 | contig 22804 bp, 37 predicted proteins | sample UWRJL194509B1_FD_181014 | JGI IMG/M metagenome (GOLD analysis project Ga0247815, IMG submission 181014) | Plant litter microbial communities from Arlington Agricultural Research Station in Wisconsin, United States - UWRJ-L194-509B-1 | ecosystem: Environmental > Terrestrial > Plant litter >...
TTTTGTCTCTGCACCCTTTGGGCGATTGAAGCTCTCACGCGTGTTGGTGCATACGACCCGCCACGCCTCCAGCGCGCTGTCCGGATGTTCGAGGATTTCCTGCAGTACAGCAACCATGTTGGTTTGTGCACTGAGGTGAGTCATTAGAGGCTTGCGCTCTAGCTCTGGTTTCAACGAGATTGCCAGGAAATTGGACCCGCAGGCGAAGGATTGGGCAACGCAGTTCAAGGCTTCACGTGAGTATCATAGGTGGTCGGCTAGTTGGCACCGGTAACCATTCTGCGCAGGCACGTTACGTTGATCTCAGCTGCCTTCAACCTCAGCCGCACGCTGGACGGCGTCCGAGTGGAGCCATGAGTAAACTTCGGAGCATGAGAATACGCTCTCCTTGAAGGCCGAGTCCATCACAGCTCTAAAATCAACTCTCCAAAGATAGCCAACTGTCCGCCCACAGTCAATGAATGTATACTAGTGACTAAAAATGCCCAATGAAAGCCGCACTGCTACAACTGCGTGTCTTTTTGCAGTCGCTTCAGATCCCGTAAGCCATTCTGAAACAGCGTCTGTGGGACTCGATGATCAGCCCCACCCGCCCTACAACCCAACGCTCGCCCAAATCCCAAGGTGATCACTGGGATACAATTTGCCGTCTCGACTCTCCTCGCTCTGTACCCCGTCAATCGCCTGATCCCCAACGAGTGCCGCTGTATACACGGAAGCACCTCGCACAAGCATGTAGTCGATGCGTTTGGACCGCTTGTCAGCGTCGGGCGTCTTGAAGGTCGTTCCGAACGTAGGCATGGATCGATACAGCGGTTCCGTAGCCTCGTAGGTAGGCAGTGCACCGTCAGCCGACGGGTCGGATTCGCTCTTAACGCCATCAAACACGGTCGGATTCGCGACCCGTAGCGAATCAACGAATCCATTGTCAAGCATAGGCTTGAGTTCGGCGTAAGTGGCGATGTTAGTGTCGCCACACCAGATTGTCGGCACGTTCACCGCCGAGCTGAGTGTACCAAGAGCATCATCAATCTGCTCACGTCGTTCGATGTCGTTAGAGTCATAGCTCTCTAGATGTGTTGTTGCGATAACTAGTAGGGTATCCCGACCGGGTATGGAATCGGCCGACGGTAAACGAAGATCCGCGCTGGCGCGGGATATTCGCGCGACGAGCAGTTGTCGACCCATCTGCGAGTTGGCGTAGGGCAGTATCTCGCAGTCTATGCACACAGAGGAGTGCCCGGTGTATCGAGATCGATCCTGTAGGAGCGGCTTGGAAGATCCGGCACGCGCGGCTTCGCCGAGGAGTGGTGGGGCCGGCGCTGTTGTCTGTGGCGACTCAGAAAATGAAGACGGTGGTCGTGGCGCCTCTGTCCCCGCACTGGTAGTTGCTAGACTGATGACGAACGAACGTCGTAGCATGATGACAGTCCCGTACCAATTAGAGCGCTTCTGCTGGTCCCAGTCGGAAAGCAACCACTCAGCGCGGATGCGCTCGTTCGATCGCAGGGCCTGCCAAAACGCTCCTTCGACTTCTTGGAAGCAAGCGACGTCCACTGTTGGACGTTGCGAGCCAGATGACGGCCCAGCTGAGGGTCCAAGGACGGTTTGTAGGAGTGCCGCGTTACGTGCAGACTGCTCGTGACGTGAGAACCACACGTTCCAGCTGAGAATCGTCGCGGACAGCGGCAGTGGTGCCGAGCCTGAGCTTGTAGTAGCGGGCAAGTCTACATTGAGTCGTTCCGCGTCGAGTGCAATGTTTTGAATAGGCGTCCAAGCATCGGATTGTGCGTTGAACTGCAAAAATGTGCTCTTCCGCAGCGCCCCCGCATATCCTGGAGAGCCCTTGCCGTTCAAATGGGCGGTAGGAACGCCGTCTGCCTCGCCGCCAAACATAGCTCCACTGTCATCTAAGGGCGTGGTCGCCGACAAACGCGGCGAGCGTGAAGTCAAGTCTTTGAACTTCTTACTCAGTCTCCGAAGAATCATCTGTTTGTCGCGAAAAAAACAAGAGAAAGGAAGAATCTGGCGCAAGCCCAAGGATGGAGGTATGGATGAGTACCGGCCGAGGGATAGAAGCGGGGTTGGAACTGCACCCAAGGGTGGACGAGGGAGAGGGAGGTGGCTGACCTGCGCGGCAAACACGCAACGTGCCGCATCTCAACTCTAACCCCTGGGGTGCCAAATCTCAGATCCTCCCCAAGGCACAGCCGGATATTCGAGCAAAAATCTTTTGATAAGATATATTACAGCACAGAAGGCGTGATTCGTTGACTTTGCGTCATGTAGCGTCAGTCATAGTGACTTCAGTGTCTGCGCCTTCTGGCGCGAACAGCTGGAAGCTGCGGTTCCATGACGCAGCAGCGATGAACTTGCCATCACTTGACACGTCGACGCTCATCACCTTGCCTGCGTCCGTTGCAACGCTCTTGACTAGCTGCCAGTCGTCGGCGCTCCACACGCGCACTAGACCATCGTACCCCGCAGTCGCAAAATAAAGACCGCTCTGGTACCGAGCTTCAACGTTATCGGATGCAGGTGAAGGGTATGGGCCACGGAAGTAGCGGATGTCGGCAACATTGGACTTGTGGGCCGGGATGACGTGAAGTGCTTTGAGGGTGCGCATGTCCCAAATACGAACTGTGTCATCTCCGGAGCCCGTCGCTATTTGGTGTCTGCGCAGAGAATCAGCAGGTGAGTTTAAGAGATTCGTAAACGGGACAAACGAGTTGGGCGCAAAAGTTGTCGCGAAAATAGGCTTGAGATGACCTTCCAAGACCATGGCCGTGCGTCCCGTACGAAGATCCCAGATGCGACCAATGCCGTCCAAACCGCTGATATGAAGGTTAGCAAGGAGACCAAAGGGTAAATCAGAAGACATACCCTGATGCCACCAACGCCCCATCGTCCTGGCAGTCGATAGCGTAGACGCCGCGGGAATGTCCCTCTTGGATCAGCAGTGACTTGCCGGTCTCAACGTCCCACCATCTCCAGGACATATCGAAGCACGCACTCGCCAAGTACTTTCCGCTTGGATGGAACGCAATCCGAGAGACGCGGTCGACATGGCCTTGAAGAACCGAGAGAGGTTCATCTTTCTTAAGCGACCACAGCATAATGGAACCTTCCTCGCCGCCGCTCGCAAGATGCAGACTGCTATCGTCGTAACGCGAATGAGCCTCAGGGTGCCAGGCGATGCCTCCGACTCGGTCGTTGTGACCATGCCAGCTTTTGACTGGTGTGCACGCTGGTACGTTCCAAATCTTGACGTTGCCTGCCCAACTACCAGTAGCAAGATACGTTCCGTCGGGCGAGAATCGGACCATACTGAGAGGCCGTCCGTCGCCAACTTGGGAACCGTAAATGGCGAGGGTTTTGAGGTTGGTAAAGATGCGTTTGCGGATGTCGATGACGCGCTGAAGGGGCAACTTGTGTTCCTCTTTTTGATAGTCGACGCGTGCGCGTGCACGTGGAATCGAGTATTCTGCTATCCTGCGCCTGGCCTCGAGGAGATCGAGGTCGCCCGAGGTGTAGAATTCTTCCTGCAGGTCGAGTCAGTCAGTCTGGACGTGACATGAAGGGGCTCCACTAGAAGCAAAACCAACATCGTCATCATCGCTGCTCGACTCGTCCTCGCCATCAACGTCCATGGCATCTTCGCCTGAGCGAGCGGCGACGAGTTGGATAAGGCGGTCGCGTCTGTCTGCGTTCTAGATAACAGAAGGCGACTGGCGTGAGTTAGCGACGCGATAATCTTAAACGTGAGGATACATACACGCTCTCCAAACAGTGTTATGGGTTCGCCGAGCTCCCTGAGTCTGGCTCGGACACGGGTGTCGTCTGTAGGCACTGCGATTGACCGGGCCTTACGCTTTTTCTCTAGCTCGTCGAGAAGCGCCTGGTTCTCTGCTCGCGCACGCTCGGAAGATGATCCACCGAGCGCATAATCGACGTCTTCAACGAGTTCGCTGAGGTCCACTGTGTTCATCGTCGGAGGGACAAACTGGTTGAAAAGTTCAAAGCCCGACCGAGCCAACTTTGAACTCCTCGCCGATCGTCAGCCATGGACCGCGGCGTGCGACGCCGGCATCCGCTCGCAGAGGGCCTTAGAGCTGCTTCGGGCGCACACTCTTCTTCAGATACTGAGCATGATTCCCCTTCCTCGTCCAGGCTGCCCCTGGCTCGTGGTCAAGGCCTGGTGTGTGCAACAGCTATCCCACTCTGCGCATGTGTTGACTCTTGTACAGCACTCGCAGCCGCATGGCTTCCTGGAGTCGCAACGGGCTGGTTATGTCCTGCTCGCAGTTCTCACTGGGCTCGCATTCTTTACCCGCTTCTACAAGATAGGCCATCCAACAGAGGTCGTGTACGTGGCACGCGTCCAACGCGCCATACCGGCTCCCATCCCAAGCTTACCCCGCGTTTAGGTTCGACGAGGTCCACTTTGGCAAATTTGCTGGTTTCTATGTCAAGGTACGGCGGGCTTGCTCAAGCCCACATGCGGGTTTGCACGTGGTCCTGACGCGAATTACTCTCAGCGCGAATACTACTTCGACGTCCACCCGCCTCTCGCAAAGATGCTTCTCGCCCTCGCTGCCTGGTTTGTTGGCTTCAACGGCGAGTTCGAGTTCACCACCATCGGCGATTCGTACACGGACAACCACGTTCCCTACGTTGGCATTCGATCGCTCCCGGCTATCCTTGGCAGCCTCACTATCCCCATCGTTTATCTTACTATGCAAGAAAGCGGATACCCAAACATTGTTGCAGCATTCTCTGCAGCCATCGTCCTCTTTGGTCAGTTGGCACCCGTTGTTGAACGCTGGTGCCAGTGTGTTGACAATCACTTCACTTTATAGATAACGCCCATATCGCACAATCGCGTCTCATCCTTCTCGACGCTCAGCTCATCTTCTTCATGGCGCTGTCGTTGTACAGCTATGTTCGCTTCCGGAAGCTTCGTTACTAGTGCGGTTCCCTCTACACCTCATGCGTGGCCGCGAACCTAACCCCGCCTGTAGCGAGTTTACGCCACGCTGGTGGTTCTGGCTCTTTGCCACGGGCTTCAACCTGGCATGCACGCTTGGTTGCAAGATGGTCGGCCTTTTCACCTTCGCCACGGTCGGTATCTGCGTGCTTGTCGACCTGTGGGATATCTTGGATATTCGCAAGGGCCACAGTATGGTATGTTCGCTGGTACCTGACTGTCGCGTGAGCTGAATCTTGAACAGCAATATTTTTGGCACCACTTTGCCGCCCGCGCCGGTGGCCTCATTGTCTTCCCTTTCATCATGTATCTGTCCTTCTTTTGGATCCACTTCACCATCCTCAACAGCTCTGGCCCTGGTGACACATTCATGAGCCCAGCCTTCCAGGAGACCCTCAAGGGCAACGAGCTGCTTCTCAATGCTCATGGTTCGCTACTTTGTTCTGTTCTTCACTTTTCAATGCCTTGCTCACTTGTTCCCCAGAGGTTCGCTACCATGATGTTATCGTTTTGAAGCACAAGGAGACAAAGGTTTTCCTTCACTCGCATCCAGACAAGTATCCGCTGCGCTACGCCGACGGTCGAATCTCCAGCCAAGGTCAACAGGTCACCGGCTATCAGCATAACGATACCAACAACCACTGGGAGATCCTACCAACGAAGGCGCTGCCTTCGACTGGTCGTGGTCGAGTCGTTCGCCACGACGATGTCATCCAGCTCCGTCACGTCGCGACCAACACGCTCCTCCTCACACATGACGTTGCGTGTCCGCACATGCCGACCAACCAGGAGTTCACTTCCTGGCCGATCAACGACCATAGCAGGCACAATGACACACTGTTCATTATCGATCTTGTCGATGGTGACCCAAGTGATGCACTCAAGACCAAGGCAGGCTACTTCCACCTGACGCATGTGCCAACGCGTGTACACATGTGGACGCACACCAAGCTCTTGCCCGAGTGGGGCTTCAAGCAGCAGGAGATCAACGGCAACAAGAAAACTCCGGACAAGAGCTTTGTCTGGTTCGTTGACCAGATCATCGCAGACGGAGGTAAGCCCATTACCGATCAGCTGGCGAGCGATCCTATCTCACCTTAGCTTCAGAGGGCGACGACATCCGCAACCGTACCGAAGCAAAGCCTGAGAAGAAGGTCAAGTCGCTCAACTTCTTCCGCAAGTGGGGCGAGCTCCAAATTCTCATGCTTCAACACAATGCCGGCCTGACTGCGTCGCACCCGTACGCTTCGAATCCAGTTGCGTGGCCGTACCTCTTCTCCGGCATCTCCTTCTGGACGCAGAACGACACCAAGAAGCAGATTTACCTTATTGGCAACGTGATTGGCTGGTGGGCGGCCTCTACCTGTATCTTCGTCTATGTCGGCATGGTCATCGGCGACCTCATCGGTCGGCGACGTGGCGAAGAGTTCATCCCGGATTCTGTCCGCAACCGGCTGTGGAACAGCGGTGGTTACTTCCTTGTGGCATGGGCCACTCACTATTTCCCATTCTTCTTGATGAACCGCCAACTTTTCTTGCACCATTACTTGCCTGCCCACCTCGCTAGCGCTTTGCTTGCGGGCTCAGTGTTCAACTTCTTGGTCAGCGAGCGCATCAACTACCCGATCTCCATCCCTGGTCCAACTACACGTCTGCGGCCATTGACGCGTTCAGACATCGGCGTACCGGCCGGTGGCGCCCTGGCGGGCTTCGGCATCATGCTTGCCCTCACATTGTGGTTCCTTGGGCCGCTCACCTACGGCACACCTGGTCTTACTGGCGAGCAGGTTAGCGCGCGTCGCCTTTTCACCAGCTGGACTCTGCACTTTGCGGTATGTCCGACAGTTGTTGTAGACCTGACACGAGAGCTGACTCTGGTGTGCAGGCAAAAAAGACACACGAGGTTGCGTAAACTGGCTGTCCTATGTCCTTATTTTGTACATGGTATCTGTTTGCTTTGGAATACAGAGACACTGAAGCAAACGAGCGCGCGTGTTGGACGTGAAATTGTTTGTATGATTGTTGCCCGGGTGTGATATAAGAGAAGGGCTTGTTGAACAAGCGATTGCCCGAACTTGACATTTCTTACTTGAGTGGGGTGGAGTATAGATACAGACAGAGGACACAAAAGACGTGAGTCGGATCAAACTTAGCTGCGAGCGTCACGCTGCCGATTTGGTTCTGGCAGTATGGTAGAAACACGACAAGGTCGCACCTGCGGCACCTGCGGTACGTCAGGGAACGCTCCTCCTGTGAGGATGCGCTTCAACGCATCGAATGCGGTGAAGTGGGGAGCAGGATGTATACTATCAACAACGTGTTTCTCGATCAAACCAGTGACTGGCGAGAAATGGTAAGTCGAGACACTATGACCCAACGTTGAAGTCAGTTGTGCAAATGCGGGGAGAAACACGAGCACTTACACATCCCACTGCGCCTCGTTGTGTGTGACCCGAGCTTGACCTTGAACACCAATGCCGAGCCGCACGTGCCTTTGTCGAGACCCGGTATTCACGACTGAGAAGCTCCGTAACTCCGCTCGGAGATCAGAATATAGTGTAGCCAGAGTGTGTCGCACGAAAACCGCACTCGCATGATAGAGTGGGATGCCTAGCAATCTGTGAGATGATGCAGGGTCAGGACGCGAGCTCGACACACCTTCGACGTGCAGCGTGGCAGGGAAGGGAGGCGGCAGTGGGGTTGGTGGGGAGTAAGATAGTCTGACGTTCGGTGCATATATGGATGCACCGGACGGGTCGGTTTCGGCGCGACTGACGAGACCGACGGCGAAGAAGTCTGGCATTGTTTTGCGCAGAATCTCAACGGCATGTCCTGGTACAAAGTCAGGATACTGATATTTAAGTACGTTAGGCGTGCTTGCCAGTTCTAAGCTCCCACTCGTGATCGCTAACACGCTTGCTGTCGGTTGGCTCGCCGTCCGTAGGAGGTGTCGGGGTGTTCGACACCAAAGATGGCACACGCACAGAAGATACCATGCGCGCCCCAATCACGGCCACAGCGGCGTTCGGCTCGTAGCGTCTTGCAACTGTGCGCCTGAACGCGACAGCAAACATGATCGTTGCGCGCAGAGTCGGCAGGAAGGCTACGCGCGGGCCGGCAGCGACCGGCATCTCGTGCGTCAGAGTCGGACTGTCAGTCGGGCTGAACAAGTCGCCAGTCTTTCCAATACTGAGGCGTCACATATGACCCAGATACTAGTATCATTTCAGATGTGAATGCACCATTCATATGAGAACAAAACCATCCCCTGCGTTAGAGATGCCCACACGCATCCTACCACACCAAGTCACACGCACTTGTTCACCAAGAATAAAATAGGATAGGAGACTTGCGTCACATCATAAGCTACACTGCGGCTTCAGCAACCTGTAAACGTGAAGAACACTCAATGATGGCAATTGGAGCTCAGATCTCGCCCTCTTCAGGAGACTCTGCGCGAGCGGGCTCGGTTTCTGTGCGCGCGCGCTGAGACTAATGTCAGTTATGACGCCTTGTTTGATAAATGAAAACCTACTTTGTCGTCACGCCTCTCGTCTGTCTCCTCTTCGCGTTCCCGCTTGTGGCTGGTTGTGCGGTTACGCGTCGACCCGTTATGGTGGAGGTCAGCAGCTTCTGAAGAGCGGTGCTCACGATCCACACGGTCCGGACGATCTCGTTCCCGGTCGCGTTCTCGATCTCTATCATCTCGGCGCACTGGCTTGCTGCTGCCGCTTCCGCGGTCGCGGTCGCGTTCGCGTTCGTCGCGATGCTTGCTTCTGCCATAGTCTCGCTCCCGGTCCCTGTCTCGCTCTCGATCGCGTTCCCGTTCCCGTTCCCGTTCCCTGTCGCGATCACGATCGTCGTGGTACCGCCGGTCTCGGTCGTCGTCGCGACTATGAGGTTCCTTCCTCCGTCTGCTTGTTGTCGAGCCACCGTCGTCGCTGCCCTGGTCGCGCTCGCGCAACTTTTCTTTCTGCCGTTTAACGAACTTAGCAAACGCAGTGCGACGCGCCTCTTCGCTCTCTGCTAGCGCAACGAATTCCGGTAGCTCTGACATGAGAGGGACTGCATCCTCATAGGTATGGTGGGCCTCGATGTTCGTTTTCCGAAGCGCATATCGGAGGTCGTCAGTAGCGTGACGCAGACGGCGCTCGGCACGGCGTTTTTCGTCCTCTTGGCGCCGCAGCGCACGGTCGTGGAACTGGAAGAAGAGGCGGTGAGTCTAGAGGACGCGATGTGATCAATGAAGAGCGGCGTACATAGGCAAAGACATCTGCCACATCGTCGTCGGGAATGTCGTGGTCTGAACCCAGAGCTGCACGGAGCTCGCTATCCGTTGTTTCCACCAAGCAGACAAATGATGGGCTGTTTCGTTTGAGAACGGCCTCTGCGTGGTCAATCTTGATATCGAGGACCTGGTCCAATTCGTCAACAACGTCCCAGAACATCTCCAATGGATTCGAGCCGGGGTTGCCGAGCATGGTCTCATAACGAGCATCGTCGTGGAGAAGTGGATAGACGTCCTTCCACTTGGTCCGCGCCTTGATATGACCAGCGGATTGCAGTTCCGCAAGAAGCTCCTGAAGCTGATGTCAGATTGCGCATGGCGACAGTGAGTGCCTTACCCTGAAGCTTTCGCGAGCCTTGCGCTCCTTTTTACGTTTTTCCATGCTAGCCCTTTGTTTCGTCTCCTCATGTTCCCTCTCTTGAATGCGACTATAATCCTCAAAAGCGAGTAGGATGTCGAGCTCAGGAAGCTTTTGTAGTTGTGCATCGTTGGTCCACTCCTCGCTTGTCTTGAGCTGACGCGCCGCCTGGTTCCAGCGCGTCAAGACGTCGATGCCCAGATGCTTGAACAACTGCGAAACCTTCTCCATGTTGCTAACACGGAGCTCGCGAGATGCCACCTGAGGTAGCAATTAGGCCGCCATTCACGCATGGACGAGTCGGATACGCACGAGTTCTTTCTCCTTGAGCTCGGCAACATGCTCCTCGAACAGCATGCGCCGCTCCGCCTCGATGCGTGCCTGCTGCCAGATGGGATGTGCCGCAAAGAGACGGTCGGCAGTCGCGAACGTTGTATAATGGAATACATTGGGGTTGCCCTTGAGCATGTTGCGGATGGCAGGACGCAGTTTTCCAAGACGGGCAGCTTTTTCCTCGGCCTCTTTCACGTTAAGGTTGTTCACGAACTGCAAGATAGGTCAAGAAGAGTGTTTAAGAACGAAAACGTGCACTCACGCGTTCCCAGGAAGCTTTGCGCTCGCCCAGCGAATTGTACGACTTGTAAAGCGGGTCAGTAATAATGGCGCGCATCGTGTTGTCCCACGTTGAGCTAGAATCTACGCCAGCTTTGCGAAGAAGATGCCAGAATGCCTTTTCAGCATCTTCCTGATTAGCGAACCCGTTGTGCGGAACGACGGGATCTTCGGGCATGTTGGGACGCTGAGGCAGGCTACCGTTCGCGCGGGGAGCCAGCGCGAGCTGATTTGCCATCGCGGCGTCCCTTGCAGTCATCAAAGCGAGATCCTGTTGCTGACTTGGGCCAGTGGGAGTCGGTTCAATGAGACGCGGCCTGGACGTAAGGCAGTCAGGTCGTTGCGCCTCGAGGAAAACCCAGTATATGAGCTCACGCCGCTGGTCCATTGGCTTCTGCTTCTACTTTCGCCTGCAGTTGGATGAGGTCGTCAGGCATAGTCCATTTTGACTCCTTCGTCACGGTCTGCAATCGCGGTCAGCGCTTGAGGTTCGTCGTTAGCGCATGCGCAGCGCACGTTGTAGTAGTACTTGCGGCCTCCAGACACGTATTCCTTCCAATCAGTGGCAGAAAGAGCACGCTGCAATTGTTGACTATTCAGCGACGCGACAAAGCAGCCTCGCGCTGGCGTACCTCGAAAGGCGTCTTGAGCACTGTCAAAAGAGATGAATCCCAGCGCAGCAAAGCAACAGCAGAGATGCGCACCATCCGGTTTCTCCCAGACGCTTTCCTTAGTGTTGGTGTTAAACCAGTAGGTGCGCCCTTCGGCGTTCCGATGCTCGGTCTGCACACGAGTCAGAAACCATGTTGACTGCGCATTCTAAACCAACCCAAATACTGGTACCGTCTGACTGCAAAAGGATAGTCAGTTGTGAATAATTTGAAGCCAGCGCACACATATGTACCATCGTGTGGGCTCACTCAAAGAAGGAGAAGGTCGCCTCGGGTAAAACCGCAGAATGACAGATACGCTGATAATTCCCTGGTCGAACACCACCTTGCTTTTTACTGTCACAATGCCTTCTGGTACTGCTCCCCTCCTACACACCTGATTTCTTCGCCAACGTTGGCCGCGGCGTTACCGGCGTTTCTCCAACACCCTGGTATTGTATATCAACGCCAAGGACAAGATGTAAAATGGCTGTCGGTCGACCTTGAGGGCCGCAACTCAAAGCTGACACCGTTTTACAAGTACGACGTTTCCGCCGATTGGCTAAATGTTACGGGCACGCTTGAGTCCTTCCAATTTCCTTTCCGGGCACTGTACATATCAACCTCGACGACATGTGCACAACTCGCGGACTCTCATCTGCGACGTTGTCCGTTGATATCTCGCGCGAGCAAGGCTGAAGGGCGGAATTCGATTGAGCAGTTTCACGCCAATATTTCTAACAAGGATCTCGCAACAACAAAGAAGACAAATCAAGTATCTAGATGGGATTGCACAATTTCGCCTGTTCTCACTCCGAGTCAACTACTCCATATAATCCCCCAGCAAAACGCAAAGATAGTACGTGATTTGAATTAGACCATTTCCTTGATGCCCATTGTGTGGGGGGGGGGGGTGCCAGGGTCGTTAGAACAGCATCGCCCGCCCAGAAGCGAGGATTCGGAGACTTGCAGGATTTCGATTCGATCCTCGCAACATTGTCACTTTAAATGCCATGGCTCATGCTCTCGATGACAACGAAAAAAGAATTGGCTTTTATCTTCCAGTGGAGACACCTTTGTATCGATTGACCGCCTGCTGAACAGTCATGGTAGGTCGGTGGGGATCTTATCAAGCAAGATCAAGACGTCCCATCACCCCCAATCGAGGTTCAGCGGCGAAGAGCATGCGAGCGAGTTCAAAGTGTATGTATTCGCATACGAGCATGGCTGGTAATGGATCTAACGGAGCTAAGCGAGTGAGTTCGTACACACAAAATGGTACAGCAAGAGGGTGCCGATGCTCGAACAAAGGCTCGAACGCAAGGCCAACAGGTTTTATGTACAGGAAATGCGAGCGAGTCGATGCTGCAGTCGGGTCCCAAGATCAAGGAGAGGGGTAGCGAACAGCTTCACAAATCGGATCGGCAAAGGAGGGGGGTTCGTGGCTGGGACCGGCCAACGAGATGGGGACAGGTCGGGAGTCGGAGCGAAGGACGTGGAGTTGCGGAGTGCATGTTGCGGAGTGCGAGGATCGTAGGAGGATGGCATGGGATGAGAGTGCGAGGCGTAGAAGTGAAGATAGGGGTAAGCCGGTTGAGAGTTGGACAAGAACGGTATCGATGGGTGCGGGCTATTAGGTCCGTGGCGGATAAACTACAGGAAAAAATTGCAGTCCCAAGACAAACAAAACGCAAAATAAGCTCTTTTAAGTCACAGCGCAGTACGGGGCTGCAATATCGGGTTCAGCAGCCGTTCGACCGCCACAGCAGGGAAACTCACCTCAACAAAAGCGATTTCAGGAGAACATCTGGGTCATCGTTCTACGCCGTTCGTTGCGAGGACGATTTCCGGAAGAGCGTTCCGCAGGGGAAGGAGTGGCAGGCACACCCGTGGCAACACCTGAGCCGGACACTGTACGCTGTCTCGCCGTGTCACGCTCCTGTAGCCCATTGAGCGTCACGCTAGTACCGCGCACCCGACTCCCGGCCGCACTGTTGGGAAAGCCGCCGCCGGCATTTCTACCATGTCCAAGGGATGTGCGTTCATCGACTAGTGAAGACCCATTGGTTGCAGCCGACCCAGCCGGGGTAGCGCGGATAGTCGCAGCGCTACCAACGCTGGCGCGATTGAGTCGGTTGGCAGACTTGCTGTGCGTCAGCTCGCGCACATTCTGACGCTCGGCTCCGGCGGTTTTGGGCGCATCGTTCAGATGACTGCTCCTGCGGCGTAAGAGTGACTCGCTTGGCAACGTGCTGAGTGGTGGTGGGATCGCAATTGGTGGCAGAGTCCTTGCGTGAGGACTTGAATGGAAACCTTCGCTGCGGCGAGCAGAGGAACCACCACTACGGGACTCGGTGTGTGCAGAAGAGGGGGCTAGGTTTGCCGATCGGCTGTGTGGCGATGGCGAGGGAGATGTTCGAACGTCCTGCTCACCACGACGTCTCGAGTCGAGTCGAGATGCTGAGCGAGGTACAAATCGGTCCCGCTCTGCGGCGGCCATCGACGTACTGAAATCCTCGGTCCTGCGACGCTCTGCGCGGATGTCGCGCTGATCTGCCAGCTCATCTCGCATCCGCACCATGCTGAGGGAACTGTTGGGTCGAATGCTGCCACTGTCTTCACTGCCACCTGCACCGCTTGGTCGCACGTTGCGAACAACCCGCCCGACACCGAGAAGTACGCCAGTAAGTGCACGAACAAGTTCGTCGCTCGCGCGTAAGGCTTCGCGATACTCTGCACCGACATCTCGCCAGACCTCGCCAGCATCCACCTCAGCTGGAGCATCGCCAACCTCGGCCTCGATTTGGTTCTCGAGGGCGCGAGCAGTGCCGCCACGCAGCAGATGATTGAGGTTAGAAGCAGTCTGGGCTAGAGATCCGGCACTTTTGAGAAGATCGTTGACCTGCGCATTGGTGCTACCAGCTGTTGGAGTAGCGGACGTGCTGGCTGCGCTTGAGGCGAGGCGCGAAAGTTGGGTCTCAAACATTGCAAGAGCATCTCCCATCAGCCTGTTGTGCTCGGGCTGCCCTGGCTGCGAGCGCCGTGGTGACCCGAATCCTGAGTTCCGACCAGCTGCTGGCGACACTGTGGAGCTTGCGCGACTGTGCGAGCGAGTAAAACCATCCGCATCGCCGCCGTAAGCAAGGGTGGCACTGCTCGCTGGACGCGAAGGGATGTTTTGGTTGCTCCGAGTCGCGCTGTTAGTTGTTGGGCCTCGCGAGCCTGCCCGGCTGCCAAACACATCCTCGCTACCCTGCGGGCGATGTCGGATTGAGCTGGATCTTGGGCTTGTGTCTTCGTCGATCCGATTGGACAAGTCGCTAGACCAACGGGCAGCGCGCCGGTGCGGGCTCAACGGGCTCGGGGTGCCATTCGATTCACGCAGCGTTGCGGCTCGTCCAGGTTTCTGCACGCGCGGCGATACACGATCCGACATGCCAAATGTCGCGGGAACCCCCGTGGGCGAAGGGCTGCCGCGACCGGAAAACGTGTGCGCGTCATACTCCGGCGAGTGAGGGCGTGACGGGGTCTGAGGATGCGGCTGATAACCCGAGGACTGCACACACACAGCAGATCGTTGCCAATCAGCTGTCAACGTTACGCGCTAAAGTGAAGGCAAACACGACGCACCCTGCCATCAAGGCTCCTGCGGACGCTTGTGCTCGCGCTGGCAGTGAACTCGCGCGGAAGAGGCTGCCTTCGCTTTGAAGCTGGACCTGTGGTACGGTTGAGCGAGGCTGCAAACTGTTGCTCGTCCTCATCGTCGAAACTGGAGGACTGACGGCGGACGGAACGAGGGCTGAGGTTGAGCTGATTAGAGGACGTCGATCCACGCATTGCAGGGCGTTTGGGAGAAGCATGAGGAGAAGGCGCGGACACGAGGCGCGTGCGCGCATAGCTCCCGGTCCCAGAACTGGCAGTACTGTTACTGGTGCTGGGAGCGGGCGGGGTAGACGAAAGGCCCTCGGAATGGGCCTCATGCTCTGTTTCTGAGCCAGAAAATTCGACCTCTTTGCGAGATCGTTCGAAGGATATTCTTTGAGAAGTAGGGAAAGGTGTTGCATTGGGCGATGGACCGGACCTGTGTGGGGATGGCGACGCGGTTGCGAGGCGCGAAGTAGACGACAGGGATGCGATCTTGTCAAGGACCTGTGCGACTAGTTAACGAGCGCAACAGGTAGCCTGGGTAGGAAGAGTAGAGCATACCTGGCGGTTGCGTTGCGTGAGGCTTTTGACGCGCTGGACTGAGGCCGGAGGAGGATCATTAGAGTCTGCAGAACGGCGCCTGTCTTCGTAGAGCCGCGCTGTCTCGTCCTCGTCATGCTCCCCATTGTCTAGGTCATCGTCATCGTCGCTACGGGCCCATGAACGGAGCCGTGCGTCCATGTCAATGTCTGCGATGCGCACAGATCCCTTGGAGCTCCTTGCACCAGTACTGCCAGTGGAATTGGTGTTGGGTGGACTAGGCAGGTGCGTGCGCGGCAGATTAAGAGGCAAGTCCTCCAAGCTTGAGCCAGGACTGCCGATGTCTATGTCGGGCGGCGAGGGCAAGTCAGGGGGAGGCTTGTCGCTCCCGTTGCCCAGGAAAATAGCTGAAGACGGACGCCTTCTCGAGCTCAGCGCAGGTCGGCTCATCGACGACCACTGGCAGCTCCGAGATCCAGCGGGCGCACGGCGCGCCGAACGAAACAACCGAGAATGACGGGACAGACGCAAAGGGGCGGTCAACGGCTTATTCCGGGCAGCTCCGACAGCCCAGGTCTCGCACAATGAAACTGCCAATTTATCCATATGTAACCAGTAATTTCACGCTTCAGCGGGTTGTCCGTCTGCCTGTAGCGACTGCTGCTGCTGCCCGCGAGGCGTTGCGTTTGCTCCGGCCTTAGACAACAACATCTCCTGGTAGTTTTCCCACGTTTTTATGAGCTGCAATTTGCACTCTACGATCAGCTCTGGCACCTGATGGGAGAAGACGAAATCGCTTGCCTTCTTTTGACGCAAAATCATGGCCTCGAGGAACTCCTGTAGTGAGTCACGGAAGTCTTCCACCCGCTCCTGCTCGAAACGCAACAGCTCACTGCGAAGCAGTTTGCCAACATTTTCAAACTCGTGCTGTGCATCGTTTGCTCGCTTTTCTGCCTGGAAAGGATGTTAGCAGTGTCTTCCTTGCCATCGAACCAGGCAGCACCTCCGCAATCTCCGCCAGCGAATGTCCCATACGCTCCGGCGGGATGCGACCTTGCCGTCGTGACGACTCGTGCGCATTGCGGACTCGCCGCGCTTCCGAATCTGCCTTTTGCCAGGCTGCGTGTGTTCGCGCGCGCGACGTGAACGCCAGCTACAAGGGGTTAGCAATGACACCTCGTCGCCAGCAACGCAAAGGACGCACTCGGACCGAGCTGATGAGACGCGCATACTCGTTGATCGTGCCCATCACGGTGGCGACGTCGTCGCGCGCCTGCGCTGTCTGAGCGTCCGCATTGTTCTTCTCAACCAACACGAGTGCATCGATCATCTTGCTGAGCTGCGGGCTCAGATCCTGAAACAGCATCAGCGCTGAGAAACACAATGCAAGTTGTCCGTGCACCTGGCTCTGCGACAATTGACTGAGTGCGTCGGCAAATTCTGCGATGTTCCCTGCGGTCTCAACGCGCTGCTTGCTGACTGCATCTATACTCTTTGCCAGTCCGCGAAGGGTTTGCTCCAATCCATCCATGTACGACTTGCGCTGCTCGAGCCACTGTGCGCCGTCAGGTATCAGCAAGTGTCCGATAGCAATAAATAAGCGCATCACCTCGTCGGTCTCGTAGTATTTGGAGCCACCGACAACACTACCGAACGAGGACAGGAGCCCTGCACGATCATCCTTGCGATGCTTGACTTCGAGCGCAAAGTTGTCACTCTCCAGAAAGAGTTTGAGATCTGGGTCCTTGGTCAAGGTTGGATGATCCGCCATCTTCTGGATGCACCTACAGACGGCTGTCAGCGATATACGAGCAGGAAAACTGGGGAAGGGTCGCGGACGTGGCCAGAGCCCTGCGCCTGTTCTCAACAAAGTCCTCCGCAAACCTGCCGAGAGGTTGTTTTTCAGGTACTGGAGGGACGATGACGCCAGGGTTGTTCAGGCTGAGGGTGTCGTAAAGCCACAGGAAATCGCTGTAGCGACGCAGCACGCTGAACTCTGGTTTGCGATATCCTGGCGCATCGGTCTGCAAGGTTGGCAATAGTGAGTCGCGCTTTGCTACAGATCAAAACGCACACGACGTACTCTGGTGTGCACAGTGTATATGATGTGCGCGCTGATCGTGTCGCCGACCTTTTGAGGGTCTCCGACAGTGATAACGAAAGTGTGCGGCGCGTCCTTCTTGCCGTTGATTCGAGCCGCCGTCTGAGCGAGTGGCTCCTGCGGACGGTGAGCGACCAGTGATTGCGAGAGATCTACTGCAAAGCCCTCACGTTGTCTGGGTCGTCTGCACCGTGCGCTGACTCTATGGGATGCGTTGGAACACCGTACGGCTCGTGCGCATAGGACGGAACAGGCGGAAGGTCGTCGCGGTGTGCAAACGATGTCGCTCCAGGTGGGCCCCAATTGGCAACCTCGGCGCCTAGGGAAACGGGTTCGCGGAATACGTGAGCTGGAGGTGCTTGGTCCAGCGGCGTCGATGCAGGAGTGTACTCGCGGAAGCCGGAGCTCGGGGCCGAAGGAGCGGGTGTTATCGGTGTGCTAGACCGTGACTGGGCAGCGCTGTCGGCAAGGGGAGTCTGGGAAGCAAGCGGGGTGGGTAATGAAGAAGTTGTAGGAGATACGATAGGTGAAGTTGGTCGTGAACTAGTCGAAGGCGACGCGCTTCTGTTCGGAGGAGGCGATGGACTGCTGGTCATTGTGTCAGCCTCTGGTGCTTTGACGGGTGCAGTAGATGCTGCAGTAGGAGAAGAATCAGGTTCTGTAGGTGTTGGTTCAGGTGCTTCAACGGGTGCCGGAGTAGGCTGGGGACGCTGCTGCTTGGGCGGTGGAGGTGCCTCATCCTCACTATCGTCTGGAATTGGGAGCGGGCCATTATCGACAACAACTGGTGCGATTGGCTGTTCAGGTTCTTGGTCACGTGATGGTGGATCTGTGTGGTGGCCTGCGGATGGAGCGTCATCCCACTGGGACGCAGCAAGATGGCCTGTGTCTGGGTCGTTCCCGTGCGGCTGCGAGTATGGCGATGACCAGGGGTCAAACGACGCCGGCTGCGACCAGCCACCTTCGTCGAACGGGTTGTCCAGCGCAGGTGCCGCGTGACTGGCAGCTGGGCGTGAGTTGGTAATCAAGTCGTCGAAAGAGTCCATGCTAAGGCACGGGTCGGAAAACACCGGAAATATCCATGGACTCTTACTTCTCGATCGCGGCGGTCACGCTCATCGTCCTCGCCTTCTCGGTAAGTGCAATATCCTGTATTATTCCCGAGTGATGAACAACAGTATCATCCTTGTTCTTCGAGCGCAGGGCCCTGCCTTGTGCAGGTGCGCCAGCACGACGACGAAATAATTCAGAGTGACCACGTTCACCTATATCTGACCCTTCATGCCCTCCCCTTTGATCTCATGGTCGCCTCTTCAAGGAGCTAAACTGATTTTTCACTGTCCAGGTATATGTTTCACTGGTAGTGCTTTCGCCTGTGACTCGGCGAACGGGAGACGCGGAACGCAACTACACCTCTGCCACGTCGCCCAGACCTACGTTGCTGCCACGCACCACTCCTTCGTTAGACGATGCATCACTGTCCCTCTCCGTCATTGTTCCCGCCTTCAACGAGCAGCTCCGTATAGGTGGCATGCTTGATGAGGCCCTTGCTCATCTCTCAAAAACGCCGTCCCGCACCTTCGAGGTCATTGTCGTAGACGATGGCAGCAGTGACGATACCACAAAGGTCGCACTCCAGTTCAGCAAGAAGCACCGGGCCAGCTCGGGTGCAGATATCCGAATCATCAGGCTCCTACATAATCGCGGCAAGGGCGGCGCGGTGCAACATGGGATGCTTCATGCTCGTGGCGCGCGCCTGCTCATGGTTGACGCTGACGGTGCCAGTCGCTTCTCCGACATTGACGACCTCTGGGCCGCACTCGACGCACTCGAATCCACAGACTCCGCGAAAAAGGGCCGTGCTGTGGCTGTCGGCAGTCGCGCTCACCTCGTCGGTAGCGAGGCTGTCGTTCAACGCAGCGCCATACGCAACGCCCTCATGTACAGCTTCCACTTCATCTTGAAGACACTTGGCGTTGGCCATATTCGCGATACCCAGTGCGGCTTCAAGGTTCGCGTGAGCCACTGCTCAACTTGCACGTCGCGCTAATGTTTTCCATCGCAGCTCTTCACCCGACCTGCGGCGTACCAGCTGTTCTCCTCGCAGCACCTGCCTACTTGGATTTTTGACGTCGAGATTCTTCTTCTTGCACGCCAGCTGAGAATACCCGTGGCCGAGGTTCCTGTCCATTGGCATGAGGTTGCAGGGAGCAAGCTGCGCCTGCTTAGCGATAGTATAGGCATGTTGCGTGACCTCCTTGTCCTTCGCGCAAACTATGCCACCGGTCGCTGGCGAGCGCGCCCACTGGAGTAATATCACAAACTCGTCGTGTGGAATTTAGGGACGCCGGATGGCTTGAACACTGCAACCCGCAGCGAACGCAACTTATTTCCTTCCACTGTTATCATAAACCGTAGGATCAATCAGCTCCGCAGTGAATCTAATCTGAAGGCTTGTGCCCGTCGTGCGTTTGTTCTGAATTTGGGTCGTGTGCTCCGCGCTGGGCGCTTGATCCCACTTTGACTCTTCCTTGCCACTCACGCGCCGCCGCCAGCCCCTTCATGGGCCAGTTTACTGCCCACGTCGCTATTTCGGCAAAGTCAAAGGGTAAAGGCAAGGCCAAAGCAACTTGGCCAACCCTTGTCCCTTGTATTCCTGGTGTCACGCCAATGGTGCGCTCGTCCGGCCCGCGAATACCAAGTGTCGCGACGTCTTCCGTTCTGACCCTCTTACCTCGCTCAGATGATTGGCTGCGACCACTGCGACTGCTGGTACCATGTTTCATGTGTTGGTCTCCCGCTGGACGCCGAGCTCGACGACCTGCCATTTGAATGTCCAGCGTGTCGCTTGGAAATCGCGTGCGCCACTTTGCTCTCTGCCCTCGTTCTCTCCTCCTGAACAGCTTTCTGCGTGCGCTGACTTGAACACTTGTCGTGTTACCGATATCTCACCGCTCCAGTGCCCAAGGTTCGTATGCGTTTATCGCACTGCCGATTCGGTGGCGTTCTCGTGTTGTGCTCATTCCTTTGTGCTCTGCCTCTCTCCTCGCCGTTCACCTACGCATTTGTTATCACGTTGCTCGGCCAATTTTTGCTAGGTCATCGCAACTCCAGTCGCCGTGCTTTGGAAGACTGCACACGACCTGGCTGTCCACATGGTCCTCGAAAAGACGAGTTCTTTGTCGAACGCATCGTCGGTCGTCGACCAAGTACCACACCCGGCGTGCCTCTATACATGATTAAGTGGGAAGGTGTGTCCTGTTTACCGATCCGTCCGGTCCCTGGCTTGCATACTTTGCTGTTTACTCGTAACTAATATGAATCGTCTTCGACCAATGGGCGAGACGAATCATGCCCTTAACGTTATACGTGTGCCAGGCGATACTAATCCATGGCTGACTCTCTGCTGTCGATCCACAGGCTTCGGTATGGCCGAATGCACCTGGCAACTTGAACACACAATCCCACGGCCCGAACGACTAGTGGCTGAGTTTGAAGCAGCCGCGGCAAGAGAAGGGCAGAATGTGCACAACATGGCCAGCATCTTTATGCTTCAAGAGGTTCTGCTCGAGCCTGATTTATAGATTCAGTTACTTCATCTGTCAACCAGATATGCAATAAATCCTAAGCCAGTCCACTTCATACTCAATAGCTTCCTTTCTCAACCAGATAATAATAAATGCCACGTGGCTAGGCAGGACATGTACTATAGTATACCAACCATAACTAATTGGTGATGAGCAACACTTACCCCAAAATTGAAGGTATTTCTGGCCGCAGTGAAACATTACAGTGTGGTCCAAGTGAGTTGTGAGCTCTGCCAAACTCATCAAAATCCCATGCCTTGCTTCAGACCAGCCAGGAAATGGGTTATCTTAACTGGGTATAGTGCCTGCACTGGGTCAGCCCAGGGTCTGAGAGGCCAACCCATACCCGGGTCCGGCAGATTCCAACCCGAGTACACTGGGTCTGGGTACTCCCAAGGGTTACCCTGGGGTTACCCAGGGTCATGGGTTCTGGGTACCCCACAGCATCCACTGTGGTCCCAGACCCATTGTTGTATATTAATTACCAGTATAAATATTATGTACATTTATTTAGAGTGATACTTAGGGCAGGGATGATCTGGATGGGTACAGGAGAGACAGAGGGTGTGTGATGCAGATCTAAAATAATGCTGAAGCCGTGAAATTAGAAACTGGTAACGCGAAAATCATGTGAAACAGTTCTGAGGGTTGGGAGGAAGCAGGTTACAAGATGGGAAAGGAGAGGTGGGCATAGATTGTGAGCACAGATGTAGGTCTGTGTGAGGCAGAGGTCAGATTTGGAAAGATACTCCTCAATCTTTTGATCCAAAGCCTCAATACACATGCATGTAACACCGACAGATAGCCCTCACTCGGGGCTATCAATGCGTGTTGGTTGCATGTTGATTGGAGCAAGCTTTGTGAAGCCGCAGGCCAGGTGGCCAGGTGGAATACAGAATACAAACTACTCACCTTTCGGTCAGATTGTGACACATTATACTGATGTAGTATGCCAATTGAGGTCCTGTAGAGTTGTGTGCAAGATGGGAGAGGTAGGGAACATGGGTAAATGAACAGAGAGGTGAGCAACACATTTTGCGCAAATTAAAACTCTGCTTAGAATGTGTGGCCCTCTTCCCCTCACTCCATCAGGCTCTCTAGCATCGCAAATTCATCACATCTGACATGAATAGCCTCTAGGAAGCTCCATATAGTTGTATTTACTTCAAATGTGTACATAAAAGCATGAAATAATCTTAATGACCTGGGTACCCTGGGTCTGGCTGGGTTCCTCAGCTCAACCCATACCTGGGTCAGGCTGTACCTGGGTCCAGACCCAGCTGGGTTACCCAAACCCAGCAAGATGCACTACTGCCAGGTGGTCTGGCAGGCTGAAGCATCAACCATACCCAGGGCTGGTCTGGGCATGGGAGGCCACCTGGACCAGACTCCCGGAAACCTGTAACATTCCTACCTACCCTCTCCATGCTGGTGATTGCTTGCTGCAAATTCATGTACATACAGCCCCTTTTAACTTCTGCTATGTATCCTCACATATATTAGACACTTTCAAGTGATAATTTCATGTAAAGACCTGTGACCCTTACAATGTCACAACACACAAGGCACAGAGGCACAGTGAGTGAAGGATTGCTCTCAGAGAGGAGGGAGTTGAGATGTGCAAAGCGGTTTATGATCGACCAGCTCAAACCTGACTAGATACAGTAGGTACAGAGGCTGCATATATAGTCGGGTGGGGCGAGGTGGTGTAGTGGTAACACCTGCCCACGAAACAGCAGCCGAAGGAGGCTGCTGGTTCGAGCCACGCAGAAAACACATTAGACACTGCGTGGCTGTTCAACCACTCGGCACTCACTGATGTCATGTGGCATTGGAAGCTGGTCCCAGATGCTGACGCGGGCGGGCCGGATAACCCGGTGGCTACGTCGGTCCAGCGTTCTGGGTGCTGACGCAGGCAAGCCGGCAACTCCGGTAGCTACGTCGGCCCGGATAAGGCGCTCAACGAGTATACCATACAACCACAATGACTCAATGATGTCACGGTGATCCCGTGCTCGGCAGTACCGCAAAAGGGT
>Ga0247815_10000917_pt1 | contig 22804 bp, 27 predicted proteins | sample UWRJL194509B1_FD_181014 | JGI IMG/M metagenome (GOLD analysis project Ga0247815, IMG submission 181014) | Plant litter microbial communities from Arlington Agricultural Research Station in Wisconsin, United States - UWRJ-L194-509B-1 | ecosystem: Environmental > Terrestrial > Plant litter >...
ACCCGGGTGCTGGCGACTTGCCATCTCCCCAGTTCGCAACCCGCCATCGTGCAATCTTTACGCTCGTTTCCACCTCGCTGGTTGCTGCCGCTGGGCCATCAATGCATACGGATCACTGGCCGAGTCAGAGCACGCCGGCGATTGAATCACGAGCAGTCAGTTCGTACACTCAAAGCTGCTGGCTCGCTCTCACAAGACTTTCAGGACCAACTGAGTGCGCGTGATGGTCCCTCAAAAGTCTCAGCACCGGTGGTTCCGGCCCATGTCAATCACCCCGTGGCCCCGACTTCGATTGGCGCGGCCGTATCAATGGTCAAAGAGTTACTCGAAATCACAGACGGCGCCTCAGATATATTGGTGCCGCTCAGGATATCTCTGGAGCATTTTATGAAAGTTTGGGATGTCTACAACGTGCGTTGATCACGACGCATGCCGTTTCCATGCAGCTAATGCATGCCTTCGCCGAGTTCAGCCCACGGCCGAAGTCCGCGATGATTTCATCGAACTTGCTACTAAATTAGCGATACTCAATACGAACATCGAGACAGCCGATAACTTGGGCGATGTTAAATTGCAGAAGCGGCTGGAAGCAATTGTCATGTACGTGTTTGCAAGTAGCAGCATGCATTTTCCGGAACTCAAGGTAAATGTAGCGCCATCAACCAGCTCGCAGAGGCTATCGAGGCGAAGAAGGACAGCTTGGGGCTGTTCAGCAGGGCAGCTCAGTCGATGGGAGATGTTACAGTCGTCAAGATAATGTTTCGTCGCGTGACATCGTTGCTCGAGGTATTCCAGGTGCGATAGTCTCTTGCGGTCCGTGCTTTCATGCTGAACTGGCGATGCAGTTCGAGCCTCAAACCAGAGTAGAGACACTTCTTCTAACAGTACTTGAAGTACGTCCCATTCTTACTGTTCCTCTGCCCGCGAGTTGACAGCGTATCAAGCGTCTGAATACGTCGGCGCAGCACGACATGACCAGCGTCGACGTTGCTCAAGTCATCATTACGCATATGGATCAACAGCATCGCTCAAATTTCGAACGTTATCAGGCTATTCTGGAACAGCTTAATCACGGTGCGGCCGCGGGCAACGATGAGGTATGCTTTCCTGGTCTTGCTCCCCAGTCTTCCCGCTGAGGACTACGCTGATTCAAAATATGGCCGACAGATTGTAATCAACAACAACTCGAACCAAAACGAGTCGCACGGCCCGACCGATCTGGAAAACGACAACCCGAACGAGACAGAGCTGGAGGTCGAAGGTCACGGCGGAGGCATAGTAAACAATAACAGCAATGTCAACCGAGTCGTTGGAGGTGGAGGCTCTTCACCTGGCACCGAATCCCCAAGTGAAGAAATAAGTCGCTGGCCTCGAATCCGCGTAACGAACAACAACGGCAACAAGAATGTTGTGCGGCGGACTAAGGCGCAGAGGTTATGACCGAGCCGGGATACTGTGCAGTAGACTCCAAGTCCTGCGGATGATGTTCCTGTTCAATTTCGCCTCCCCTCCGTCTCTGCTGGTCCAGGGCTATTCATTTGTAAACTTTGCTTGTATCGTGTCTCAACTCGTATCCACCGTTCCTCGGCTAGTCTCGTATGCCATGCTTTAGTATAATCCGTGTCCATCTAATGTAATGCATATCACACCGTCTGTGAGTACGGAGATAGCTCATCGGGTGATACATGTACAGGAATCTGCACAGCGGAAACAAAAACCGACGGAGCGGAACATTGCAACGTTCAATAGCAGACCATGTTTCGATGCGTAAGGAAACAAGAGCAAGATTAGAAGCGAGGTTCAGCTAATGTGAAGAAGGTCAAGGCAGATGTAGGGCATGCAGATTCATAAGGGAGCAGTCCAAGAACAGCAGAAGCCACGGTGACAAGATCAGAAGTTATGAGGAACGACCAGGACCAGGCTGGGAAGATACACAAATAGGATGAGACACAGGAACAGGAGTGGAAGTGAAACTCGGAGGTCAATCGCAAAGCAGAACGGAGATGAGGAAGCGAGAAGATCGTGACGCCTGCAGATGTCGATGTACGGCGAATTGCCAACCCACTTGTTCTGGCCAAACGCGCGACATAACAAGGAACGTCACTGGGCAAGCTTTATCGTCGGGAGGGAAGAGACAGACAAGATAGGACGGGCGTGTGTGCGCGACGTGACGCAAAGGCGGCACTCGGCACATTCAGGCAGCAGTGTAATAGGCGGGACGATTGCAGTCGGTGGCGCGATAGACGGCGGCAAACGGGACAAAGTAACCCAGTGGCACCGACATAAAGCGCGGATGAAGAGGCTGAAAGGAGGGTGCGGAATAGCTTCTGCGGCGTAATGTAAAATAGCTATGGCGGCTGCTCGGTGATCTGGGCCGCGCGACCTCAACGCAACACGGGCAGATCGAGAACGCACCATCATCGTCTTCCGCTTAGATCATCCCCTTTTACGACCGCAAGACTGTCCCTTAAGCAGACTATGGCACTTGTCCGCATGAGCGGGCGATGCGCGGTCTAGTAGCAACCGACGAGAGTTGCATTTGAAAGCGGGGACGAGTAGACAGCATTGGCGCTGGAAAACGAGGTGGGACTGGGTGAGCGGTTCGAGAGATCTACGCGAGAGTTTGGGTGAGTCGTGAGATCTCACCAGTGAGAAGCGGCGGTGGATTTTTAGTGTTAATCGCGGCCTTCTACGTAGTCCTGCTGCTGTTTCGCCGCAACGCGCGGGTTTTTCGACAGCCTGCGCGACTGTTACTATGTTTGTATGATGCGGGGCCACGGAGAGTGAACGTGGGAGAATGTGCGGGACATCGCGCGTCAATAATGTGCTGAGTTTGGATGTAGAAGCGGAGACTACGAGAGACTCTGGGCAGCACGGTGGTGCGGACTTGAGCTGGCTTCAACTGGCTTCCCTCAGGCTCCAGTGAAACCAACCCCAAGTGACGGATCACGTTGTACATTGCGTCGCGCCGGCGACCCTGCATACCAAGTCCGACCCTGCATGGTTCAATTCCTGCGCTTGTCCCAAATGGCCAAGTTGCGAATAGAAGTTCGAGGTCAGGCGGTCAGAATGAGATGCATGGGCAGGTGTCCCCTTGCCGAGCGACAGCGGCGGGGTTCGGTGAACACGTGCACGGCCGCGAGGGACGATAAGGCACCTAGGCCCGGGCCTTAGTGTCCTGAGCTCTGAATCAGGCGTGCTCGCAGCGCCTAACCCATCCTGACTCACCCCGTTCCCACACTAACACTCCCCCGGACCAACTTTGGGCAAGTTATCAGTCTCCAGGCTCTGGGGTCGTGATATCTACGAAGTTTTGTTTGTCTGACTCGCCGACTTGCATTGTCAGATTTGACTTGGAATCTTAGTTGCTCCCGGTATGATCCAATGCCGGGCATCACCGCCGCCACAGTTGTTCGAGAGCGAATCGAGCGGGTCTGAATCGCCCCAGCTGGTCCGTCGATAGCCAATCCAGACTCGACTGCGTTTGCGCAGCTAGTCTCGATTATTCAGTTGCCACATCCGAACCAAAATTCGACCACCTTGCGGCCCATCTCGTTCGCATCGTCGCCCTAACTCTGTTAGAAACATGTGACATCACCGTGGCGGATCCATGGCTCACGCCTGGCGTGGTCGGACGAATATCCTGCATCGCGTTGAGTCTGGGGCCGGGGCCATGTTGACATCCATGTCAGGCAGCCTCCGAGATACGCGCGTGCCGGCATGCCATTCGTCTCAATCGTCACAACTTGCCCGCATCCAAGCGCCTCATCTTGCCTCGCCCTGACTATTTGTTGATTCGTATTACGGATGTCGAAACCGCTCACTTATCCTTCTTGGAGAGGCAGCGTTCGGGTTGCAGATCTGGCACTGTCCACTTCTTTGAAGCCGCCGGAGACTGCTCATCAGTATCTGCTGGTGGAAACACCGTTCTATATCAAAGATCATGCAACAACTATCCTATTCTGAACAAGTGGGTCCCACATGATTTTTGTTTGGTGCACCCCGACACGAGGCGGATGCGTAGACACGCTGACGGGCGATAGCATGAAACATGAGCCTGGAAATTGTCCTCGATACAAATACAGCCCACTCTCGCATTAGAGCCGTCTGTTTGCGTTTCGCCTTGTGCTTCTTGCAAACAGTTGTTGTCAGTGTCCGTAATATGAACCTTTTGCCACACGAAAACTCGCACGAAGAGTGAGATGTGGCACAAAAGTCTGAGCTGTTGCACAATGAATTGATGCATTAGACCCGGGAAGGTTACATTCGCAACTTTTCAAAGCTCCCGAGCTACCGACGGGCCGACTGATGTCATGACCAATCTCCGATAGGTGACGCGGTAAATGGGTTGAGCTTTCCGCTATGCCTCGTTACACTGTGACTTGTCCTTTCAGGCCGCTCGATATCGTGACGGGTAAAGCTTCTGAGCATCAAAGGTTCGCAAAGGCTCTACACTGCCTCGACCGTGGCACCTGTCGATCGATGACCAACGACGGTCTTGCAGCATTTCGGGAAGTTCAAAGTCAGCCGGCGATTTGCGGCCACCCTTGTGCGCCGTTCGTCAACTCGCCCATATTGCGTGCGATGTGCTAACATTTTGGCACAGCCGTGCTCGTAATCACTGAGTTTTGCGTCGCATGTCGTGCGGCTTAACAAGCGATCTCCGTCACCTCGATGGGCCGCAAGCGCGACAAATCCAGAACTCTCTTGCCATTACCGGTTCACACGTTATTCAGCATTGTCCACAACTTCGCGAGTTTAATACTTCGCATCAGGAGTACGGCTGATTTCTTTTGTCAACAGCAACCTCTCAGCTCATTGACAGCTGACAGCTAATTTCAAGTGGATGGAGTGGAAAATTAAACGCAGCATACGCGTGAGGATCGGTCGTCACAAGCACGCGTGCTCGCTGTTGTGCCTCAGTACCGCACCCCTCCGCTCTTCTTCTCTATTGCATCTGCGCTAAACACAAAGGGCGCTCAGTGTAGGTATAGACGAAGATGTGACGAGCTTGCATCCCACACAGAGGGCAAGAGTTCGTCCACGCTTGGTAGGTGAACGGCGCGTTCGCCTGCTCTTCCACGTGTCTGATCTTTAACCGCTAGCGTAAGCTTCCCTCAAAACAACAACGTGAACAGGAAAGTGAACGGCATGTTCACCTGTTCACCTGTCGACAGTGAACGGGCCCCTGCCCGCTGTGCCACCGCCAGGAGGCGTTTCAACATCTGTCATCACATAATTTAAGTTCGCCAGAGAGCCAGCAGAGGGTTCATTCGGTGTTTAAGTGGACACGAGCAGTTGTGGGCCATGACGCGGTCTGTGGTGTTACGAGCTCTGAACCGTTGCGGCCACATCCGCAGAGCCTCCATCCCTCCTCTCCGCCCTCATCCGGAACAGACTCGCTCCCGCACTTTCTTTACAGGGGCAACCTCGGCTGTCAGTAGCCACGCGTCGAGCTGTGACATCAAGCATTCATTTCAGAATTGACTGTTGTTTGGTTGCTCTCGTCACTGGCAACTGCCGGCATCACCGCAGCCACAGTTCCCGAGCTACGATTCGAGCGGGACTCGGGTTCACCGATAGCCAACGGAGACGCGAGGACGTAAATGCAGCTCGTGTCACTTCTTGGGCCCTGTAAAGCGCTCGAATCCTCAGCACAGTGTTCAAATCACTACCCACTGCCGCCATCTTGCCACCCTGTTCGGCCTATCTCGGCGACTTGCCCGGTCGATCCGGTGACTCTCGCACGGACCCTGCACCACGCTTGATTGCTGATCATAACCCTAAATTAGGAGCCTTGCGGCCTGCGGCCAACGTCAAACACCTGATGATCTCGGGAATCTGCGCATGAGAATGTGCACCGTCATCGATATCGAACAGGTCCGCAACGGCAATACTGACCTACTGAAATATATCCGGCTGCTTTATTAGGACATACACTGACTGCGCCGATTCTGACAGTTGGTTAGGGGAACCACCGTTGCGATTGTAAACCGTGCAAGCGGCAGTTTGGGCCGCCGTGATGTCACGGTTCTACCTGTCTCATTCTTGTATGGTGACTCGTTTTGTGTTCGCTTATTCGGCCTGAAATCATCGTAGTTGCCTTGGACACAAGCTCTCCCGAAGCGTATGTTGTTTGGTGGAGTGAGGCACGAGGCGGGGGTGTGGACTTGCTGATGGCGTTAGTATGAAACTTCAACCTTAGTTTCGCCTTGCCTCTTCCCCTGTCGGCGTAAATGCCGCATTAGAGACATCTGCTTGCGTCGCACCTTGTGCTGCTGGCTAACAGACGTCGACGATGACCGCATAAACTCGTCGCGACACAAAAACCACACGAGCCTCACGCGCCTCAGATCTTCAGCTTCCGAAAGACCGACGGGCCGATGAATACAATTTTCAGTCCCCGATCGGTCCGGTTTGCCGTCGGCGAGAGAAATGCCCTTCTGACTCACGTCGTACTGCGACTCGTTGGTCCACATCGCTCGACGCAGGCATCACGCACCGCGGTCACACACGAACCATCGAGCACCAAAATCTCGCCTGTAATACGGCCAAACTGCACAGGCCGTGGCGCCTATCGATTGATGCCCAACCGCTATGCGCCTCCCGTCTCGGATTCCAAAGCCGGGCGGATGACTTGGGGTTCGTGTTACCACCCTTTGCCTGTCATCCGTCCGCCGGCTGATTTGGCGTGCGAACTGCTAAATTTTCTATTGTTGTAGTCAGGTTCGTATGCACTGGGATCCAAACAACACGCGGCGCGGTCCTACGTGCAGCTCTGTATGCCTCGACATTGGCGATAAAGAGGTCCCACAACCTCAGCTCGAGCCCGGGCCTCAGCCTCTTCTATCAGACCCTCTGCTGAGTACTGTCGATTTACAGCACCCTCTTAATTAATTGGCGGGAGACGTAGTTCTCCTCATACCGATTGACAGCTGTTCGCTTCGGTCCAAGCATAAGCCGCGCTATATTTCACGTTTCCATGCACATATTGTGCACGTGTTCACGCACCTCCTACGCCGTGCTGTCAGACTGCGTGTCTGAAAATCAAGGAAACAATCCCGCAGGTCACATCCGGCACAAGAACGCCGACATCAGACTGCCAAAGCCGGAATCTCGCTGCATTTTGGCACTGCCGACAGCTGACTGACTATGCTTCATCTCCGCTGTGCTGCAAGAGTATATGATCTGTTTCACTCCGTGCGGAGTTTCAATTCGCCCACTGCATCTCTTTCGCGGACACCACCCGTACATACCCGCGGCCTCTGGCTGTCCTCATACGCCCCGGATTTCTCCCACATACCCTCACTCCAGGGATCTTGCGATCTTCTCTTCACCACTCTCGATCATGGGCTCAAAGGTGTCCAAGCTGTTTGGCCGCAACCGCCGCCCAAAGCGTGACCAGCCTCTTCAATCTCCTGCGCCATTGCCGAGTGACTGACACCTGCCTCTCCCCTCGCCCCCAGCTTTTGCTGCCGCTTCTCGCGCTCTCCAAATGCCCACCACCGCTACGCCGGCGGCTACAGCCGCGCCGTCAGTGCAGGCGGGACGCTGCCCGCCACAGACCGCGCCAGCTAAACCAGTGGGTCATCTCATATCCCACGCTGCCTTCTCTCACCAGCATTACAGAGCATATCGAATGTGAACGGGGTTTCCTTGGAGCTCCCCGCATCAGCAGGCCCGCTGTATGTCGTACCTCCACCAACAACAACGATAGACACGGCGCTATCGGAAGTCAGAGAGCTACTCGAAGCCACACGAGGCGCCTCAGATATTTTTACATCACTCTCGCCTGCCCTAGTCCCCTTCCTGGAAGTCTGGAAGGTCTACGCTGTGAGTCAATCGGGGTTTACTTCCGTTTCCACGCGGCTGACGCATGTCTTCACCGGATCACAGCGCACGCCGGAACTCCACGGAGATTTCGTTGAGCTTGCCAGCGGAATGGCGGGACTGAGCACCTTCGTCGCGAGTTACAAAGGGCCCGGCGAGGACAACCTTCAGGAACGGCTCGATGCGATCGCTCTGTGCGTGTGTCTGCGGGTCGCCTGAAATGACCAAACTGACGTGACTGCAGCGCCGTCAACCTACTCACAGATGCCATGCAGGCGAGACAGAGCACGGAGAATATCATTCGATTCTCTCGGGAGATGGGAGGTGCCGCGGTCGTTAAGATCATGGTCCGTCGCGTGGTATCGGTGCTCGAGGCGTTCAAGGTGCGGTGATGGCATTTCCACGTCGCCTGCTGACTATCCAGTCAAGTTCAAAATCCAAATCAGAGTCGACAACTACCTAGCTATGATACTTGAAGTACGTTCTGCACTCAAGGGTTTGTTTCGTATAAGTTGACAGCACGTCAAGCGTCTAAAAGCGCCGCAGCAACGCGTTGTAACGAGCGTCGACGCCATCAAGATCATCATCGAGCACATGGATAAGCAGTATAGCTCGACTCTCGAGCGGCGCCAAGCCATTACTGAAGAGATCGAACGTGGTAAATCAGAGGTGAGTGGTCCTAACGTTGCTTGCCACCGGCTTCGCTAATTCAAACAGTGGGTGATAAACAATAACTCGAACCGAAACGAAACAGACGGTCAGTTTGACGTAGAAAACAACAATGCGAACGAGACGGAGCTGGAAATTGAAGGCCGTGGCGGAGGCATAGCAAATAACAACAGCAACGTCAACCGGGTTGTGAGAGATGATGCCGTTTCGCCTGGCAGCACCTCTTCAGGCGGAGAAAGAAGTCCCTTGCCGCAAATCCGCGTTACTAACAACAATGGCAACAAGAACGTTGTGCGGAGGACTGCTGGAATGCAGAGGGCGTGAGCGAGCCGGGTTCTGTGCAATGGGCTCGAAGCCTTGTTGCCCAGTTGGATTCCTTCCTTCTCCCCACAGCTGGGTAACCCCTATCTTATAGTCACATTCTGCGTAATGAATCGATTCACAATGTTATATTTGTTTTGTTTGACCCGTTGTTTGGCCCGAGTGTGCTTGACAGCCTCGTAGCTGCTGAAGAGCGGTACATTCGAGACTGTATATTCTCATGGCGTCCTTACGCAGGGCTGGCACGGCTCAGGGTGCAAGAGAGAGAAGACGCTTGTAATTTGACATGTTTCTATAGGAGGCTTTCAGAAGCTCCAAACGCGCGTTTGATCGGGATTCGCGTCGTATTCGCGTGCCTGATCAATCATGGAGAGCGGCGCCCGATCGACGGTTGCAACAACCGCACTGGTCTCAATAAATCAACGCCGCCCAACAAAAATATTACGGAATACAAGCAGTCCAATGATGCCAATCTGAGAAAGTTGCTGGATGTAATTTTCATTGTGTGGTCACTAGCTGACAGGTAGAACCATCAGACACTGGCGATCGTGGGTAACCTCAGCCGAGATGTTCGCTCAATAAAAATTGTGGTAGCTATAATATAATGTATTGAGAGATCGCGCCACTTGCAAGTTTCTAGAAACGTCGGACGGAGTCTACCTATAAATGATGCAAAGTGCCGCGCACCAAACCAGTTCAATGCCGGTTCCACTGGGAATACAGCGTACGAGGACATAAAGAAAGTGTGACACTATAACAGAAAGCATGTGGAAAAGTACGGTGACGGTCACTTTGATTTGGGCGACAGAGCGGACGTGAGAAGATATTGTCGACTCTGGAGGACGTTGCAGCTGGAATGGGGCGATGACCTGCGTCCGACTAGAGAGACTAGAGACAGGGATAGAAAGATATCAGGACACCGATTCCAATGGAGCCCGACCGTGTCGTAATGCGCGGGAGCTTGTGGACATCACGGTTTGCCGTGCGGCAGGATTCTGTCTGGGCCGCGGTTTCTGCGGCGGAATCGCAAAGATCCTAATCGATCGCGGTCGGTCTCAGATGGGATTGCACCCTGGGTAGAGAGGTTTCTGGATCGATCAGGCGGCCCGCCATAAGCTATGCCACGGCGACTACGGGGACCTGGGACAGGAATGAGCCTCCGGAGTGTTTTTGCGACCAAACTAGACACCGCGTGCCACGAGCAAGGCACTCATATCGCCGCACTCGGCAGCAGGCTTGTCAAAGCCATCCTTGAGCGCGAGTCGGGAGTTGAGCACGACGAGTGCGATATGGGTGTACCGTGATCGAGCTGCCCAAGTCGCCGTCTGTGTCTCAGTCAATGTCGTGCATTCCCTTCCGCCATCATCCACACTTACGCGATGGTTTTCGTAGGAGGCTTACAACACCCGCCCATATTAGGGGACGACGTGCAGCCTGGCGACTGCCGATAGGAGCTGTAATCGAGAGCGGGGACGAGTCGAGAGCTTTTGCGCTGGTGAATGGGTGAGCCACTCGAGAGATCTTCACGAAATTTCGAGTGTGAGGTGAAAGAGTGCGGTGAATTGGGAATGTTCGTCGGGGCATGCTGCGTCGTCGTGCTGCTGTTCTGCAGGGGGGTTGCTCTACAATGTGCATGACTCCCTTTTGCGCCGTCGTCAGATGCTGAGCCATGGTCCATGGCACGCGATGAGAGGAGTGCAAGCGGGTCACCGCGCATCGAAGATATTCTGACTTTGGATGTCGATGAAGAAGAAGCAACGAGGAATTCTGTACGGCGCAGCGCCGCCGACTTCGAGATGATGTGGGCGTGAGTGGCGGCACAGCAGCCGGCGTCCACCTTTGCTGGCAGTATCAGTGTCAAAAACCGACATGTGCTTGGTATCTTAGTCCAACTCACTACCGATGACAGTAACAGGGCTGTTGTGGCAGGTCGAGTACAATCGTCGTGCTCAAACTTCAATTTGAATGTCGCGCATCATAACCTAGTGCTTCAGTGCTTTCTTGCGATAAAGCTGGGCATTTTGTTCTAGATGTCCGCGCGCTCGTTCAGTGTGCAGGAATCCACAGAGTGCAAAGAGAAGGGAAAGAAAGGCCTTTCCCCACATCCCATCGATTCATCTCCGACTCCTTCGGCGCCGAGCAGTTTCCGCACGCCACCGCCGTACCGCTGCTGCCGCCGAAGGTTTCCGAGCTGCGAGTTGCGCGTTGCTCGGACATTAGCGGTGTTGGCTTTTCGCCAAGCACCACAGCGGCGAATCGAGGCGCCGCTGGACCCGATCATCGCCCTCTGGCTTGTGAACTTGCAGTGGCTCGGCTGTAGGTCGCCGATGGGGCGTGCCGCGAGGGTTTTGTTTGTCTGGCGGTTTGTTAGATCGTACCCGCTGGCTCTTGGCACCCACGGTATGGCCGCCACGTCCGCCATCGCCGCCGCTCTCCAAGCTGCGAATCGTGTAGGCCTGAGCAGCATCGGCGTTCACCCGTGACTGGATAAGATCAGATCAAATGCATCCTGTCGACTAGGTCACTCCAGCTCTGCAATCGAGCATTCGATCAAAGGTGGTGATACGGTGCCTGGACCCTGCATTGCACTTGCACCATGGAGCAAGAATCACAGCGGGCAAAAGGCCGTTCACATTCGGTAGGTGAATGGCGCGTTCACCTCTTTGTTCACCTGATACTCACTGCCTAATAAAGACCAAATTACCGCATCGAGTAGTGAGTATCAGGTGAACAAAGAGGTGAACGCGCCGTTCACCTACCGGATGTGAACGGCCTTCTACCCGCTGTGATTAATAGAAATGCAAATGACAGCCTCTCTGGCCCTCCGCCTCACGGCATATGCCATCATCAATACTAAGCAGGTCCCCGATGGCCAGACTTACATTCGGCTGCTTCTCCGAGGTCGCGCTCCGACTATCCATACTTGGTTGTTGCGTGCCTTAAATCTCTCTCGCCGTTCACCAACCTTGGACTTGAACAGATAGTTGGGAGAGGTGCCAAGGTCGTTGCTCCGAATCCTGACGGCCTGCTCAGGGTCTCGACAACGTGCAACACATTTCCTTTAGCACACAGGGTGCCCGCCGCCGCCGATCGTCTTCGGCACCGAGAATGACCCCATCACCGCCCCATAGTTCTCCGAACTGCAGCGCGGGCCGCCTCCGTGGTGTTGGGCTCGTTGACAGCTATCAGAATTCGATTGCGCGTTTGAGTTCTTGCACTAAGTCCAGTCATCACTGGCCCATCGAGAGCGTCAATGCCAGCCACCCAGTCATCACCGCAGCCAAGGTGTGGAGCAGGCGCTCCGTCCCGTTTTGAAGCGAAACACTTCAATTGAATTGCGGACCTAGAGGTTGGGCCCCGAGTCAGCACGGCAGCCCTGTAGCCACGAGCTCGTTTGACAACCTGCCCGCTCCGTCTCAGGTGCAACATGTCAACCTGCACCTTCACTGATCCATTATCAAGGAAAAGGGATATTGCGATGTCTTGAAGCTGCTGAATCGATCAAAGTACGCTCAGGCTGAGCTGTAGCATCAAGAAATGAAGAATTTGAGTGTGGTCACAGCTGCAAAAATCGTTCCAAGAACGTGACCATATACCGCACCGCTATTCAACTCACAAGTGCACGCGAACATCCGCCCTTCTATTGGACAGTCTCTACGAGCTGGCTCATGCCGCTCTTTGCGTTAAATCAGACACGATGCAAGCGACGCGAGAACGATTGCATAAAACGTACCCTGTGGCCGCGTTCAACCGCTTGTGCACAAGTGAGTAACCAAGCTACCTGTGCACGGCAACGGATGTCTCGAGTACCGTCAGGTTTCGACTAGGTGCGATGAAGTATTTGGCGCCCGTCGCCACCCGATCTGTGCCCATTGTGCCGAGATGGAACGTGTGTCGTATACGTTCCAAAGTAAGCCGACTAGTGCGACCTCAGTCAGAATTAGTGCGTTGACTGTGACATTATCGACGATGAGCCGATATCTGAGGACGAGCAGAGTCGCGTCTGCCGTCATTGGCGGCGGAGAGTGCTTCAAATTGGTACAGATGGGGACCAGCGGCGCAAAAATCCCCGTAGAATTATCAGCCACATTGGGTGCGCCTTAAAATTTCTAAGGGACGAGAAGAGGGCTGTGATATAAACGGATAGACTAGGAGTAACTGCACGGTTGTTGCGGCCATGAGCGAGCACCGTGGGTGAAGCGGCGGCCGTGGCAGTAGCTACCGACTTGTAGCCTCCAGTGAACCACCGTCTCTAGCAAGCGGTAAACACAGTGGATCTGCGAGTCTCTCACGGTACAATGAAATCGTGTTGGTGTAGGAGATCGAGGTGCGTGTGCGGCCAACGACACGGGCTGAAGGTGGAAGTGCGACGCCGAGCTTGTTTGGGTCTTCAGAGCGTCGGTGTCATGATGGTCAGTGCCGGAATGGCGGGGCGGTTGGCACGTGGACAGGTCGTGTAGCTGCGCTCGGGCGTACTGACTACGGCCGGTCGGTGATGTAAATTCTCACGGGCACGCAGCTTCGCATCTCATCTCGCAAGTCAGGTGAAACGCTCTCTCCGACTCCGAATGTACACGCGATGAATGAGGGTTCGCCGGGCAGGTAAAATCAAGGTTCAATTCACGATTTTCCCACGCTGCTCCGTCTGCTTGCACGTCGGCAAAGTCGGGGCGACGGTTCCGTATTTTCAGTCGACACAACCTGATCGTTATCACACTGCAATAACTGGCCTTTCGCTCCCCCTTGCGCGGCCGACACATCGCCGCTCGCTGGGCTTCATTTCCGGTGTGCTGTTAGTGTATACAGTTGAACACCTCATAATGAATCATCGACTAGTGCATATTGCTCATAACGAATGGGACTTGAGCCTGATTCACCGTCAGCGGTGGGCAATCCACCTGATAGCGCATAACGCATAATGAATAGCCTCCGGTGGCTTCATATTCAGTATGAGGCTGACTGTTGGGTGGCTAGCTGACATTGGAGTAGTGGCAGTGGCGGCTATGAGGCGGTCACGAGTACTTTACACAATTGTGTAGTAAAGCTCCAATGCACAAGCAGCACAACAAAACATTTCTCTTTCTTGTACACTCCCTCACCTTGCTTACTCTTTGCCCAAGGTTGACGTGAATCGAACACAGCACAATGTCCGCTTTCAGCCCGAACTACATCCGCACCGGTAGTTGCTGAGTGTGGCTGACTTTGAATGTTACTCATAATGAATAGCTATTTGGGCCGTCTGAACGCTATTCATTATGAGGTGTTCAACTGTATAAGCCGTCTCGCTTCTTGCCGAACTCCAGTTCGTCTGCTGTACTCTCCTCTTCCGCGCATATACGCGGCTTGGCTCCTTGCTGGGGTCTTTCTTCTTGCTCTTATATCTTGTGTCCTCTTTCTCTCCAGATCGCGCGTCTCTCGACCATGGGTTCGAATGCTTCCAAGCTGTTTGACAACACAGGTCGCCCAGGCCGTGACCAACCTTCCGAATCTTTTCTACCAAAGCCGAGTTCCGAGGCCCTGCCATTCCCTCAGCTCGCATCCCATATTGATTCCCATCGCGCGCTATGTACTCTCGCTGCTACTTCACTGGCAGCTGTAGCCGCAGCATCAATGCGGATGACCGGCTGGCCATCACAAACCGCGCCAGACAAGAAATCTCGAGCAGTAAGTCATTTTATGTCCAACGCCAATTATTATCACCAAAATTACAGGGCACATCAAGAGTGGGCGATGATTCCTCGGATTTCCCCGCATCGGCGGGACCGACAACGGTGGACCCAATTGTGTTGGCAGTTGAAGGGTCTCTCGAAGCCACAACGAATGACTCCGTGGGTGCCTACATGGTGCGTGTTTCCAACGCATTGCTCTAATCCTGCTCTAAGAGCCCTGCTGATTATAAACACGTTCCCAAAGGTTACATTGAAGGAGAATTCAAATCAAAACGAACTGGAGAGTCCTGCCGACATAGAAAACAACAACGCGAATGAGACGCAGCGAGAAATAGAAGGTCATGGCTGGGGCATAGTGAACAACAACAGCAACATCAACCGCGTCGCGAGGGGCGGAGCCGCATCGCCAGGTGACGGGGCTCCAGCTGGAGCAGAAGGTACTTTGCCGCTAGTCAGAATCACCAACAACAATAGTAACAAGAACGTGGTGCGGTGGGCTTGTAGGAAGAAGAAGGCACATCAGAGCCCGGCTACTGTGCAATAGGCTTGAGGTTCTGTGGTCGAATTTTGAATCCCTGTTCTTTTTGTCAAGGGTTGGACTGTTTCTCATATCAATCCCCTCTTGCCTCCTGAGTCGCAATTGCAAATTATTAACAAAATTGTGGAATACTCTCTCGTACGTGTTTATCTTTCAAACTGATGCATAATTTGGTCTCGTATGCACACGCGGTTCAGGTGGTCATTTCCGACGCCACGGTCCCCGGACCAGATATCTGTCATTTGACCCTTGAATCGAGTTGAATATCGTTGCGAAATACAAGCCGCAGCTTCTTTGGAACGCTTTCATAAAGTTAAGGAAGCCTCCAATGCGCGTTTGATCGTGATTCGCGTTGTATTCACCTGTCTGATCGATGATTGAGAACAACACACGATCGACGTTTACAACTTCATTTAACTCAAAATTTTAACGCCGCTTAACATATTTGGTATTCAGATGTCGTTCGCAACTGTTTCGACCCACTCCGGGACTGGCGCGTAGGTAGCGTCGATCGAACCCGACTTGTCCTTGTTGCGCGAACGTCCACGGCCACCGCGATTCGTGGACGATTCTTCTTCTTCTTGGTCGTGCCTCCTCCTGCTTGGTCTTGTTGGCCCTCTTCCATCGCGCCCGGCGATGCGGCTCAGGTGAGACCCCACCGGGATTGGCGAGAATCTTGACCTGGCCAGGAACGCCGCTGCCGCCGCCACTACCTCTGTAACCTCCTCCGCCACGAGGAGCTAGAACTGGGCCAAACCTTTCTCGCATGTTGCCATGGGAGGAGTTCGCGACACGCACCGATGCACGAAACACCATGAATCGGGCTGTGATCTGGTCAAGTGCGCGACACTACGAGTAATATCCCATCGGGCAGGCTCTCTCGTTGCAAGATGAGACGGTTGGGTGTGCACGATGTAACGTGATGATGGCAGTCGGCACTTGCGTTTAACGACTCAATACGTTGAATGACCAGGGTCGAAGCCGCAGTTGACGGAGGCGCGGGATGATTCCCCGAGAGGCGGAAACGGCAGGAGACGCATGGGACGAGGTTGAAAGCTGCCGCGGAGGAGAGTCTGTGCCGCCGCGTGAAATAGAGTGGGTGCACGATGACTTGGTCGACCTCAACGGCAATAGATCGTAATCACTGAGCGCAACAAGCACTAAGCATCAGTACGCGCTACGTTATGAAAAGTGAAGGACGCACATCGCACCAAGGGCATGTTGACATCCCCAACCCCAAAGCTCGATCGCTCCATTATGACCAGGCGTCCATAACAAGTCCCGCTCGTTAATTAGAGGCGGCAGGACACTCGTAAGCGGGTCGATTGAGCGGAAGAAGCATGATCTGCCGAGGGTCAAGCCGGAGTGGCGTTTGACGTCGACGACAGGCAAATAACGTTGGGTCACGACGAAGAAATGCACGCGGTTGAGTGACTTTAGGAGTCTGTGAGGTAGTCTGTATGATGAGTGCGAATAGGACATGGCGGGTTAACTTGTGGTGTTCACCGAAGCCTGCCGCATGATACGCTACTTCTCGCGCCTGTTATCGGTGCTGATGCATGATCGCGGTGATGACAAGATGGACGGGTTACCGTTAGTCGACGGCGCGAGAGGGCGAGATCTCTGAGCGGCACTGCGCTGAGAATCAGAGACTGCTTCGAGAAAGCGCGTAAATACGTACGTACGGACGAATAGAACGCATTGACGCGGGACGATGAGACGGGAGTGGGTGAGCGGCTCGAGTGCGCGACGGGGCAGTTTGGGCGTCGAGTGCGAGCGAGGCGACGGCGGATTTGTGATATTTGTCGAGGCCTGCTGCGTAGTCGCGCTGTTGTTTTGCAGTGACGCACGGGTTGCTCGATAGTCTGCACGACTGTGACTGAGTCTGCGACTAAGTCATGACACGCGGTGGTGGGCGTAACAGCGGTTCATCGCGAGTCGAGGGAGTGTTGAGTTTGGACGATGACGAGAAGAAGACGAGGGCCTCTGTGCGGCGCAGCGCTCTGGGCTCCGGCCGGCTTCCAGTCGAAGCGAACACCAAAGACGGAGATAGCAGCTGACCCAAGCTCCTGCCTCTTGGGAACGGCCTTGCATGGGTGCCCCCCTTCTGGCCTCCTGGCTGTTAAGCCAACATACCATGTTCAGATAGGTAGTAATGCCTGAAAAAAAAAAACTCCCACCATTGAACAAACCACCCGCATCTGCTATTTGAGCCTGGTGACGCTCCATACAGGCAAACTAAGTGTTTCCAAGTGTAAGTTGTATTTAGGTGCCTGTGCCCCGTCTCTCGTGTCTTGCTACCCTGCCAAAACTGCACATGCAGAAGGCCCGCCTGGCCGGGTAGGGATTGAGGAACTCTCACTCAACTCATCACAAATACAACCCAGTTTTGCGATTCCTCTGATCATCTTTGTTGTCAGTACAGTTGGACCCAGCCCTAGTACCGCCGAGGTGTCAAACCATTCCGAGGCTCGAGGCGCCCGTTCCTAAAGAGCTTGGGTCAGCTGCGATGTCGAAAAGCAGAGGACACAAGAACTGCCCGTGCCCAATATCCAGCTACTCTCTGAATTTCTCTAAGAAGCAAAATGTGCCTCCGGCAGAACATGTTCATTACCGACAAGCCAGGGTCCTAGTCCCTAGCGCGTACAGCCCACGCCTCGGCTCAGGTGCGTCACGGTGTCGTTTATTTGAAAGTTGCGACCGACAATCTGGACGACGTTCATTAGCGACAAGCCAGCCTAGCGCGTAGCACGTAAAGCCCGCGCCTCGGCTCAAGTGCGTGTCGTATGCAGCAACGGAAGCGCACTGCATCCAACATAATGACTCTGAGATGAACGAAACCGAACTCGTTATCAGCCTCATGCACAAACTCGCTCAAAAGTCAGGATCCATGCGCTTTCTGTATATAGCTGCTTCAATGCCCATGTGGGCCCACATAGGACGCCATCTCGTCATCTATTTCCTTCTCTCGAGCGTTGTTGCGTGCACTCGGGCAGTCCACACGTGCGCATCTTAGCTTCTCCACCTCAGTACTCCACTCTTGCTCTCTCGTCCTCGCTCTTGAAAGCTCGTGTACAGCGTCTCTATCGAGCCATGGGCATGAAGACATCCAAGCTGTTTGTCCGTGGTCAAGCAAAGACAACTAGCGAATTGCCATATCCACAACTTCCATCTCATGCCGCCTCTCGCCGAGCTCTAATTACACTCACTGCAGCCTCTTTGGCGGCTGCTGCTGCGCCATCAATACCCATCGCTCACTGGCCTGCACAACATCTACCCGTCGGGGAATTACGCTCGGTTAGCCCTTGGGCACTACATATAAGAAGCTTACCCAAACAGCCGCCAGAGCCCTCCGAATCGGGAGAAGGATGCCGCGACAGGTCGCGCACAACAAGTACCCGTGCATTTTCAGCCTCCCTCGCCACCCACAACGATGGATACGGCTGTATCGATGGTTAGAGAGTTACTTGAAACCGTGAAAGAGGCATCCGATTCGTTTGCGCCGCTCAAGACCGCATTGGGACTTTTCCTGAAAGTGTGGGACGTTTATGATGTGCGTCAATCGATCGGCACCATTTCTGTACCTAATGCACGCTGCAGCGCACCGTCGATGTTAGCGATGATTTCATCGAACTCGCAAGCAAACTATCGGCGCTCAACACAGTCATCGCGAACTACAAAAACCTCAGCGATACCAGCCTACAGAAGCGGATCGAGGCAATTGCTACGTGCGTGCCAGCAGAAGGTTGCTTACATTGTCCGAAGCCTGACACAAATGCAGCGCCATCAACCACCTCGCAGAGGCCGTCATGGCGAAGCAGAACCGGGGTGTACTCAGCCGGGCATCTCAGTCAATGGGAGATGTGACGTTCGTCAAACTCATGTTTCGTCGTGTGACCTCTTTGCTTGAGGTTTTCCAGGTGAGACGAGATCTGCTCGTAGCCTACTACTCTCACTGACGAGCCGATGCAGTTTGAGGCCCAGGTCAGATCCGAGACACTCCTGGTCACGATACTTGAAGTGAGTCTTGTTCTCAGAGTTCTGTTGATTGCGAGTTGATTGTGTTCCAAGCGTCTGGACACGGCGGAGCAGCGCAATATGACCAGCTTCGACGCCGTTCAAGCCATTATTTTGCACATGAACCAGCAGCACAGCGAGACTCTCGAGCGCTATGAAGCTATTCTCGACCACCTCCAACGTGGTGGCCCTGCGGATGACAGCGCGGTGCGTGCTCCTCATGTCTCTTCCCTCCTTTTTTCAGAGAGCTTGGCTGATCCCAACACAATCGAGCAGACGTTCATCAAGAACCATACGAACAAGAACGAGCTGTACAGCACAACTGATCAGAAAAACATCAGCGCGAAAGAGACAGAGCTGAAAGTAGACATCGACCGCGCTGGAGAAGGCAGAACATTCCTGCCGGGTAGTGGCACGCCAGGAGAAAGCAGTTCCGCTTTTGGCGGTCGCACCATCATCACCGACAGTGGTAACGATGGTTTTGTGCGACGGAGCATCGCCCGTCAGACACAGACAGAAAAATCAAGGCAGAATACGATGTAGTAGGTTCAAGAAGTTGCGGTGGAAGCCCTCGTGCTGGGATGCCAATTCTTAAGATTGAGCTATCTTCTTTTCTTAATCAGCGTTTCGACGCTGGGTCCATTATGTCAACTCGGAAATGACTGTACTCTTTTTCATTGCCAGATCTATGCGCCAGCAATGCCATTCCTATGATCTTGATTAAGCAGGTCGCGTGAAGCTGTCTGGAGTCGTTCTTCCGGCAAGGCACGCCGATGATGTAAACGCTTACCACACCTAGATCTTGAGGGCTGTGAGCAGAGCCAGATTGGGTGCCGAGGGAACAATAAGAAACGGCGGAAAGACACCGAGCTTTAACTCGCGCGATGCAGTCAAGTGGATAGTATAAGCCGATGAAAATAAGATCAACGGCGTGATTCGGCTAATAAGACGAAGAACAAATGATATGCCGGAGATAAAGAAGATTAGGAAACGAGAACGAGAATAGCAGCGAGGGAATTTTAATGCGAACAGATGCACGATGCAGAACGAACTTCAGGTCGTGATGTAGCCAAGCGCGTGATATCAAGGAATTTATTTGGGGAAGGTTTCCCGTCAGGACAGATGAAAAAGATAAAACTGTTGGGCTTGCGCGACGTAGGTAAGGTGTAATTGTCGGCGGCGAAGGGTGGCAATGTCGCGAGGTGGAAAGGCACCAGGCGCGGGACGAGGCGCGGAATACGACAAGCATCTTGATCTTCCTGCTTCACGGATCCAAACCGCACGTCGTGGGACGGAGGAGTTTGCGTTCAAAGTGGGAGGTGACAGTGGATTTGTAGTGCTTGTCAAGGCCCGTTGCGTGGTCGCGCTGTCGTTTCGCGTGCGGGTTGCTCGACGGCCTACGTCGCCGGTCTAGTCATCCCTGCTCCCTTCTTGTATGCCATGGGGATTTTTGGTGATGTCCGGTAGTGGGCCTCGGGTGGTGCGCGGGCGGGAACCTGGAGAGGACAAAGAAAAGACGAATGTACGAAGGCTATTTTGAACCGACACGCCCTCAAAGGGGAGCTCCGTTCGGCTGCATTCGCCCCTCCTCTTCGCACCCAGCCGATATGAGCCTTCCACTCTCGTTTGACGCTATGCCGTTTGTTTCAATTTCGGCGCTGCTTCGTTGTTTAGCCACTCACCCGTCCATGGTGGTTCTTCCGTTCATTTGACGTCCGGCAGTGAACATTCTCCGAGTAGCCCGCCACCTTTCCGCCGTTAGCTTGACACCCAAATGACACAGTTTGCTCTGTGCGCGCGAGCGTGCGTGTGGCTCATGGCCGAGAGCCTCCGCATTCATGAGCCACCGGGCCTTGGAGATTCCCACACTCCGGCAGCCGCCCTTGACTCCATCGGGGGCGAATTCACCAGACCACTTGTACCAAGTTACAAGTTGCCGAAATCCAGACTCACCCGAATCGGCCTCACCGCTACGTTCACAGCGCCTTAATCCCACGTTCTGCCAAACCCCGGGCAACTCATCCCGGTCCAACCTATCTTGAACGCTCTTTCAAGGCTCGGCTGTCAGTCACCAGCCGCTGTGGCCTTGCTTGCTCCCGGCATCGACACAGCCAACCTTGCGTGTCCATCCTGTCCGCTACGTCAAGGCTCCCGCTTTGTTACCGGGCCAGGTGCTGGATCTAGGGCTCATACCTGACATCCTCAGCAATGGAACCCTGCATCGCGCATCACTTGAAACCTGCAACACGACCCTGCGAATCGCGATCGGGATCGTCCTGGGCTAAACCTATGCTGGATGTTGGTTGGATGCGGTGACACAGCGCTGACATTTGACAGCCTCCAAAGCGGCATGCGCAATCCAAGCAGGTTTTTGACGTCGCTTCTTGCATTGTGTACCTTACCCTTGCTCTTCCTTATTTATTCTTACGACTGTTGCGCATTAGACACAAGAGCTCCGAGACGGATTTGTTTGGTGCAGAAAAAGCAGGGTTTCGCGTTGAGATGATGGATTGTGCCGATCGGCGATACGGCGACCTCACTCTCCCCCAAGTCAAACCTCCGAAGGACCGACCGGTTCAACGATGCTACGGTAAGTCTCCGATGAGGGTGGTGTTGGCGTGCCGGCTAAGAAGCCCAATTCTGTCTCGTTCGTTGCCGTTTATCAGTATCGTTGCCACACACCGCAACCACCAAGAAGTGTTTGAGCAGGGGAAATTCGGCGCCAATCGATCAGCTGACCCCAGTATCTCGGAATTTTTAGTCAATACGACGACTGCGGCAAATGTCACTCGCCCTCGTCCGCTTCTCGCTTACCTCCCGCGGAGATTCGTAATATTCCGCTACATCCCTGCGTCGAACGTCGCACGGTCTGATGAGCAAATCTGTTTGCAGCCTTCCTTGGTACCTGTCGTGCGCTGCTGCGATGAGGAAGGTGTAAAAGCAATGCTTCAGCCTCTCACTACTTCAGACTGGAACCCTTGCGTCAGTAATTTGACTGCTTGCTCTCGACTGACAGGTCTCTGTCAATGTATGGAAATCTGACGTAGTTGAACAGACTGCGCATTGGGATGAAATGAGCGCGTCAATGCCCGCGGGAGGGTCCGTCACCGAACATGTAGGCGTGACGAAGAAGGCCAGGATCGCACCACTCGGACAGGGGCAAGTTGATTTCTTCGAGCTGAAACGAACCCCGCAGGTGAAAATTATGACCCTACACCTGTTCAGGACCCTCATATATTGCTGCGACCCTGCCCATCGGCTAAAGCATCGGGACAATGTCTTTGGCCTAATCGAGAAGGTCTCGATTGCACTGCCACACCGGGATTCTGGAGTGTTCGCACATCGCATGCAGTACATTGCACAGCAGGTTCATTTAATGAAACCTGCCTTTATTATAACTTGGTCTACCCGCGTATGGGCTGTCGGGTTGTCTACTGTAGCTCCTTGCGAGTCCTCGTCCGCACGCACGCGCGGCTGACCCGCTGGTTGTACTCGTCTTCTGCTCTCGTCTCTTGCGACCTAGCTCTTTAACCTGCGTGAGCTCGTTGAAACTCTTTCAAACATGGGCACGAAGGCTTCCAAGCTGTTTGGTCGCAATGAATGTGGCCAAGCTCTGGTCGCTTCATCGGTCGCCTCAGCAGGCACTAGCGACTTGCCATACTCACAGCTACCATCCCATGCGGCCTCTCATCGAGCTCTCACTACACTCGCGGCAGCCTCATTGGCCGCCATCGCTGCTCCCTTAGTGCAGATTGCACAC
>Ga0247815_10000919_pt1 | contig 22766 bp, 21 predicted proteins | sample UWRJL194509B1_FD_181014 | JGI IMG/M metagenome (GOLD analysis project Ga0247815, IMG submission 181014) | Plant litter microbial communities from Arlington Agricultural Research Station in Wisconsin, United States - UWRJ-L194-509B-1 | ecosystem: Environmental > Terrestrial > Plant litter >...
GTTCCGCAACCAGCGTTCCCAAGCTTACGGGACCGAGTGTGGTGACACGTCCGTCAAGTTAGCATGCTCTTCGACGGTGATTCCTCGCTTTCATCCTCCCGCGTTTGGTCTTGACTGATCATCGTACCGCAGATGTTTGAGCAAGGTCGGATTGACGTTGGTCAGTACCGGTTATACGAGCACGCATTTCGATGCGACGACACCTGTGGGCTTGTGGTACGTTCTTCTGGTGGCTTCACGGCCGATTGTTGACGCTCATGCTGGCAGGAACGGACCTGCGACGGTGCTTCTCTCTCTCTCTCTTGACAAGGGCTCGCTCGTCACCATGTTTGGCTTGTACTTCAGCGTTAGCTCAGAAGCACGCATGTCAACTCGGGGGATGTTGTACCCGTTTCGCAGGCAGTGGGCTGAGGGAATGCGGTCTGTTTAGGATGGTGAGCCTTTGCTAATGATGATACGATCGTCTTCAAGCCTGAGGGTTTGGCAATGTGAACGCACGGCGGCGTATCATTGTTCGCATGACGAGCGATTCGAACTGGATGATAAGCACTGGCTTCCTCGCGCTTGATATACATCGGTCGTGGTACAGGATGTGCTCCTTTATGCACTGAACGTTTCTTTGTAGCACTTTGACCCGCTTCTCTGTTACGCTTCTCCAGCAAGTGAGGGTACCGAAACAAGACGAGACAACGGGCAAGTCAAGACTCGGATTGCTCGCCAGAAGTTGCCAGATCGCGGTTCAGTGCGGCCCGGTGTCTCCATTGTCGATCTGATTCCGCTCCGCTGAAGACTCCTCCCTCTCCGTCCCCGCGAGTTCGTTTCCTCGTCACTACCTCTTGTTCTTCAATCCCTCTTTCATCGAGAATATTGGAAACAAGATGGGCCACATTTAGGCTTCGAGTTAGAAGATTGGTGTGTGACTTGGGTCAAGGTGCGAGGAACGTCGCAGGCACTGGCGTCTTGCGATGATCTGTCGTAACGTCTGATATTCGGGCATCTGTGCGGGTCGTCTCTGCGTTGCGCGCTTTGTTCTAGTTGGCGGGTACCTGCTGACGTTTCCACCTCCACAGTACTCCTGTATCCTCCGCGCATCAGAGCCCGCAGACATCATCTCGCCTCCCGTCAAGCTTAAAAGGTTTTTGTGTCCTGCGTCAATTATTTTGGCACCCAGCCCTGTTCTCGCGCTCGCAGGATTCACATCGACCCTCGCGCCCAAACCGGCGTCCTCATCCCAGGCGGAATCGGACCACGCGTCGTCCGAACCAGCGCACGTCACACCCCGCCCAACGCGACCGTTTCCACGCCACCACTTGCGATGCATTGCTCGCCTTTCCCCTTGCTCCTCATGCAAATCTGGACATAACGAACGATGTTTGCAGGATCGTACCATCGCGCGCTCAAACTTTCGAACAAGTACCGCGAAATCGTCAACTACGCTCCTTATCGACCCGCGCGCTTCCAGACCCCTACTCAAGATCAAGCATCAACGTAGACTGGGATGGTCAACACCGGGACATTGCACGTGACATCGAGCAAGTACGTTCTCATTCGTTTGTGCGGCGTCGTTCCTGCCGACACTCATTTTTGGTCCCTCCGTTCCTCATTCCGCTCGGCGTCCCTTGCCGCTCCTTGGACATCACCCTGACCGTCGCTCGTAACTGGCTCGACTACCAAACACCTTTTAGCCAATCGTCAGCCACTCCTAGATCTGACGCAATTTCATCGGCGCGACCCTCTATTTCCGCTGCGCTCTAGCTCATTCACTCTCCCTCGTCCTCTCGCGTTTCTTCCTTTCCCAGCACCGGCTTCCTTCTTCTTCTCTCTGTCATTAGTTCGCAGTTCTTTACACCACTTGTAGGCTAGACAGTCAAATACAAAGGAAAGTCGGCAGTGGTTGTTGATGCGAAAAAAACACTTCACATTGCGAAAGGACGATACATGGGTACTACATCATTCAATCTCGCCAGCATGAGGTCCAGTTCAAGCCAGCATGCAAGCCACTGTCTCCTACGCCGATGACAACGCGACTCCTGCCAATCATCAAGATCCAAGGGTTCTGAGGCACCTGAAGGTATGTGCGGTACTCGGCCGGCACCCACAAGATGAGCTTGTCGGATGGTCCCACCAGCCATCCGTCCTTGAGGGTGGCAGATGCAAGAGCTGTGACAGGATCGTTCCCGCATTCCAAGGGCAATTGACAGGCCGCGCGGATATCCCACTTGCGGATCGTGGTGTCAAGGGAGCCCGATATGATGAAGTGCGTGTCGCGTGTGAACGCCACCGATGTAATGGTCTCTGTGTGTCCACTGAGTGTCGCAAGTGGAGCGCCTGTCACTGCATCCCACAGGCGTATGGTGGCGTCGCAGGACCCTGTGCCAATTTTACGTCCATCGAAGGACCACGCGACAGACCAAACCCAGTGCGTGTGACCCTGAAGTACGTGGAGGCACTGACCCGCGTGGATGTCCCAGATGTGTGCTGCTTTGTCCGCCCCACCGGACACAATTTGTGTGCCGTCCGGTGAGAATGCAACAGAAAAAACTCTCTTGTCGTTTGCATGAAGTGGCTCGCGCGCTTGTTCTCCGGTATCTGTCTGCCAGAGATAAATTCGACCGCTGTCGTCTCCCACGGCAACGATTACATCATCGGGCGAAAATACGACCGTGTTGGCTCCTTTTTGGCAGCTCAGAGGGCCGACAGCTAGTGCTTGTCGTGTCGCAATGTCCCACAAGTGTGCCGTGCAGTCGTCCGATGCAGATGCGAGCCAATGCCCATCGTGCGAGAATGTAACAGCCCAGACCGTAGCAGTGTGGCCACACATCGGCTCGCCGGCCGCTGCTCCCGATTGCGCGTCCCAGAACCGTATAGTGTGATCCGCTGAGGCCGATGCAATCAGCTCTGCGTCTGGCGAGATCGACACAGATAATACCGCCTCTGTGTGCCCATTCAATGGCAGAAGCGTCGCCTCGCCGGTGTGCGCATTCCACACCCGCACTGAGTTGTCCTCGGAGCCGCTGATAATCGAAGCGCCATTGTGCGAGACAACCACGGAGTGTACTGCCTTTTCGTGTGCAGGCATTGGCTGGACGGCCGATTGGCCGCTTCCAGCACTCCAGATCCTGATGGTGCCGTCATCAGAGGCCGAGGCGATGTACAACCCGTCCGGAGAGAAGGTGGCCCAGTTGACGTTGCCTCCGTGACTGCCAAGATCGACCCTAGAAGCATTGTGCGGATCCGGATGCAGGGTCCAGAGGTAGACATCCCGCTCACAGTGTTCTCACTGAGGTGGTTCTGTCGGTGCCAGCCGGTGGCATCATCCGGCGGTCTGGCTCCGCGCGGCCTTTGACTTTGTCCCTTGTCCTTCGCCGTCGTCGCACGCGCCCGCACCCTTTTCACAACGCGCTCTTTTAAATCTCGCTCCCCGTGGCTCAGCCTCAAGACTCGGCAATCGACGCTCAGCCCTCGGGCGCTGTCAGCCTCGTCGTCAATCCCAGTCCTTCCGTTGATCCCTGGCCTGTTCAGCCCAACGCGATTCAAGCCTATCGCCAACAACTTCGCGCAGACCCTATTCCGTCTGCCGCCGCAAATGGACACATAAGCATCGTCAGCTTGTCACTCGGCCCGGGGCGTCAACGCTGCGAGAATCATCAGGCATGGTGTGGTGCATGCCTAGTAGACGGTGGTTGTTGTGGGTGTATCTTTCCTACCCCGCGTCTTTGGTCGAGGCTGAGGAGAGTGCCAGCCTGAAGTGGGTGGTATTACATCTACGGAACCAGTACGGCGCTGCTGATGCTTGGCGAACCTAACCTATCTCACCGCGATGTCAGTTCCCGGCTTGCAAGGCGTTCCTTGTGGCTTCACAACGGCGATAAGCCCCGAGTCTTTGTTTCGGCACAGCAGTGACGACAACTTCTTCGTCACGTCCTGGCATTCGTTTGCCTGCCTCATGGTCAAACACCGCGGTAGTCAGCGCTCGTCATACCTACGCCAGTACCGGCGTGGGGGCACACATTTCGATCTCCAAATCTCAAGACCCGCTTCGCGAGCGGTGTCTCTTTGGAAAGCAGGCTAGTGAGTACGACGGGTTTGACCAATCGACCGGGACGACAAAAAGCACGTTACCTCCCGCCCTGCACACCTGTAAAGGCATAGCCAGCGCGACCCGGCAAAGTCGAATACGTCGTATTTACTCTCTCGCTCGCTAGACGAGATGCTTATGCTGACTCTCTGCTCAGCCCTCTACCCGCTCCTCCATCACTGGCCTCTGCGCTCGCCATTCTGTCGCACTCGAGGCCTCCTCAGCACCGGCTTCTTCTTCCTTCTCCCTTCCCTCAAGCAAACGCGAAACAAGGCGAGTCTCATGCACGCACTGTGCTAGGGCGTATTTCAGTGGCCTGTTTTGATGTGTAAAGACTATGGCAGCCATGGGCATTCAGCAATGACTGGTCAGCATGCGGGATTCTGTGCCATCTGTGCAGGCTCGCCTTTGCGCTGTTAGGTGCGCGCTACGCCTTCATTTGCGCGCACCACCTGGCGTTGTTACCCCCTTCCTCGGCCTGCTCAAAGTCTTCAGCACTCCTATATTTCCTCACGACTCCACTATGGCTCGAGGTCCCACGCGAGGACATCATTGAGCTTGAAGTCAAGTTCACCCGTGAGGGCCTCACGTCCAACAGGATGCCTAGTCGGGTTCCTGATGCCCAGAGCTTCCTTGGGTTCATTCAGACCTCGCAGACTTAGTTGCTAGTGGAAAGTGTGATGACCCTTCGCTCGGCCTGATCTTCACATAGCATAGCACTGTGTCAATCGCAGATGTACAACAGGGTATCGGTAGCTATCTCTTACTTGTAACTACTCGTCTACTCGTCGGTGTGGGTCAACTGTTTAGTGAATTTATCGATGCGATCAAACTCAGGTACGAATGCGAGCGGAATCGATGCTACAATAAGAAACAGATCGGCGAGGGCGTAAAAGACATCCCGGTCGCTGAATGCAAGATAGCTGTGCAAATCGAATGGAAACCATGTGTCGACTAGACAGGCGAGTGGAAGTATTCCGACAGCGATCCATGCAATGGATGCCCCTGCATGAAGGAGAAACCCGGTGTCCAGGTCCCATGCATTGGTTGGGTTCCAATCAGCATAGTACCGGTATGCCTGGAGAGCCGGTTTGATATCAGGGTGTCATTGGAACCAGAGGTGGCAGCCGTAGCACGCACCCGTTGTATAACGCGGCAACTCTCGATCACGATAATCACCGAGCAAACAAGACTGCGGGTGTATCCTGAACCAAGTAGACACCAAATTATGCGCAGGTTGAACGGCGTCATCTTGAAAACGGAGAGCAGGGCCTGACCGACCATTCGCTGCGGCGTCTCACGGAACACCCTAGAACAGGTTCGTGAATGATAAATAGCGTCACAACCAGATAAACGCACCAATGTGACCTTCCAATGGCGATACAGTACACAACCAAGTGTATGCGTGTGATGTACTGAGCCCAGTGGTTGCGGTCGAGCACATCGCCGTACCGACCAAAAAGGTCATCCATGACGAGCAAGGCCAGCAGTTCGAGGGGAAACAACAAAAGATGAAAGAGGGCAAACGATCCGCTCTTGCCGGTGATACTTCTGGCGAGATTTTCTGAGGTGAAAGTGACGACGGACTGTGCAGTCTTTGCCGAGGAACTGGCCACCACCGGTTCAGTTGTCACATGCGCAGCAGTGGTAGTGGTATCCGGGCCCATTTCCTTCTTCAAGAGAATACGCGTCGGTGGCGTCAGATTTTTATAAGCCTCGTTCAGCGCATGCGCAAGGTCGCCATTGGCTTGAGTCGCAGCCATGTACAACGCCTGCAAATCCGGATGTGGTGCTCTTTCTGGATAGGCATGTGCGGGGCACAACTGGCAGCCACATTGATAGTGTACGGTACCATTCCAAAGCTTATCGCTACGAGAGGCTGCGATGTCGTTGCTGGTCATTATGTCGAAGGAAGAAGACAAGCCTTGTCAGACGTCATTCCAAATCACGATCTTGCGGCCGTCGCCGAGCCACCGGTTGGAACTTGACGTTGCGATTCCCGCTCAGGTCATTACCTATTGAGCATGCTTAAGTTCAGTCCTTTTGAACGCTGATTATTTGTAATTATCTGCAAGTTACTTTTGTAGATCCTCGAATATTTCTCCAAGTGGACAACTGGCCAAACGGCGATGAAGCCACGACATCATTAGCACGACGTCTTGATCACAGTGTAGGCAGCGCCGCGTCTTACCTGGGTCAATCCGGTATGTGACTCTCTTCCTCAGCGCCAAAGTGCCAAGGATCGATGTTCAGTGTCTGTTTCTTGTCCAACTGGTTCTCATCGACTAACCGCCCCTGCTCAACTCCCTCGCGATGAGCGGAGCCTGTCATGACAACCTCGTATCAACCACCAGTTCCAGCATGAAGTTGTGCTGTATGAAACACGTAGTATAACTGAGCTTCATCTCTGCGATAATCCATAGCAGAGAGCAGCCATGTGTTATATGTTGCGAGACGGTTTACGTTGCGATCCAGGGGGCGGGCAGCACAAACGAGCGTGACCACCACTGTAGAGTCCGAGATATCTTGCCGTGCGGTAGGCTGTTTAATCAGACCAATGTCAAGCTGACATGTTGGACGTGTTGTTGGTGTTCATGATCTTGACCTTTTGAGAGGTGGCGGCTTCTTCCTCACAGGGCAGTGTCTCCTCGACAGTGCAAACAAGCAAACTGGCAGACACTCACGAGTACATAGAAACAGTTTTCCAGACAATCGTAGAGAAAAAGCAATTTTTATGCAGGAGGAGACTAGGGGACAACGAAGGCAACGGAGGCTAGGCAACGAGCGAGTCAAAAACGGCCCTTCTACCGAATGTTGCCAGATCGCGGTCCGGCGTCTCCATTTTTTCCGCCAGGCCCCGGCTCTTCTCGTCCACGTGCTCGTTACTTCCTCAACACCAACATCTTCCTTGTTATATCTTTCCTCAAGATTAAATTGAAACGAGATATACTATGCAAGCATCGGGCTAGGACATTTGTGAGTCGCCTGGGTTGAGTATTGCAGGCATATGCGTCTGACGATGACTGGCCGCAACTCGCCACTCCCTAGTATCTACGCAAGCTCGCATTCGCGTTGCGCCCCTCGTTCTTTCTGGCGCTGCCTGGTCACGATCTAATCCGCACACACCTGCTGACGTTACGTTTCCCTGCACTCGTGTGTGCTCAGTAACTCCTGGCAAAACTGGCGCCCAATCCGGCAAGTTCGTCGCAAGAGTACATAATCGACTTGAAGATTGTGGACGCGAGCTTCCCGAGGCGTATGTACCAGTTACGTGTGCATGGACCTGCTTCAAGTCTATTTCTTGGTTGTGTCGATCTGCGCCACTTTGTTTTTGACGACGCGGGCTCATCCTTGTGACGTGGTGATTAGAACTCAATGCGAACGATCATCCGGGCCGGGCGTCGTCTAGCCTTTCCGTCCAACTGTCTCTTCCCTTCGCCGAAAGACCCACCCGGGTGGGACAAATACTTCGGATTACTCACGACCGTCGGCCGGCTCATGGGATCTCCGCTGCTCCATACGGTCTCTCAAGCACCGTTTGCCACATTCTCTCAGTCCGATAATAACGGCACCTTCGGTGACAGGCTGGCCATCATAGAGATTGTTCTCGTGCCGCAACCCAATCACGCGATCTCATATGCCTCGACCGCTAACGCCATATTGTCATCTTAATGCACCCTGGGTCTTGCCAACGCTACGATGCCAGACTTGTTCTCGCTCGCATCGCTACAGCCTGCGCACTCACCCGTGCCGGTGCGCGCCATATCCTCCTCGCCCAGCGCAATCGTTCCCACGCCAAGACCCGCGATGCACTCATTGCCCTTCTCCTGCTCCTTGCCCGATATCATTCAAGTAGTTTTGGGCATTTTGAACGATGTTTGCAAGATTGTACCACGCGCGCTCGACCTTGGGAACGAGCTTCGCGTACTCGTCAACTGTACCCCTTCTCAACACGCTTCGTTTTCAGGCCATTTCTGAAGAGCATGCGCCAGATTATACTGAGCTGATGGCGAAAATCGGGAACTTGAACGGTAAATTGTTACCAATGGCAGACAGAGAGCGAGTAGGTGCGTTCTGGTTCCTTTGTACCGCGTCGTTCCTGCCGATATTGATCTTCGGTGCATCCCTTTCCTCATCCCGCTTGTCTTCAACTCTCCCTTCTTGGACATCGCTCTACATGGCCGCCTGTAACTAGCCCGCCTACTAAGCGCCAGCTCGCCAATCATCAGCCACCCAGGGAGTGGGTGCGTTCTCATTCGTTCGGGCGGCGTCGTGCTTGCTGGTGCTCATCGCCTGCGCTTCCGCTCTTTAGTCCGCCCTTCGCTCTTTCGACATCGGTCCTACAGCCTCTCGTCTCCGGCTCGTCCAGCCCAACCGTGACTCCGTCCCACCTCATCATCAACCGCCCCGTCGCAATGCCTCTTCATCTTGTCACCGCCAAGGGTCACTCGCGCTCAATCGATGTACTCCTCAACCGGCGTACCCAAGCTTAGCAGATCGATTGTGGTCTGACATATGTCAAATCGACAGGCTCGTCGACGTGGGTCTTTGCTTTTCTCCTGCTGCGTTTGGTCTTGGCTGGTGAGAGTACCGCAGATGTTCAAGCAAGGCCAGATTAACTCGGTTGCAGTAGCAGCTGCACGCCCGCATCTCGACGAGACGACATCTATAGGTTTGTGGTACGTTCTTCTGGTGGCCTCGCGACTGAATATCGAGGCTCACGCTGGTGGGAACGAACCTGTTACGGTGCTTCTCATCCAGGGCTTGCTTCTCACTATATTCGTTAAACACGGCAAAGTGGAAATGAAGGCTGAGCATTGCTGCATAGAAGCGAATAGAGTAACAGTTGAGGAGAAGTGTAGCACGAGCCGGGACGAACAATTGGTGTAACAGACAAACTTGTGGCACATGCGGCTAGCCAGACGCTCAGGAATGAAGTGTGAATTAGATTGCATTGACTGAGATTTCAGCGAAGGAGGTAGGATCAGCGGGACAGACGAGACGAGTACAATGGTAATGGCGGTGTGACAAGTCCAAAATCGACCTTGCATAAAGTACTATGTGTGTGCACGTCGTGCGTATTTGCGTGACACGGCAATGCTGAGAGGGCATTTGAATATAGGCATATGACAGCTGACAGTTAAAGACGATTGGGTCGGTACAGGTTTGATCGTGACACCAGACCAAGGGCAGTAATAACGGCGAGTATCGACAGAGGTATGAGTGAAATGGGTAGAGTGTGCACATATCAAGATAAAGGCGAGGAGTGATAGGCTCCGGTCATGTGTTAAGGGTGGACAATGCCACGCGAGAAGGCAAAAGAAGCGAGTAACGCCGGTGAGGAACACCCAGTACCGGGTTAAGCTGGGGTACAGCCTCAGACAAGGACAAATGACTGAGGAGCCTTCACTGCGACATGAAGGATATGGACGCTGTGGCTGATGCTGACTGTGCGCCGATGCTGAGCGTGCGTCCAGCATCTCCTCGACCACAGATACGAGCTGTCAAAAGATGATCAGTGGGTAAAAATCGTGTGTCAATTACGCACCGAGGAGGAGTGTTTTTTCATGAAGAAAGAAGAAAGAGGAGATGACAACAAGCTAAGAAGTTACGCGAAGTCATGGGTGTGCCCCGATGTCTTCAGCCTCGAGCTGGTTGCGCCGTGCTCTGGTTCACGATATTCGTTCTACCCGTCCTCGCTCGACCCTTCCTTCCTCGACACCTGTTTCTTCCTTCTTCCCTCTTCAGGTAGTTCAAAAGACTCGCAGCCCAGATTCTCAGAAACAAAAGCAAGCTGACAGTTGTTGTTGATGCAAGGAAAAACCGCGCACTTTGCGAAAAGGAAATACAGCACGAGAGCTTTGATCGAAATACTACATCATTCAGTCTCGCCAGCACGAGGTCCATTCCAATCCAGCATGCAAATTGCCATCTCCTATGTCAATGACCACGCGACTCTTGCCCAGCACCAGCGTACAGGGGCTCGGAGTTACCCGAAGATATGTGCGGTACTCGGCCGGCACCCATGAGATGAGCTCGTCGGATGATCCCACCAACCATCCGTCCTTGAGATTGGCTGACACGATTGCTGCAACGGGATTGTTGTCGCATTCCAAGGCCAGTTGGCAGGCCACACGGAGATCCCACTTGCGGATTGTGATATCTGCAGAACCTGATATGATGAACTGCCCATCACGTGTGAACATCACCGATGCAACTCTATCAGTGTGTCCAAGGAGCGTCGCAAGTGGAGCACCTGTCACCGCGTCCCACAGGCGTACGGTGGCATCCCAGGATCCTGTGCCAATAACACATCCATCGGGAGACCACGCGATGGACCGGACCTCATCTGCATGACCGTGAAGTACGTGGAGGCACTGACAGGCCTTGATGTCCCAAATGTGTGCTGCATTGTCTCCTCCGCCTGACACAATTTGTGTGCCGTCCGGTGAGAATGCAACTGACCAAACTCTCTTATTGTTTGCATGAAGTGGCTCGTGTGCTGATTCTCCGGTATCTGTCCGCCAGAGATAAATGCGACCGCTGTCGTCTCCCGCGGCAACAATTTTATCGTCAGGCGAAAATGCGACGGTGTTGGCTGGCATTTGACAGCTCAGTGGGCCAACGGCTAATGCCTGTCGTGTTGTGACATCCCACATGCGTATCATATTGTCTTCCGATGCAGACGCGAGCCAACGCCCATCGTGTGAGAAAGTAACAGCCCCGACCGGTACAGTGTGGTCACGCATAGGCTCTCCAGCCGCTGCCCCCGACTGCGCGTCCCAAAGCCGTATGGTTCGATCCTTTGAGGCTGAAGCAATCAGGTCTCCGTCTGGCGAGATTGATACAGATACTACCGAGCTTGTGTGCCCGCCCAGTGGCGGAAGCGTTGCCTCACCGGTGTGCGCATTCCATATCCGCACTGAATTGTCCTCAGAGCTGCTTACAATGAAAGCTCCGTTATGTGAAACTGCCACCGAGGGTATTGCTTGTTTGTGTGCAGACATTGGCTGGACGGCCGATTGGCCTCTTCCAGAACTCCAAATCCTGATGGTGCTGTCATCAGAGGCCGAGGCAATGTACATCCCATCCGGCGAAAAGGTGGCCCAGTTGACTTCGTCTCCGTGACCGCCAAGATCAACTCTAGAAGGACTGCGCAAATCTGGCTGCAAGGTCCAAAGCTGGACATCTTGCTCACACGACACCACTAACAATGGACCGACTGGCGAAAATCGGATGGAGCGGATCACGCACTGGAATCCAGTCCGCAGGTTCGTGATGCACTCCCCAGTAGTACGACGTGTGAGTCTGGCTTCGTAAAGTGCTGCTTCGGCAATCATCTCGCCGTCTGGTGAGAAATCAATACCCGTACATCCAGTGTGAAAGTTCAGTGTTTCGCGCGCAGCTTGTCCTGTGATGCTGTCCCACACTCTGATCGACCTGTCATCAGAGCTCGATGCCAAGATTTCGCCATCTGGAGAAAAGGCTACTCCTGTGACCTCTTGTGTATGACCAACCAGAACTGCGAGCTGTTCACCCGTCTCGGGATTCCAGAGGCGGATAGTCTTGTCGTTTGATGCCGACGCAAGGCGAGAGCTATCGTGAGAAAAAGCCACAGACATCACTGATTTAGAATGGTTGCTCAGTCTCTTCAAGCCCGTCGGGCCCGGTGTGAAAGCCCAAATACACACGGTGCCTGCATCAGTTCCAGACGCGACCCACTTGCCGTTGCGAGCGAAATCGACCGACAGAACTGCTCCATCGCCGCTGCGCATTGGGGACATCGTTTCCTCGCCCGTCAGTGTGTCCCAGATGCGGACCGTGCCATCGTCAGAACCGGAAGCCAATATACGACCATCAAAAGAGTAGGATACTGAGCGAACGGCGCTATCGTGACCCGTGAGAGTCATTATAGCGCTTCCGCTGTGCTGCCCAATACCAATTGCGTCGACGGTGATCAGGCCGCTACATTGTGGGGCAAAATCCTTGTAGACGAGCGAGTTCTTGTCCGCGAACGGGATGGCCGAAAGGTAAATATGTGGCGCACTACGCTCGATCGCATCATGGGACGAAGTCACGAACGAATGAGCATCGCGAAGAAATTGCGCCAGTTCCGAGTCTGTGTGGACCTCTGCTGCTCCAGCTGCCACAAAAAGCATTCTGGAGGCACGCCATACTTGACCGAGACGAGACATGATTTCAAGCCAAGGTAGAAGTCTTGGACGGAAGATGCTACCGATCCTGTCGTTCAAGCCATTGGCATCGCGTAGAGCCGCAGTATGGTATGCCCACTGCATACATGCGTACTGTAGTGAGAGTGCAATACCATCTGGCTGCAATGGCGAGTTAGGCCTGTAGGAAGACTGGCTCTGAGAGACATTGAAATAAAGCCGTTTGCCCATCAACTCTAGACAGCCGTGTGCCAGGGTGTTGTGGCCAAACGACTGGTGGATACGAATGTGGCTAGGAGCACGGCTATACAGATAATCCCCAAATGATGCGTGCACAGTGCGCAGCCCGGGCATGTCATCGTCCTCGGGCACATGAACGACAGCATGTAGTCGGGATAGGCTTGCGCCCACGTCGTACGACTCCAGATCCAAAATATCTGCCAATGCAGCAACTGACAACGGCATGCGGGCGGAGAGGAGTGATGCCAGAAGACGCTGCAATGCTGGCAACTCCGTTGCATCGGATTCGCCTTCCTTCGCCGCATCGTTCAGGATTATCTCGTACATGCGGTCAAGAGGGGCTACAGCCTTATCGTTGAGACCTGTGCGAGAGGGGTTGAGCAATTTCTTGAACTTTGCGACTGCAGCAGCAGCCCCTGCACCAAAAACATATGCAAGCGCAGTTGCCGCGACAATGAACAGGCCATCACAGAGTTGGACGAGATCCTCAACATCACGCTCCGTGATAGTCGCCCGGAGCTTGGGCTTGCCAGAGAGCTTGACGTTGAGCGTTTCGGTGATGTATCGGCTGATATCCGCATTGACTTCTGCGACATTCACAGCATGAAGCTGCAGGATCTGACTGAGCTGGTCGTTTGAGAGAGAAGTATCGCGGATTTGAGCCTCGGGTCGCGATGTAACCAGGAACTTGACCGGCAGCTTGGGTTCGGACCGCGTTAAGCTGACGAGCGCTTCGAGCATACTGGTGACGACAGCGTGACATTTGGCATCGTCAAGCATGCCGTCGGTGGTCTCTCCGCCACACTCATCAAGTGCATCAATGACGAACAGGATCGGTACGTCTTTGTCCTTCATAGCAGACAGCGGTGTACGAAGAAGTTGTTCGACTTGCGCTGCAGCCTCTTTATGCTGGACACCAGGTTCGATGATCTTAGCCAGAGTCAGGCGGAACGCAATCGACTTCATCGCAAGAAGCTGAGACAAGGTTGGAATCACGCAGCGGATGTCACGTTGCGCCGCCAATCCAGTAGAACGCGAGCAGAAGAAGCTCCCACCGAGAATTATCTCGGCGTCCGCGCTGGCCTGCTCACAGACGGTCTTTGCGATCGAGGTCTTACCAGTACCTGCCATTCCGGTGATCCAGCAAATCTGCAGAGAGTCTGGATCTTTGATCCACGCTGCTGTCTCGCTCAGGATGCGGACGCGCGTCTGCTTCATGCAGCCGGAGTTTAACTGGGCGTCGTAAACCGCCTGCGGAACGTGTCGTTCTTTCAGAGCTGTGAAATTTCAGCTCCATTACCGTTAACTCGACGAAGAATTCTATCTTACTGGCAGTGATTTCCTCGAGTGCCGTCTTCTGAGCAAAGAATGAGTGCATTTTCAGCACACTCTAATCAGGCTACTAACCTGTTCATCAGCGGTCTGGATGAAGTTATTGACCCAGTTGTTGTTCGTTACCGACCCGCTGCCAGAAATCGAGGTGGTGTTACTGATCTGATTCGTGATGCTGGCCTGCGCGACGTGCTGTTCTTTGAGAGCTGCAAAGTGTAAGCTGTTCTCGATCGTCAAAGTAGGCGAAATGTTTTACCAGTGGTGATAGCATGCTCGCGACCCCTCTTCAGTTTCTCCCCATCAGCTACTTGTCGTTCCTTTTCAAGTTCCACCACATCTTGCGCAATCTGCGCAATTTCCCCTCCAACCACAACGCCGCTCTCGAGCTACGACGAAGTCAGACGAATGAATAGGAATTTGGAACACTTGAGCGCACATGGAAGACGTCAAGGATAGATGAGATAGCACCAGAAAGTGTCTCAATATCACCGACATAGATGCGTGACTGCGTCGCTGCGGTGAGTTGATCGCGACCCAACTTGTCGTCTATTGAGCTGCGAAGTTTGCCGATTTCGCTGCGAGAATGGTCAAGCCACTTCAACATAGACGAGTAGACTATGTACCTTGCAAAATCCTCGAGACTTTTGGAGAGATTATCGGTGGATGTCTCTTGTGGACCTTTGGTGTACATGTCGGTGATGTTCACGAGCGCCTCGAGCTTGCTCTTGAGCTTTCCCAACCCTTCTTCAGCTTCGGCAGTCGTCTGAGAATGTAATAAGACCACAGTAAACTTAGTCATGCAGTAGTGTACGAACTTCACACCTGTTCCAGATCTCGAGAATCTCAACGAGCGCCGACTTGAGCGGAGGGAAGGCACCCGAGCCACCATGTACCACCGTCAGCAGTTCATTGCACACTGATGCTACATAATTGAACTTTGGAGTCACAGAAGGAGGTTGTGCATAGGTTGAGGCCGCATGCGGAGCGTGTTCGGGTTGTGGGGCTGATCCAGGTGCTGGCGCCTCGAGCGCAGGAACGTCCGCGCCGATAGTGTCAACAGCTGTTGGTGTTATTGCCGTCTGACTCGCGAGCACTATCGCATCGGACGTGGTCGAAATGCCCTGGTCATGCGTAGCCGATGGCTCCTGGCTACTACGAGACGATCGTGCCGGGGTTGTGAGCGCGCTCTGGCGCGAGGGCGGCCGCAGCAAGTCTTTGACCTTGCCTTTTGCTTGTTTATATCCTCGTCTGATCGTATCCATCTGTTAGACTGAGTTTGAGGAAGGGCTGTGAGTGTATGGGCGACGACAGGCGACGAGGACGACGTGCGAGACGACAAGAGAAATGAGGCTACCCTCTCAGCGCCTACGCAGGACGCGCGGTAACGGGCCGTTTGACCGCTTTGGACTTGCACGATTACTTTTAGTTGTGAGTTTCAGGACAGCACGGGCAAGATTGGGATCAAGCAGGGTCCGGTTGCAATAACATGCCCGTGGCCTGCGCTGCGACTTTCACTGTGTTCACGTGCTAGATCTGGCATCCGAACGTGCTCGGCCTAGATTGATTTTGCGATTCTTTCTGACACGGTTCTGTCGGTGCCGGCCGGTGGCGCCACCAGCGGTCTGGCTCCGCACGGCCTTTGGCTTTGTCCCTTGTCCTTCTTCGTCGTCGCGCGCGCGAACCATTTTCACGACGCGCTCTCTTCAGTATCCCTCTCGTCTACATTCACAATGCATTGCACTCAGGCTTCGATCTTGGCGTGCGCGGGCCTTGCGCACCAGGTTACATTGGGCGATGACTGGTTACAACGCGATATCGTTTGTCATTTTGGAGATTTGCGTACAAGCCGGTAAGAGCAAGGTCGGACAATATAGTGTACAGCAAGTCGAAGAAGGATACGAGAGGTTTGTGGTGATGTTTATGCTTCGGCTGCTCCTCCTGACGCTGGGTTACAGTCAATTGCAGATCTTGCACAACGTCCGCGACAAAACACTTTGCACGACGAACGAATTTCCTTGTTCAGCTACGAGAACAAGGTTTGTTGTTTCTCGTCCAAGTCAACCGATGTTTATGCTGACCCAGGTTCTCTCAGGCCTCTCCTCAACTCTGGCGTGTCGACACGGTCAAAGATAACGCCTGTCTTACCCTCGCTCTCACCCACAGTACTTACCCAGAGACCCAATCTTTGGTCCAAGTCACTTTGGTGGGAAGAAAGACCAAATGGTAATCTGCACGAGCAAGGGTATGTTCGCGCTTCCTCAGGCTGTGCGATGCTTTATCATGACTGACGATTGAACTCTCCCTGGTGGTTACGTTCAATATCTAGGACCGAGACTTTGGCACGCTCTTGCACCACTCTTCACCCTGGATGCTCCGTGGAGACATCGCGGGCATAGCGTGGAACAACGCCGAGGATGTCTACGCCGGCTCGCATGATGGCATAGTATGACTCTGGAGAGGAGGTTCGAGGGTTATGAATAGACGAGACCGGCGGTTAAGACGGTCATCGAGCAGTGAGTGCGGCGATGGTGACCATTTAGACGGCAAAAGGTCAGATTGATGACGAAAAGACGAGGAGGTTTGTGACTATCCTGATGCTGACGAGAATAGACAATGCGGTAGCCAAATGTTTTACTACACTCAGAGGTTTTCTGAAATAAAACGAGGTTTGAACGTTATACGCGTAGTTTATCTTCACGTTACTCGCTCAAGTGTTCTGACGTGTGCTGGTCCAGATTACAAACCGCAATGCTCTCGGGCTCGAACCCCAGCCTGGTAGCCACCGGTTTCCACGGCACAGTCGGCTTTTTGGCTACGACTTTCTGGGCATTAGTTTTTGTCTCAAGTACCTCAAATTCAGGGTGCTGTTGAGATATACGTTCGTGACGCCATGACAGGAGGGCACGAGACCTCGGCGGAACCCTTGCGCATCCGCTATCGCTCCTTGCCTTCCTCTTCCTTCAATGCTTTCCATCACTACTCAGGATCGCGAGAAGGCTTACTTCGAAGGGCAGCGCCAGCGCGCTGCAGAAAGTTCGCGACATGAAATCAGTGAACTCGCGTATGAGCTACTCCAGAAACGCCTAGACGAGCGGCGCGCCACAAACGAGCGGACCAATCTCGAGGAGCGCGCTCGGGTCGAGAATGAGCACTCGTCCAACGTCACCAGACTTGGATCCGCTCACGAAAAGGAGATTCAGCAGTATAAAGACGCCGAGTTTGCGATGGTCACCGAGTTCGATGCGCAGCGCGACAAGCTGCCTGGTGCGACACTGGCATCGAAACTGCAAGTGGAAGGTCTCAAACACACAGAACTTCTCGACTCTTTGCAGTCTAAACTAGCGACGGACGATGAAGCGGCAGAGAAGGACTTGCAGACGACGGTCGAAGCGCATGAAAAGACGCTGGCGACACGGTGCAAGTGTGCAAGTTGTTCGCCCAGTGCCCCGGACATAGCCGAAACTCGCAGGAAGGCAGAAGAGAGCACAATCGAGCGCCACACCACTTACGAGAAACTTGTCGAAGGCCTCAAATCCGATTGGAAGCTGCGCCAGGAGGCTCTAAGGCTCAAGCTTGATACTCCTGCGGGTCGCCAGGTCCGGCTCAGCCTCGAGCGCGACTTTCAACTTCGGTTCGCCGAGTGTGGTCAGAAGTTGGCCGTCATCCAGAAGCGTCAAGCCAAGGAACTCGAGGCGCTTGAGGAGAACCGGGACTTGGCGCTCGCAGAGGTTCAGGAACGTCACGAATGCGCAGAAGCTGAGCTGTACGAGGAGCACTGTCGGGTTGAGGAATGGTGGAAGCACCTCTGCGACGAGACTGTGGCCGCCAGGGGACGGATCGATGAAGATGAGAAAAGTGCTCTCGCCGAACTTGGCCAAGATGAGACCGGTGAGACCGTCGCATCCGCCGAGGTGACTCAGGCTGCCAAGATGGTCACGAGAGTTGTAGCACACTTCAGTGAAGGTGTGAAGGAGGCGGAGACTGCGGGACCTGTTCCTCCCAGCGAGGAGAAGGCGGCTGCTACATGCCACACGCCTGGCGAGGAAGAAAGCGACGCCGGCCTCTCCATTACTATCATCCCACCAGCTCCCGCTGACGACACTGGAGATCCGGCTGAATCCTCACCGAGCGGCGCCTTTCGTGGCCATCTGTCGCAACCTTCAGTCTTGTCGGCAAACATGGCCCGTCTCCCTAACGAGTCATCACTCATGCCAGTTATGTCCGCGAACTTCGACCCGCAGTATGATCCCGCTGCAGACGGTGTTTTGCGGTCTGGAGCTGAGCGTTACACCACGCTGGCCAACCCCTTGGCTCACGCAGAACGTCAAATTGTGATAGCCAGCCAATTCACTCACTCGGAGCCAGTGGGGTCGGTTCCAGATCGCAGTGGCTCGCCTGACAGCGGTGGTTCGGACTCGGACTTTATTGAGATTTAGCATTGCAAGGTTTGGAGTCGTAGGTCTGGAAAATAGTTGTATTCTAGTCACGTCCGCTTGTCTTTTAATGTACGCACAACTTTCACTCAGTCATACTGTTGCCTGAACCCGATCCGTGAGTACAGCCTTCCCACCCTGAAGCATTTTAAAGCTGCTGCCAACATTGCGATACAAGTTCAGCCCCTTTGGCGGCGAACTCAGGGATTTGCGGCACAATGATAGATGGGTTCGCCACCATCAGACCTATCCTCTGGCTTTTCGTGATCATGATGATCGTCCCCAAGAGTTGAACCGTAATGATCCAGGTATAGTGACCCAGTTTATCGTTCTGTGGGTTACGAGTGCGTGCAGGAAGAAACACCGTCAGCGTGACGAGACTCATGAGACTACTAGTCCATGCGACGATCCGAAGCGGGCGGTCTTGCTTTGAGTCAACGTCGAAGATGATCAAGTGGGCGTGGAAAGCGATGTTGGATACGATCTGTGCGGATGGCGAGAAGCCATCAGGTGCCGTTGACGTTGAAGCCATCCAGCAAGGTAAAGATCCAAAAGAACGTACGAGTAATACTGGGCCAATGAGACGATGCATGTGTCATTGCGTAGTCAAACGAGTCGAGGATGGCCCAAAGTTGTCGATTTCGGAAGCAGGTTTGCTCGTTGGCGCAAACGCAGACCGGTCTATCTCGTTCACAGCAGCCACAGGGACGTTTTCAGCTGTGCGAGCGATATTCTTATCGAGAATGGTGGTCAGTCTAGTAGGAGAACGACGCCAAGTTGTGAACAGCCAGACAGCGGAGATTTAACTCGTGTAACATTGGCGCCTGCAGGACAATGGCCGATCATGTCACGATTCGCAGAGGCGCCAGGTTGAACAGTTCGCAAGGCGTTTCATTTTCAGTTACATGATCAAGTCTCATGAAGATAGGTTGCGTGAAAAAGGTAATAGCCAGGTGTGGACAACAATGTAAGGACCAGTAGGAGCAACTCAGTCAAATGAGATGAGTTCGATGTCCGCGAGGACATCGAACGAGCTGCAGCTGTGGTTATCGTGACTGACTGAGGGGCGTGATGATCGCTTGTATATCAATTCCCACGCACATCGTCAGCATATCATGAGAGCCAACAAAGACCGGTAATTACTTCGCGCAGGTGGGTCGTGGCTTTATGAATGACCCTTCAGAGACGAAAGCGGAAGCGATGACAATTGTATCTCCGGCTTGACAGCACCGGAACTGAATGATAGAATCGCGGCAACATGGATTATGTTCTGCACTAGTGCCACACGTGTTCCTGAAGTTTTATATCTCCTCTCTGGCTGGAGACCTGCAGCTTGGAATTTACTCGTGGACGAGTGCCGAAGCCCCTGTGGCATGAGAATCCGCAGCCTGCATTGCATGCACAACTCGCCCTGCCAAGCCGGCGATTATCTCTCACGTGTTGGAAACTTGGAATCAGCGATGGACACAAGTGATCCGGATTGCTACCGCCGTCAGCCAGGTGGCACATCACAATCATCCATCCACATCTGCTACTCTCATATAAAAGCCGTCTCTAACTGATTCTCACTCAGCGAGCTTTTCTCGCGCTATCAGCCACCGTCATGCATTTTGCCGTACTCATCACTCTGCTCACATCGACTACGGTCGCATTGGCGGCGTCACTTGATGCGCGCTGTCATAGGAAGAACAGTGTATGTAATCCATACACTGTGGAGAATTGTCCAACCTGCTGCTTCGAAGAACAGTGTCGTGCGTTATTTTCCTGTTCTCGTACCACAGTTGTGGTAGCTGACGATCCATTCTTCATGCTTCTCCGTGGTGACCAGTCGGGCACCCGTGCACCGAACTCTGCGACCAGTACGGCTATTGAATACCATCAGGCACCGGAATGTCTGGAGATTCAACCCGTAGCTGACGTTGACATAAGAAGAAACTTTATGTTCAGCCATGTTGTTCGCGACGTGCATGTAATGCGCTTCCTTTTATCACGCAACAACGCTCTGATAATCTACGGTCTTTCTCATGTGATACACACGTCTAACTCAACTAGATATTATGCGGGTCAGCTGGAAACTATGGTTCTTCGTTAGTGGAGGACGTTTAGATATTCGTTTAGCACACTAACTTTCCATTGGTATGCGCTGGAACAATGCGACCTTCCGCATTGCCTTCAAGGCGATCAGCTCGTGTTCTCGACCGGCAATGCAGGCGACGGTTCGAACGATGTAACAGCCGTGGTGTCTAACTCGAAGAGGTGCTTGTTGAGACCTGTAGCCACCTTCGTTATGACACATTATACTACTGTACTGTTTTAACTGTAGGCTTGTCGCCTCAGACAGCTGACACCAACAAGGAAATTGCTAAGTTTTCCGGTTTCACCAGTTCACAAGTCCAGCTTGTATGTATCTTTCCATTCCAGGATTTCTGAAGTATATCTGCTCGGCCACTACGGAGGAAGAGGATCAGGAGGAGAGGAGGAGGAGGACTATGTTTTACAACCGGTACCGGGTCATCTCCTCACCGGTCCCCACCATGAAAATGGCAGGCGAGACTCAACTGTAGTGATTCAATGCTCCCTCCCGTGAAGGAGGGATTAACTAAAAGCGTCATCAAACCGGCAATTTCTAATCGGAACGGACGACTGTGTCACTCACTACTGAACCTACGGCCGAAACAGTGCAGCATACTTCGCTGACACTGGATGACTTCCCGTAACGTTAGACGCATAGATTTAGGTATCTGGGTGCACCGGAAAATGTGCGGGACGGGGGCAAGTTGCTTCTTTGATCGTTCAAGCGTGTGCGCAGATCCTCCCAGATGCAAAATCGAGTCCAGTGAAACTTCAGCGCAACTCATGCACACTTGAGCACATTTGTTTATTTTGCACACAGGTCCAACTGCTCACTCTGGACTTATACACAATGGTGGTTGTAGCTCATTTTGTGTCAAAATGTTACTAGGTACAGAAATAATTGCAGTATGTTAGTTGGGTGGAAAGATATGGTTGGAACATAATTGTGGTTGTGGCTGTGGGACATAACTTTCCCTGACAACATATGCGCATCTGCGCAGAAGTGCGCACAAGACCCTGTGGTGTGCGCATGAATGCGCATGAGTGAAGAGTGGTCCAAAACAAGTTAGAGGGACTGATGCAAGGCAGCATATTACACACAAACACCTACAAGTGTCAACACCACCTCCAGCTCACAAACCATGGCCCCACTTGAATGATAATCTGTCTGTGAAACCTCAAATGATCCCACTGGCCAACAGGTGAAGGAACAGGTAATCCAGGTCACAACCAAAGCCTGCTGGCAAAGCAACCAGACCTGCAGTTGGTAAATCTGCGATACTACGGAAATCATCACTACAGTTACCATTTGTGAGATAATACACCAATACTGAGTGTGGGGAAGACTGATATTGAAAGATGGCATGCATCACCTGGTGTGGCCAGAGGAACAGTGTCCACAGAGTGAAGTCAGAGGAGACAAGCTCAAGTTAAGATGAAGGACATGTACACATGGGTTGAAATTCCATTACTGTCTCAGTGTGACCATTCAGAACAGACTCAATGCATTCCTAGAGACAAGTTTGAGTGAACAGAATAGTATGCAAATGGGCTGGGGATAGTAGGCATGATTAGAAGAATTGATTGAGGGGGATAATGTTTTGGACATATTGAGCCAACCAGAGCAGCTGAACCTCTGAACATGGAATATTCTTGCTTGGGGAGGTCCAGAGCATCGATTCGGGAGGGCAGAGTGAGACAGTAATCGAATTTCGACCGATGCGCATGAATTTCAATTTACTTGCATATTCTCTTGACTTCAAAATTACAACGCTTTCACTGTGTAAAACACTCACATATTTCTTACATACCCCTGGTCTTTCACATACCACAGCCACATTCGTAATATCACCTTTCTATCTTCCAATTCTCAGACTTGCTCTCACATTTTTCCAAGTGATCTCCCTCTTCCTCTTTCATTTTCCCATTTCCATTGTCTGATGCTCCCAAATGCTCAGATACGACTGAAAACAATACCTTGATGTATTTCCAATTCGTGCACATGAATGCGCAGAAGACCCTGAACCCTGCGCCTGAGTGCACATAAGTGTGCATGAATTTATATCAGCCCTGCAAAATCTAGGAGGAGGGTCGACACCCCCCTCCCAGATTTCAGACAGCTACCCAAACGTATGTGTGGCATGCTTGTTACCTTGTGGGAAATGATGAGCAGGGCGTGAGGCTTGAGCATGAGCTAAAGTTTTGGTGCAACGAACTGTACAGTCGCCCGTCTGTGCACCCTCGTCAGATCAATCGGAGTCGTCGAAATTGGAGTCGCTCAAAGCTGAAGGCCGTCTTGCGGTGGGTGACGAGGAGAATGTCTGGTAGCTGGGCAACATGAGCCATCCGACTTCGCGCGGTGCATTCAGATCTGGGTTTCTGTGCGTGCACGGCGTTACGGTCTGGGTCCTTGCCTAAATCGCCGGATGTATTTTCCCA
>Ga0247815_10000920_pt1 | contig 22751 bp, 33 predicted proteins | sample UWRJL194509B1_FD_181014 | JGI IMG/M metagenome (GOLD analysis project Ga0247815, IMG submission 181014) | Plant litter microbial communities from Arlington Agricultural Research Station in Wisconsin, United States - UWRJ-L194-509B-1 | ecosystem: Environmental > Terrestrial > Plant litter >...
ACCCAGTCAAGACAATGCCAGGGATGCGCATTACCGCGCAGATTCAGCGTCAGTATAAGCGTCGCGATGTCAAGACCGTCGTGCTTGCCGCAAGGTGAGAGGATGGTAGTACTAGTCACGGCGTCTCGATGTTGAACTCTACCCTGCAGCCTTGTCACGGTGGAAGAATGCGTCGCCCTCAGCGGTGTAGACCGCGCCACCATCGGCGTGAATATGCTGGATCTCATGACCAAGACGCCGCATTCGCCGCAGTTGGATCGCATTCGCGAGGAAGCACTGGCGTCCTATGATATTTCATTCACGACGCCTGACGAAATTCCTACGGACGTACGTTTCCCGCTCGAAGAACCCGCCACAGCGCTCAAGGCGGCATTCGCGCGGCCGGAGTTGGCTGAAGGTATGAAGAAGGCCCTGGAGCGCTTTGGTCAGTTTGAAAAGGAGCTGTTGGCGCTCGCGACCGTGGCCGTTGCGGCAGCGAGACACACTGTTAGAATTTGAGAGTTGTACATCAGCAAGTCGAATATCCCGGTGGGAGAGTTGGAATGCAATGGATTGTTCTAACACGCTTGAGATCCAATGAAGGCACCAGGCCATGCCGCCCTAACAGCGACCGTCAACATTGCCTGAGGGGTTGTATTTTGCCGAGTCAATCAGGAAATAGGACTTGAACAAGCCGAGTCATGGACGGATACCTGGAGGCTGTGAAAGGGAACCCGGTGCAAACGCATTGTGGCGTGGGGGTTTGCACGGACTTGTGTCGGACGTCACAAGGTCTAGAGCCGCATTTGCACGCATAAGAACGGGCCGGACTTGGAACAGTGACTGCGTTCCGCATCTCTCCTTTATCCCACTCACCGCCGAAATGAACCGACTCTCTACTATGCTGTCGCACCAGCTCTCGCAGCGCCAGGGCCGCACAGGCAGCCCCGCTGCTGGTAGTCTGCACCACTCGAACTCGACACATTCCACACACTCGTCCCAGCACGGTTATGGCGGATACCAGTCCCCACCACCTGGGCAGACATCTGGCTATGGCGGCGGCTTCCAAGCACCCGCACCGCACGGGCCGCCCGCTGGTGCCGATCCGCAACTCTGGGCCTGTGAGTCTTCCCTGTGTCTCAGCCGCAGCGGCTGCGCGCACCGTATCTGACGTGACTGAAACGTCTCTCTCTCCAGGGTTCAGCGCTGTCGACATTGACCACTCTGGTAAGTGCTCGTCTATCGTTCTAGACGCTCTTTGTACTGACTGGATCACGCAGGCGCGATATCGCCCGCCGAGTTGCAGCAGGTGTGCATCGGCTATGCCTACCTTCACACAGCGATTGACGTAGCATCGGCGACAGGCACTCGTAAACGGCAACTATACTGGTTTCGATCTGGACACCATCAAGATGCTCATGAGCATATTTGTGCGTGTACTGCCCTACGGACGGCTCATCGTCGAGGCTCCGGCCGCCAAGGCTGACTCCGCTTTCTCGCACACAGGACACCGATCGTTCTGGTACAATCGGATTCCATGAATTTGCAGGGCTGTGGAAGTACATCGCAGACTGTACGTGCCTTCAATCGTGCAACTGCAAGAACAGACAGCTAATCTAGTTTGGGTCACAGGGCAGAATGTGTTCCGGCACTTTGACGCGTAAGTGTCCGGCTGCCGCTGCGTCATCGCGCCTGAGCTAAATTCTTTGTCTTCACCCTTAGCGATCGCTCTGGCTCGATAGACCGCAATGAGCTTGGGAGCGCGCTGAACTCTTTCGGTTACCGCCTCTCGCCACGCACAATTCAGCTTATCGCAGAAAAGTATTCTTCTCTGCCGAGCGGGTTGGGTTTTGCACCGGCACCAGGCATTACGTTCGACCGGTGAGTCCGCAGTAGGCTTGGGCGGTGTTTCCGCACGGCTGACCTGTGATTATCTAGCTTCGTCCGTGCATGCGTCGTGGTAAAGACCTTGAGCGAAAGCTTCCAGCAGCTGGACACGGACCGTGACGGCGTCATCACAATCGGCTACGACCAGTTCATGCGTGTCGCGCTTGGTTCGCCATGATCTGCGTCTCAACTCACGACCTCTCATGACTGAAGACGTTTCTTGGTTGTAATATGGACGTGTACGATTGAGCTGCTATTGTTAACGAACTCACCCTACACATCGAATGTAATTATGCTTTTGCATCCCGACATACCCTCCATTACGATTCTGATGACGAAAGGCTTGATGCGTCCGACGGTTAAGATTGACGGCAAGGGGAGTGCCCGCGTCACCTCTTCTTTGCGCTACCATTGTCAGCTTGCAGCAGCGCCTCCTTCGTCTCGTTATATGCCGTCGATATCGTCCTCCACTCACTCGCCAAAGCATCTGGTGCAGCCTCGGCTGGACCAACCCATGCTAATGCTCGTGTGAAGCACTCTAATGCCCGAACATTATCACCCTGTGCTCTGTTGACGAGCCCGCTGAGCCTCCATGCCTGTGCCGCACTTCGCCTCGCGTCTCGCAGCAGTGCCTTTGAACTCTCTGCCATTGCGCGGGAGTTCTTGACGAACCCTTCCTGCAGAGGACCATCGCAAGCGGATTGTGGTGGAATATACGAGTACTCGAGCCCTTGGAGTGCGAGTGCCACCCGCTCGGAATGCTCTGCGGCGGATTGCAGTAATGCAAGCGGTGACTCGTGTTCGGGTGGTGATCGACTCCAGAGGGACGGTTTGGTCGATTTAGATTGTGCGTAGGTGACTTCGGCTAGGTGAATGGAGAAGAGAGCAGCACGATGGGCGAGGTATAGAGAGTGTAGAGCTGCGGGTGGGGAGGTCGATTTGATGTCGGGATATGTGGGTGGTGAGAGCAGTGCTCGGGCACTCCGCTGCAGGTCAGCGGCTTGTGCGAGTTCGCCAGATGAGGATAGGGAACTGGAAATGTTTTGTAGGGCCATGCAAAGAGTACGCTGGTCGAATGGTGCCGAAGGGAGCTCTGCTGGTACAAGTATCTGTACAGCCGCTGTCTCCTGTTGAGACGCCGCAAAAGCAGCTTCAGTCCAGAGTGCGCGAGCTGACGATGTCTCTCCGATACGCTCCAATACACTCCCCAGCCTGATGCGAAGACGTGCATGGTCGGAAGAACCGTTCGAAGTGGCTTTTAGCGACCGTTCGTAGCAGTCGATAACTTCGTCGAGGCTTTCTCGCAAGTCGTTGCGCTCCAAGTTCGCGGCTAATCGCTGGTAGATGGCAGGGAGGGTTGGCGCCTCGGGATCCTTTTCGGAAACATTCTTGATGACGAGCTGAAGCAACCCGCGCGAGAATTCGCGATACTCTGCTTTACGCTGCGGCCTTCCCTGGTGCTCGTAAATGTGAGCAAGTCGCAGCAACTGTTGGTTCCATATCCCTAGTCGCGGATCGGTGCCTCCACGTTCAAGGTCTCCACCCCAGTCTTCGCGCTCATGGTCCCACTGCCAGCGGCGAACCTCTGGGTCGCGTTCCGGCCCGAGTTCGAATGCTTCGACATAGATCTGGAGGCCTTGGTAGGCTGTTGCGACAAACGCGCCGACGACAAAAAAGCTGCCTGCAGAGAGTACGATCCAGCGCTTGAGGAAGTCAAGTGAGAGGATCCTGCGCACGGCAGATACTGGTTGCGTAGCATCTGGCTGGGCTCTCCAGTGGTTGAAAGTACGTCGCGGTGCGACTGGTGGAGTGGGACTGACGCGTGCGGTTCGTGCAAGAGTTGGTCGGATGCGGCGTATAGCCAGCATGATCGATTGTCGTGCAGGTGGTGAAGAGGAAGAGGAGCCGCGTGGCGGAGTTTGCACGCATCGCGCGTTGGTCTCTCTCCCTCCAACGTCACCGCCTCGACTGTCGCAAGCCTCTTGCTGCCCGCCATAGTCTTGCGCGCGGAATCTGATCTGATTGTTTAATTGATCATCATCGGGCCTTTGTGTCGCCTGGACATCCAAAATGCGCTTCTTTATTGACGACTTGCCTGTTCGTGCCGCAGTTGCGCGCCGTGCTGCCATCAACTCATCAGGTGTCTAGATTGTCTTCCCTTATGACCGCATCTATCCAGGCACGAAGCTCGCGCAATTTGTGTGAGAATTGTCGAGCTGAAAGTTGACGCAGAACAATATGCGTACATGTGCGACCTCAAGCGCACTCTCGACGCTACAGTGAGTTTTGGCCCATCTGCAAGCTCACACGTTCCCTCAAATCACGTTCAAAGGGCCACTGTGTGCTCGAGATGCCTTCAGGAACGGGAAAGACGGTCTCCTTGCTGTCTCTCATCGTTTCGTACCAACAGGTTCGCGCCGCACATATCCGCCACATTTCGCTATGCGCTGACTGACCCTGCCGCATCAGTTCTTTCCCACGAAGCGGAAGCTCATTTACTGCTCTCGAACAGTTCCAGAAATCGAAAAAGCGCTCGCCGAGTTGAAGCGCCTCATGGCATACCGCGTGGAATGTGCTGAGACGGACGAGGAACGTGAACGCGAAAGTTCCTATACTGGCCTCGGCCTGACTAGTCGGAAGAACCTGTGCTTGCATCCTGAGGTCGCTGTCCGCCTTCGATCCACAGACCAGCCATGCTCATAAATCGCAGGTGTCCAAGGAGAAGAAAGGTTGGGTTGTCGATGCACGGTGTCGCGACCTGACCTGCTCTTCAACCATGGAGAAAGAACGCGCGAACCCCGGATCCGTCCCAGTTTGCTCATGGCACGATGTGAGTGCAGCGAGAGTTGTCACATTTTTATACTCAACAACAAACAACATACAGGAGCTCGGCAAGATGGAGCAGGGCAACCTAATACCGCAGGGCGTTTGGACGCTGGCAGACGTACAGGCGTACGGGCAAGAGAAAGGCGTCTGCCCTTACTTCACGATCCGTCGAATGGTTGGTCAAACTCTAAACATTTCCGTTTTCCTTCCATGGCTCATTGGGCTACAGATGCCCTTCGTGGACGTCATCATCTACTCGTTCCACTATCTTCTTGATCCGAAAGTCGCGGAGCAGGTGTCGAAGGAATTGTCTAAAGACGCAATCGTCGTGTTTGACGAAGCGCACAACATTGGTGAGCAACACTTTCCAGTCATCAACACACCCACTTTCCTCCTAATACTCGGCCAAACAGACAATGTTTGCATTGAATCGCTCAGTATTGATCTCACACGTCCAATGCTTGACGCGGCCGGACGCAGCGTCAACCGCCTTGCAGACCAAATTGAGGAGTGAGTGTCCTACCATCTGTCCCCAACGATCGGCAACTCACCATCCTGCTGTCAGAATCAAGAGAACCGATGCATCGAAGCTACAAGAAGAGTATGCGAAGCTTGTCGAAGGTCTTCAGGAGGCGAGCGAGGCCCGAGATGAGGACGCATACATGGCGAACCCCAGTGAGCTTCTCGCATATTCGTTAGCTCCTGTCTCAGCTGACTCGTGTTCAGTTTTGCCAGATGATCTACTCACCGAAGCGGTCCCTGGCAATATACGCAAGGCTGAACACTTCGTGGCTTTCCTGAGACGTTTCGTCGAGTACCTGAAGGTCAGGGCAGCAAATGGTTCAGCGTTTACGTTGCTAAGGGCTGCCCATATCGTAGACGCGAATGCGGGTGTTGCATGTGGTCGCCGAAACGCCTCTCTCATTCCTGCAGCATCTCAAGGACATAACGTACATTGAACGTCGGCCCCTGAGGTGCGTCAGCTCCCGAAAACGCATACCCACAATGCTGACAGGATCGGTTCCTAGATTCTGCGCCGAGCGACTACAATCGTTGGTGCGAACACTGGAACTCTCCCGCTTGGATGAACTTCGGTCGCTACAAAAGGTCGCTTCTTTCGCCACGTTGGTTGCGACTTACGAGAAGGGTGCGAGAACGCCGTGCCGCTATTATTTGTCTGGAGGCAAAGATCTCAATCTTGAATTTCAGGATTTCTCCTTATCCTTGAACCATATGAAACGGACAATGCGACCGTCCCGAATCCGGTGTTTCACTTCACGTGAGGGACATTGCCCTCTGCGGCGAATCGGTTGGCATGCAAAGCGGGCTGATCGCAGTTCCTCTGCGCAGATGCCTGGACCCCTCGCTAGCCATTAAGCCCATATTCGAGCGGTTCAGCAGTGTTGTCATTACGTCGGGAACCATCTCACCGCTCGACATGTACCCCAAGATGCTGCAGTTTACGCCGGTGGTCCAGGAGACATACCCAATGACTTTGGCGCGCGACGCATTTCTTCCGCTGGTGCGTAAGAAGGCGCCTCGGTCTAGCACCGTTTGTGGTGCGTGTTTTTGACGTCCCTCAATGTAGGTCATTACGCGCGGCAGCGACCAAGTCGCTATCAGCTCGCGGTTCGAAGTTCGCAATGACCCTGCAGTGGTTCGCAATTTCGGCAGTATCCTCATCGAATACTCCAAGATCATCCCAGACGGCATCGTTGCGTTCTTCCCCAGCTACCTCTACATGGAATCTATTGTTGCCGCGTGGAACGACATGGTTGGTGGGCCTTTGGGCGGGGCGGCGAGTGCAGTGTGGCGACGCGCTATTTCGCCGTCTGCGCTTCCCGTTCCTGGCCGTGGGCTTGCTCTAGCGCTCATTAGAGTTTCAGGGCATCCTTAACGAGGTCTGGAAGAACAAGCTCATCTTTGTGGAGACGCCCGACGCGAACGAGACGAGCATTGCCCTGGAAAACTACCGGCGAGTGAGTTCAAGCGGTGTTTCCGATGTTCGCCCCTCCATGTCAGCTGATCCAAGCGTATCCAAGGCATGCAATAACGGTCGAGGCGCGGTCCTTCTATCTGTTGCCCGTGGCAAGGTCTCAGAGGGTATCGACTTTGACCATCACTACGGGCGAGCGGTCATCATGTTCGGGTGAGTTGTGTATGCAGCTGTGCCGGCGCCGACCTCTAAACTCTCTTCTTGTGCAGTGTGCCTTATCAGTACACTGAAAGTCGGATCCTGAAGGCGAGTTAAACATCGTTTGTTGAAGGTGGGGTGATTAACCGTGGACCTCTGCCTCCTTGCTCGCCTCCAGGCCCGCCTCGAATACCTGCGTGACGCCTATCGCATCCGCGAGAGCGAATTCTTGGGATTCGATGCCATGCGTAATGCCGCACAATGTGTTGGGCGAGTATTGCGTGGCAAGACGGACTGGGGTCTCATGGTCTTTGCCGACAAGGTGCGTTTCATGCCCCCGATCAATTTCTTCCTTGAAGTGGCGCGTGTTTTGCTGTTGACACCACCAACAACAGCGATTTGCGCGGGCGGACAAGCGAGCCAAATTGCCCCGCTGGATCAACCAATACATTACTGATGCTGCGGCAAACCTGTCGACCGACATGGCCATCGTACTATCGAAGCAGTTCATGCGCAGTATCTCGCAGAACGTAAACGACAACATGACGGGCATCTCTCTGTGGACACTTGAAGACGTGCAGAAGGCGCAGGAGAAACAGCGGGCAATGGTAGCCGAGGCCGAGGCTGAGCTAACTAGACTGCGTGCAGCTGAGCAAGCGCGCTTGGCGGCTGCGGCGGCCGCGGAGGAGGACGACGACGACGACGATTTCGAAGACAATTGGTTCAGTGATGGTGATTTGGCTGCAGTGGATATTTCTGGAATGGCGAGAGCGTAGTGTACAGTATATTGAACATAAATGAGGTCCATCAGCAGCAGTTTGGTGACTGTGCGAAGGGCGTCTCGTCTGTCAAGATGATTCTCGTCCGACATGTCGTGAGAGTCGTCCGGGGCAAGAAATCCAACACCCCTAAGGCGTGAAGAAACACTACAAGCTCCTATTATCAGGATGCGCTCCGTGTGCAGTCCGAACAGCGGCCTGCATCAGTGTGGGTGACCTGACGGTCTGGTTGACTGGTGGAAAGGGGGAGATGGTCAGTGCTTGAGACATGGCCCGCAGAGTGAAGTGCACGAACGCGAGCCATTTGACACAACTGGTCGGGCAAGTAGGACATGAAGCCGGATGAGCGGAGGAAAGCTTGCACTTTGAGGAATTGCAGTCGACGCGGGCGTTCTCTGGGATGCCGAAGGCGGCGGCGTCAGGGAACGGGTGCCAAAGTTTAAAAGACAAACGCACGGGTAACATCTCGGTGGCCACAGCCATAAGCTACGAATTTGACGAGACGGTGGCACATGTTGAGGTGGACGTTGCTGGTGGCGACGACGGGAGGACGTTTAGGGCGTGTTTGTGTAGGCGGTCTGGCGGGAGTGGCGGATGAGCACGCTGATGATGACGACGATCCCGGGCGATCCCAAGGCGATGCTGTTCTTCCTTGTGCTCGCGGCGGCGCAGATGTGGGCCAACGGTCAACGGTCGGCGGTCGGAGGTCGGCGGAGCAAAGCCCAGGGCAGCCTTTTAAGCAAGAAGTCACCCGTCAAAACTGCCTGCCTGCAGCAGTGCAACGGCGGACTTCGCCCGGCAGCATGTCGAAACACTACACTCCCGCTGCAGGCGCCGATCGGAGACGGCGAAGACATGTTTCTCGAGATCCGGCAAGCTCCAGCGAGCAGCAGAGCGAGCTGGACGCCGTCGACGAGGGCCTACGGTGGAGGCCCAACGATAAGACGCCATGTGCGACTGTTTCTGAACAGAAAGACAAGGCGCGGCCATAGGCTCGCTTGGGACACGACCCTGCATGTCTTCCGCCGTGCGTGCCCTCGAATTTACGGCACAAATTGGCCGCCTCAGATCATGTACAAATGCAGGCCTCACGACAACCGTGGGAGGTCGGAGACATTCAAGGGGAAAGCGCGCAACGCCGGTGCGGTCGCTAGGTGCACCCTGCATCGCTGGGTAAGGATAGTGCCTTAGGCGCACAGCGGTTTGTGCGGCATCGGGCGCCGAGTGCGCAAAGTTAGCGCATCGCGGAAGCAAAACGGATCGCGGAGCAAAACTATAAACCTTGTTTTTAGCAACCGCTCCACTTTGCAAACTGCATATGAAGACATTTCAAGGCACGGTTAAGGGGAACGGACCAATGAATTCAAGTTTTTGTCAGGTGAAGGGGACCACGTGTGATGGGGCCCCGGAGTTTAAAAACGAACATCAAAACCAGTGCCGGTTGAGTTTGTGTATGTTTGCCGGCTCCTTGCCTTCCCGCAGCCCTGTCGTCCTTGCGCGTTCCCCGCCCGGTCTCGCCGTCTACGGCTACGTTTGACACGCACTCTCAACCACGCACAATGGCTCAGCCTTCGTCCACGCACCGTGAGCGTTCGAGCTCCCACCATCATCAACGCACGATCTCGTCCACGACACTTCTTCTCGTCCTTTCTCTCATCCTGGCGGTCCTCTCTGTGATGCTGTCCATCCCGCGCTCGTCTTCATCTGCTGCCGATCCCAGCCCGAATGGCATCCTGAGCATGTTCAGCCCCAAGCGCAGCCAGGAGGTCATTTCTCGCGAGGCCGCCGTCGCGGAGCGTGAGTCTGAGGTCGCAAGGCGCGAGGCCGAGATTCTTCAAGGCGGCGCAACTGGCGTTGCCGGCGTTACCATCGGCACCTGCGCACCCTGCGCCCCACAGGCTACGGCCTATGTTAACGCGCCGAACGCGGAGCCCGTGACGATCATCAGGGAGATTGTGAAGGAGGTCGAATCTGTTCCCCCGCCTTGGTACAAGGACAGCCTCGATCGCGTTGAAGACGTGCTCGAGCGTGAGTCTCGTGTTACGGATCGCGAGAAGGAGGTCGGTCGCCGCGAGGAGATTGTCGGAAAGCGCGAGTCGGACGCGTCCCGTCGCGAGACCTGGATCATGGAGAACCTCATGTGAGTACAATGGTGTTGTGCCCAAGTTGCCTTCCCCGCTCATTGTGTCCTTTCATATATTTTTTAGCAACGAACCTCAGGTCGCCACCGAGGAATATGTTACCTACGAAGAAGTTCCGCGTCGTCCAGCCTCCAAGGTAGTCCCGCCTCTCCGTCGCCCTGCTCCGGAGCGGTAGATCGCGAACGAGACTGGCCCACGCATATTCATCTTCTGTGTACCCACCATGTCCGTCAGGTCTTCCTCTCCGTTGAGCTTCCCTTACCTCGTCCTATGTGACTTGGCGCTAACGCATGTATCCCTTCTTCCTTCAGGAGCTTCCCCCAGTCCGTCAGCCTCCGCCTTCTGTTGTTGTCACCCAAACCGAAACCGAAACGAAAACCATCGTCATGCCTGCACCGACCAACACTCGCATCGCTGCCCAACCATCGCCGCAGATTACTTCGACGGCGAGCGAGTACGGGTTCCCCACAACTGTCGTCGAGATTGTGGCCGAGGAGACCGAGCCTGTTCCTCAGCCCACAGTCACCGTCGTCCGCAAACGGGGACCGTCGCAGCCATTGCCTCAAAAGCGTTGGTTCTGAAAATATCTCTCTTTACGCCCTGTGATGCCCCGTCCACTGGGCGGTTGTGATGCGCCCACGAGCTCATTTTTGGATCCCCCAGTGTTGTCAATTTTCACGAACTCTTTCAGACCCATCTACGACTCCCACCTGTAGCTCGATATCCTGTTCACTATGTAGTTCGTCTTGCTTCTGCAATACACGTTCTTGGACCTTCTAGTTTTGAATCCCGCTAGCGGAGTGAAGAATTGCCCAGTCGAACTCCGCCCAACCCCGCTTTGTCTTCCGACCTTCCGCCACCAATGTCCACCACCACCACCCCGGCGCGCCGACAAACCTATGGTGCTGTGCGCACCCCTCGCCCAAGCATTGGCATTGGCGCGCGCTCGCAGGATGCACCGGCGCCGCCTGCTATGCCTCCCGCCGTGCCGTTCGACTGGGCAGCCGCGCGCGGTTTGAAAGGAATTCCATACGCGACGCCTGAAAATCGACGTCTGCGCCAACTCGCAGGCACTACCAATAGTGCCACTCCGACTACGCGGAGTACACCTGGCCGCAAGTCTTTGAATGCGCCACACATTCGCTCTGTCGGTATCATTGAACGGTGCGCATTATTCCTGAACCAAGCACGGTTGCCGCTGACACATGTGCAACCCATCTTAGTATCCAGTCGTGGCCATCTGAAATAATGTTTCAGCTTGCCCTCTTTCCTCATAACGTACCGCTTCCTCGCGCGCGTACCTCAGCTCGTGTTCTGGCCGGCCTTGCACATGTCCTGCATCTCTGCGTGCGGTATTCGGCAACCGGCCACATGAGCGATGATGAGCTCGGATGGGAAGAGATGCTCTCCGAGGCTGATGCAGCAATTGCAGTTTTCACTTGGGTGCGTCCTCACCTGCAGTTCGTGTCAAACCAACATCACTCACGAAACTTATAGAATCGTGTGCTGAATTACACATTGGTTTTTGTGGCTCTTGCGAACGCGGCGTACTTTGCTTCGCGTACACGCGAGTACACCCACTTCTGCGCAAGCGAGCCGCTCAATACGCCTCATGCGCGGTTCGTTCGCGCGGATGAGATCCTTTCCAAAGCAGACGATTCCGGCCCGAGCACGCTCAGTCGCATTGCTAATGCCTTATGGACGCTCACAAAGGCCGGCTGGTGAGCATCTCCGATTCCTCTGTATGCTTGCAGTCAGTTAATATCCAACTTTCAGGCGGTGGGTCTTCGGGATTGCAGCTCCGCCTGCGATTGAGGCCATCATCGACGGACGTGTTGTACAAAAGGTCGACATGTGGATGCCCGAGGAATTTGAGAAGACGTTCTTCACGATCTACTCGCCGGTGCACGCAGTTCTGTGGATGTTCTGGACACCATTAACTTGGCTGTCCTACTCGTTCGCCATGGCTATCCTTGGCGTGCAGCTTAGCATTCTGATGACGGCATATGACGGCCTCATCAAGGATACCCGTATTCTGCAAGCGTCCGTTATGGCAGAATACGACCTGAACGTACGTCCCTTGACCACTTGTTATCAACACCTGCTGACCGCGCCGCTACAGTTCGTTCAACCCCGACTCAACATCATCAAGCGGGACGCTTGTGTCCAAACCAGCGAGGCCGAGATGTTGTTTGTCCGAAAAGAGCGTGATGTGCCTCGTCACAGACGCAGGTACACAGACTTCTCAAGTTAATCTTTCTAATGTTGTTTCGCTCGCTATACATTATATATACAGCTGAGCTGGCCGGAATGAAGTACGAATGACCGATCACGACGCTGGAGCGTTCTCGTAGAACTTGAGCAAGTCCTGGACGTCCTCCTTGCTGCCAAGGAACACAGGGCAGCGCTCGTGTATGCTCGTCGGTTGCACCTCGAGAATCCGCCCGCGACCGGTTGTGGCAAGGCCACCAGCCTGCTCGGTCAAGAATGCCATCGGGAATGCCTCGTACAACAACCGCAGCTTGCCTTTCTTGCTCTTCTTGTCATCCGGATAGCCGAAGATGCCGCCGTACAACAAGGTCCGGTGGACGTCGGCGACCATGGACCCGATGTAACGCGCGCTGTACGGTGCCCTGTTGTTCGCAGGATACTTGATCGATTGGAGATAGTCGAGGACCGGCTGGTGGAAGTACACCGAGTTGCCTTCGTTGAAGGAATAAATCTTGCCGCGTGTCGGGATTTGGATCTGCGAGCGGAGTTAAGTTAGCATGAAACAACAGGCTCACGTGAACACGGACGGACCTTCGGATGCGTCAAAATGAACTCGCCTAACGCGGTGTCGAGTGTGTAGCCGTCCACGCCGTCACCGGTGGAGAGAACCAGGTTGGCCGAGGAGCCGTACCTAGCACATTGGAGGATGAGCTCAGCCGCTTCGCTCGCGCACGACAACCTGGATGCCTCACATGGTGTAACCAGCGGCAACAAGCTCCGTACCCGGCCTGAGAACGTCCTTAATAGAGCCCTCAGAGTCCTCTTGGACGCGGTAAATGCCAAAGATTGTGCCAATGTTCACACCGGCGTCGATGTTGGAGCTGCCGTCGAGAGGGTCAAACACGACACAGTACTTGCCCTTTTGGCGTCCCTCGACTATAATAGCATCTTCAAGCTCCTCGCTGACCAGCACGGCGGTCTTGCCACTCGCACGAAGTGCGTTGACCATGATGTCGTTGGACAAGACATCAAGCTTCTTCTGGTCTTCACCTTGAACGTTGGTCTCTCCCGCGAGACCGACACTGTAGCATGTGCGTCAGCTAAATGGCGATCTGCCGACCCGGCGGCCAGGGGAAGCAAGTAGAGCAGCACACAAAGCTGGGAACGTACAGGTTGATGAGGCGCGCGCGCCGGACGTTGGTGGCGATGAACTTGGATGTGAGAGCGATGGCATTCAGCAAGAAGGTCAGATCGCCAGTTGCGACTGGGCCAAGTCGTATCTGCTCCTGGAGCACATGGCTGCGGTGACGATCAGCAACTCAAGCAACGCGAGAGAGCGGCGGCGGGCAGGGCACTGACCGAGTGAGAGTGATGATCTCAGTGCTGGGGAACTCGTCGTCGCCGTGCATGTTGTGTGAGTGAGTACTGGATAGGATTGCGGGGCAGAACGCGGGGTGTTGCGCGGTATGGGGAGAGGGAAAGATAGGTTTATGAAGAGCCAACTAGCCGTCGCCAGCTCATGTGATATGGCACGACAAAACATGCCTTCGCCGCTGAGACCATCCCCGCGCTCCGTCTCCGCCCGACCGCCTCCCGGCATGCCGCTCCTTCCCCAACATGAGAAAGAGAGTTGTCCTGAATAAGAACAATGGCGAACCTCCTCGTACAGAGTACTGTGTCCCGATCTTGGCCGGAGCATCTGTTCTAGAGCCAATGTGCCAGGTGTAGCGAGTCTCGATCACATTCAAGTCAGAGCCAGACTTTCAGCCACCGGCACGGGCCGGACCGAACCGGACCGTCATAGCCGTCAGGGTTCCTCAAGCAGAAACAACATCGACTACATTTTGCTGCGGCTAGCAACCGGCCCGGATTGCAGCGCAAGATGCGATATTTGGAGCAAGAGGTACACGTCGTATCAGAGGCGGTGGGGAGTACAACACGGCCGAGTCGTAGGCTACAGGGACGGACTGCGCTGGCCAGAAAGAAAAACACAAGAAAGCGTAAAGGCAGGGAGAGAGCACCGGAAATCGGGAGCCAGGCAGCAGAACCGCCTTCCAATGTCAGCACAAGCCACGGATACAGTGGATCAGCTCAGAGTCATAATGGGATCGCATCAGTCCTTCTTCTTCCTCCGTCGTTTGCGGATGGGTTCCGGGAACTCGTCGTCACTCGAATCACCTCCGCGTCCGTTCGATCGGCCGTCCGGACTCGAGCGTATGTCATCGGGAGAGAGCGGGTGACGCGACGGCCCAGCAGCGGCCATGGCACCCATTGCCGAAGGACCAGGCGTGGGACCGAGTGATGTCGTGCGCTCAAGGGTCGCTGGCCTCCGCGAACGCCGCGGCGACAGAGGACCGTGCGAGTCGTCCTGCATCAGAGCTTGAGCTCTGGCCAAATCTGCATTGGCTTGCGCGGCGAGGTTGACGACACGCGCATCAGGTGCCCGAACAGATGTCACGACGGAAGCAACCTGTGGCCGAGAGCGCGGCGAAAACTCTTGGTCGTCATAGTCTTCGTCAAAATCTTCTTCCTCCTCGTCCTCTTCCTCGTCCTCGCCCGCAAATATCCGTTTGCGTTTCCGTCGTTGTTGTGGCTTTGTGCTGTTGCGAGGTCATGTCAGTCACGAGGGCCGGAACTCGGACTGTTTGTGCACGTACTTGTTGTTTGGAGATGATGTTTGGGCAGGAGCCACATAGGAAGGGTCGTGTGTCCGCATGTGTGCGTTCAGGGTAGTTCGGCGGGTGAACGTCTTGTCACAGTCTCCGTTACCGCATTTGAACGGCCGACGTCCGGTATGCGTACGCCGATGGCGGGCAAGAGAAGATGAATCGCCAAAGGTCTTTTGACAGCCAGGGTACTCGCACGCATGCGGCCGTTCGCCAGTGTGCGTGCGAGAATGGACGTTGAGAGCAGAGCGCTGTAACAGGAAAATGTCAACAATCAGCAACGCGTAATATAGCAGGGATGCACAGGGGCGTCAATCAGATTGCTCTCTCACCTGAATGAACGACTTGCCGCAGCGAGGGTAGTCGCAGGCAAAGGGCCGTTCCCCCGTGTGGATGCGGCAATGGCGCACCAGATCGCTCTTCCTAGAGAACGACTTGTCGCAGTGTTCGCATGCATGCTCCTTGGAGCCGGAGGCCCCCGGTGTCAAAAACGGAGCTGCGCGCGCGCGGCGGTCGGCATTTGTGACATTGGCAGTTGAAGAACCACCTCCAGCCCGCGCTTCGAGAAGATGAGAGAGCCTGGACAGCTTTTCGGCGATATTCCCCAGCACGTGCGATCCAGAGGCACCATTGGCAGAGGTCGATGGAGCAGCCTGTTGTCGGACGGCCTGAAGCAGAGTCACGAGACCATTGAGACTCTCCTGAACCGAGTCTGATTGCAGCTGCTGTGCAGCCATGTCGAGTAGCTCGTCGGTAGATGTAGTGGCGACGTTCTGAGACAGGATGTGTGCAAGTTCTGCCTGAAAGAGAGCAGGGTCGAAGCGTGGCGCGGGTGATGGAACAGATGCCGCTGGAACCACGGGCGGTTGTTGAAAGTGCAGCTGTTGAGTGTGGCCACGAGCAGAGAGAACTGGGCTATATGGAGATGTGTCGAGGCCATCATCCGTCTCGCCCTCACCATCCTGGTCGTCATCGTAGCCCATGTTGAGGTCCGGTAGCCTGGCATCCATAGGCCAATTGATGGTGTGACAGGCCACAATCGGGCCCGGGTTCAGCTATACGCGCAGAGGAATTCGCGCGAGCGCGTCAGGCCAGGACGCGTGCCTCGTCGAGGACGGACGCGATGAGACGAGAAGGTTGGCGGGGACGCAGACGGTGCCAGCGCGACTCGCAGAAGATGGAAGTGTGACGGCAACCTGCACGCTGTCGCTCAATGCCGAGCGGGACGCGTCGGGACCAACTTCAAGTTCAACGGCTGTAAGGCAGATGAGATGCGAGTACAGCAGTACAGCAAGACAACCAAGAACACAACCCCTTGCCTAACGATTTCTACCTCTTAAGGGGTCCCGGATCAGCCTGCTGCCAGCGCGCTTCTCGCTCCCGTACAGTGGCCCACAGATCTCACGTGCCCAATCGTTCGCGAGCATCCCCGCCTCAAAGCTGCTTTGCTGGCAACGGCCCCGACCGCTCTCCCGCTCATCTTCTTGTTCGACTAAAGATGATCATGCTCATCGCCGCCGACGATGCCACCAGCTGCTCCATTACATCTCTTCTGACATGCTCTAGGGACCACCCTTCGACCCTCGCGCCACTCTGAAGCCGAACCCCGCATGTGCTTGCCCGATGCGCGCTCAGATCTTATGGCACTCTGCCTCATCTTGGGGGCTTCTCAAGTCCCCGAACGTCACGCTACCGCCAGTCATACGCCTCCCTCCAGCGCAGCGGCTGCCAGCCCTTCGGCACACGTCGCCACACAAACATTTGCTTCTGCTATTAGTACCTGTCCGGCGTTGAACCTGCGGAACCTCTTCCCCACATATGGAAGCCCTGAACAAGTCTGCAAACGATCAAGATGGGCTGGCACCATCTTCCCCCGGCGAGAACGGCTCTCCGCGCTGAACCACGTGCTGCTTCGGTCATCGACTTGCTCAATGGTAATAAGACAATCCCGTTTGGCCGCTTGAAACAGATGCGCAAGTCCATGCTGTTCTTCGCCTCCGCTTGAGGCCGGCTCCGGAGAAAGGCGGCGTGGTGTCCGTGCGGCCCGCTAACAAGCAGGTTGGCCGAGGGGTCTGATCACAGTTGTGATGCCATGCATGTGTAGATGGTCTCCGCATCGATGAGAGCGATTGAGCCTGCAGTCCGATTGTGCTGCTCTATCGGCCTCGTGTAGAGAGCCTGGTGAGGAGCCTCGGGCTAGACACTCTGGCGATTGACCAGCTTCTGAGAACCTCAGCCGTCACTGAACACCTGGCATGAGGTTTGAATTAGTGGTCCGTGCATTTGCGATGTTGAAAGGGTGAGAGTTCAATATGAGACAACCGGTTACCGCAGTCGCAACTGCGCCATTGAGCGCTTGGGGCGGGCGCCGAGGCCGAGGTCAGCGCGGGCCGGGATTGACCTTACGCTCTCCCCACCGCCATGTCGTCGTCACGAAATACCCCTTTGGTCCGTGGCATCCTTCTGCGCGCACAGTCAGCCACCTTCTAACCATTCATTGTACAGAAAAAGGGCAGTATAGACTTGACGCCGAAGCGTTATCATGCCTACAATGTGTTGCTGTTCATCTTCGGCACGCTGTTCCCGCCGCTGGGTGCGTCTCTACCACGGGCGCATAGTATTCGAGCTCACGTCATGTCCTAAGCCGTGGCTGCGCGCTTCGGCATCGGAGGTGACTTCTGGCTGAATTGCCTGCTCACAATCATGGGCTACATCCCAGGTACGTCGTCAGTCGGCCACTTGGGCGCTTTTCTCCTCTAATCGCAACCGTACATGCTAGGCCACGCACACAATTTCTACATTCAAGTAAGTGCTTCGTGTCTGGGCGGGTTATGCGCCAGCGGTGCATCTATCTGACCACCTGACGCGTTGTCCCCAGAACATCCGCAATAACAAGAATAACCGTCGCACACCGAAATGGGCGATCCGGTATGGTCTCGTCGATGACTCGGAGATCAGGCGCAAGCAGAAGCGCTCTCAGTGGGCCAACCGATACAATGAACGTCTGCCGCAGTCGACCCTTGAGGGACAGCCATACGAAGAGGGACAGGCACCTGGTTCGCGCGACTCTGTCGTTGAGCCTGCGCAGCGCCGCCAAACTGGTGACCTCTGGAACCCAGATGAGGAGCAGTATTACAACGGCAACGGCAACGGTAACGACAGCCAGCGGAACCGTTCCTCCACTAGTCTTCCAAGCAATGAATCTGGTGGCGGTGGCCGATGGCACTACCCAGCCAACTTTGACGATGCCGAGCCCGACGCAGGCCTTGCGCCTGGCAAGTCCAAGAAACAGAAGAAGGACCGCTGGGCTCTTAGCGCGGATGCACACAGTGGCACGCTCGGCGAGGAGTACCAGCGCAAGAAGAAGAAGAAGAAGCGGTCCAAGCGTACCACCGATGAGCCTCAGCTTGACCGTATGCCGAGCAGAGACTCTGTTCCGGAGGGCCCTGAGGATGTCCTGCCGACCCACTACGATAACAGGCGCGATGATCAAAGGCGCGAACAACCCGTGGACACTCAGCGTCGGGGAAATGATGAATTCAACCATGAATTCTGAAACCTCCAAAGTTACACTCGAAGGAAATCTGGCTGTGTCCAAAGCTCTTTCAGTAACTTATACACACATGTTTAGTTGAGCAGGGAGAGGGTGGGGTCGCAGCGAGCTGTCAAGGATGTTGTGGGATTGCGCCTGCCACTGCCATGTCCGGCGATTTCTGCGACACATCAATATTAATGTGAGATCACTGCTGACTTATCGTGCCGGAGGCAGAGTATAAAAGACATGGGCGCCGTGCTGACGCGGTCGTCAACCATGCCTCGAACTGCCCAGTTGATCCAGGATCTCTCGCTCATCAAACATCCCGAGGGAGGTCCGTGATGGCCGCTCCGGATTATTCGCGGGCTGCTGGCTGAACAACTAATAGGCTACTTTGCGGAGACCCTCCGTGCGAATGAGGTGGTTCAAAGCCCGTTCGCTGGTGAGAGACCAACCAACTTTGCTGAGCGTAGAGACTGAGAACCTGAACAGGCCAAGACGAACGCAGCCTCACCACTGCTATATACTATCTGTTGACGCGCGACAGTTCTCAAGGTGTGATTCATCGCAATAAGAGTTTGGTGAGCCCCGCGTCAATATTTTCAAACGACGACCAAGCTGACATTTCGCGCAAGACCGTCCACGTCCTCCACCACGGGCGCGCATTGTATACGTTGATCAAGCCGGGCAATGGACCGAATGAGCCACCGAGCGTGCGGAAGGTCATGATGGGCGCGAACGCTGCGGCGGGCGAGGTGAGGCAGCTGGTCGTGGGAGGCGATGAGTGGAAAGCGAGCGAAATTCCGGCGGAGGATCTGCAGAGCGACAGGAACGAACAAGATGTTAGCTGCCTCATCACAGAAGTCGTCGTTCCAGGGTTCTACTGGGCAGACCATGAGTATCTGACGAAGGAGGGACTCGAGAAGCTGTTCGCTACCGCACCAGACCAGATTCCCAAGTATATGCCCCGTATCAAGCAGTGAGCATGTCTTTATAGAATTTAGAGAACGGATAGGTACAATCAGAACCACACGTGCGAAAGTTGAGGTCGTTGTGACGCGACGTTGAGTGACCGAGATAAGTGCATACTCCGGGAACACGCCGAGCGTTGATCGACTTCAGGAAGACCACTCGCCATGCGGTGGAGACCAGCAATCCATAAAATGGCCAGCGTGCGAGTCGAATAGGCCCAGCTGTCGTCGTCTCGCCCACGTAGGCTCCTCGAACGCGTTCAACGGTCGCGCGATGCTCGCACTCTACGCTGCCGTTCTGGGCCTTGTTTCTAGTGCGTTATCGCAGCAACGCCTGGTCAACTTCGCTGTCACGCAGCCACCGGTTGTGCCAAAGAACGTCAAAAGCTGCACTCATCAGCTCTTTGTGCGCAACTACGCAAACTCATACTACGAGTGAGTTGTATGAGAACCACCGCGCAGTTCGGGTTACTCCGATTAACTCAACTTCTCGTCGCTCGCCGTGTCATGGTCAATTTATCACCATTCGCTCGTAATAAGTCCCGAGATTGTTGACTACGTGCCATGGACTGACTGCGGCGCACCGGGCTCGTGGTCTGCCATCGTTCTGAATTGTGCGTTGCTATCTACTGTTCAATTGTTGGGGTGCTCACATTAGTACCTCCTACAGGGACGACCACTTCTATTGGAGTTCGTATCCCACTAATGTGCTTATGAAGGATGGCTGATACTGTGATGCAGACTCAATATGACCGTCTGGCGGCTGTTACGTTGGGCAATACTGAGAGTGCGTTCTTTTACGTCGTGCTTCATATTACTTCTCAGTACTTATGCGGCGATTGTAGTCTGGCGTACGAGCACGCCCGAGCCTACGCGCGTTGGCGGTATCATTTGGACCCACCTCAAGGTACTCGGTCTTTCATGTCATTTGTCCTGCGTCTCACAAGAGCCACCTAGGATGTGTCGGTGTACGCTCCGCTCTTTGCAAAGCCCAACCGCATCATCGTCGACCTCAACAATATCATTGATACTTCGATTGGCATCGACGGAGAGTACTTGGGTACGTCTGACCTTCTCCGCTTTATCGCTTTATCTAAACCCTGGACAGTCACCCTGAGCGTGACATACTATAGCTCGAGTCTCCTGCATCCTCCTGTGAAAGCCGCAGATCTCATCCTGCCCCTGAGCAACTTCTCCCCCGATCAAGCGAACTATGTTGCCGTTCCACCGGCACTTGACGTAAGTTGCCACCGTGCGGCAAAGTGTTGTGTCTGACGTTCGGTTTAGACCACTGTTTTGTTTCCACGCAACTCTGTCAAGGCGTTTGCGGAAATATTTGCTTCTGGTAACAGTCAGGGCGAGGAGTTCTGGTGTGTATTCCAGAGCCATGGCATCGTGGCTGTTTGCTAATTCAGGGCAGGTTTGGTAACGTCCCAAACTCTGTCATCCCGGCTCTTCCAGATGGCACAGCGTCACCCAATGGCGCGTACCGTGAGGTTCGCATTTTGGTGGACGGAAAGCTTGCTGGATCCGCCCTGCCGTGGGCTGTCTGGTTCACAGGGGCGTACAACCCACTTATCTGGCGTCCCATTCCCGGGACTGGAGCGCTCGACCTACCCCGCTACTATGTGGATCTGACACCGTGGCTCCCCACACTCACGGATGGCAAGAACCACACCGTGACTATTGACGTTATATCAGCTGAAAATGACCACGCAATCAACCCCGTGCGTTCTACTATGCGACAGTATGACCTGGACATCCCGAAATTGACCGCCACGTGTAGAACTGGTGGATCAGCGGCAATATTCAGGTCCTCCTAGACAAATCAAACAAGCCCACAACCGGTCGTATTACCAAGTATCAGGCTGATGACTACCCGGTAAGGTTTACCAAAATTGCGGGAAATATTTGCTGATCGACTTGTATAGACGAGCGCCGTCAACACCACCATTGGCGAAAATGGCGACGTCAATGTTACCCTCACAACTAGCCGTCGGCTGAACATCGAAGCTGAGGTCATCTCTGGCAGCGGTTTCAAGACCTTTGTCAAGTGGTCACAAAACCTCAACTACATCAATCAGCAGTCGTATCTTGAGGACACCTATGTTCAGCTTGTCAAGCAGACCAGCTCGGGCTCTAGCATTTCGCTTCACAATGGCCTTCCTGTTGTCTCTGATGTGTTCTCGTACCCGCTTGAGGTCGACGCCTGGCTCTTCAAGGATGACACTGGTTACACTGTCCTTTTCGAGCACACCTACAAACGCTCGCTCCTACCCAACCCATACACGATTCAGACCAATATCGATGCCTACCAGCGGGCGAACGGTAGTCGCTGGCGTCTGGCGAATGGCACCAACACCGGTAATGGTACCAATACCAACCGGTTCAAGTACTTCGACTTGCATGCAAACACGTACACACGCGATGTTTCGGTGACAAACAATAACATCACGTACGACAAGGAGGGTGGTAGCCTGACGTGGAGCACACCATTCAAGTTCATTGCACAACCGTTGGCGACATTTGCGCAGAAGGTGGCACGCCTTCCCGCAGGTCGTATCGCGAAGGAGTTCGGAGACGGGTTTGACTCTGAGCTCGGTTTCTGAGCACAGCATCTCCTTAGATTACGCAGTGTCCTTTCATTCGTTTGGATACACGCTCTCTCGAGTTTGAGGATCGAAATAGGCTGGCGGCGATCGGCCGTCGGAACGTGAAAGCGCGCATCGTCACTTCCTCTCTTGAAATTTCGTCCACGCTGGCTCTGCGCGGGATGAGCAAGGCGGTCAGCGCTGCTATCTTCGCCGCCGGCGCTGCTATCGGTGCAGGCGCCACCGCAATCATCACCTCGCGCCGTCACACCGCGCCAGCACCAGTGCCAGTGCCGGTCAGTGCTCCGAATCCGTTGCTCGCGTCGGCGAGAGCGCCGTTTGCCACGCCGGTTGCCGAGGGTCTGGGGCAACGAGCGATCGTACAGGTTGAGCCACTGGGGAACCAGGTGGTGATCAACCCGCAGTTAGCGCTGTCTAGTGAGGTGCTCAAATACGGGAATCCAGGCAAGTCGCGTTGCGGCGCGCTGGTCTTTCATCGCGGAAACGCATGCTCTCTGACGCTGTGACGTTCTTATTAGGACCGATATCTGACCTGCTGACGCGTCGAGCATACATTGCCGCGTACGATCGTCGGCTGCGGCATCCTGCATGGGTGCGTCGGTTCATTGTATGCTCGAATGCGTTCAGGATACTGAACCTCTGCACTGTTGCAGACGGCTGAACATCTCACTCTGGCATCTCTCGGCAAGTCTGCTCTCGTCACAACGCCAGATGATGGCGAGAAGGGCGACCGCACGAAGAGCCAATTCAAGGAGGACGAGTCCATCCCACAGCCCTTCCGCGCGCGACTGGCGGACTATTTCCGCTCAGGCTATGATCGTGGGCACATGTACGCCGTGTTTCATTTGAACAAATCGTGGAGAAACTTTCTCACAGGCCTCTCTCTTCATAGGGTACCAGCAGCGGATGCAAAACTGTCCCAGGAGGCTATGGATGAGACGTTCTACTTGTCGAACATCGCGCCTCAAGTCGGCGCAGGCTTCAACCGGCACTACTGGGCATATGTCGAA
>Ga0247815_10000922_pt1 | contig 22707 bp, 17 predicted proteins | sample UWRJL194509B1_FD_181014 | JGI IMG/M metagenome (GOLD analysis project Ga0247815, IMG submission 181014) | Plant litter microbial communities from Arlington Agricultural Research Station in Wisconsin, United States - UWRJ-L194-509B-1 | ecosystem: Environmental > Terrestrial > Plant litter >...
GACCAGGTGACGCAGCAAAACGCGGCGCTGGTCGAGGAGGCGGCCGCGGCGGCGGAATCGATGCAGGATCAGGCGGCCAAGCTGAGCGAGGTGGTCAGCGTGTTCAAGCTGCTGGCGTCGACGTCGACGTCGGCCGCGCCGGCGCCCGCGCGCAGGGCGGCGCCGAAACCCGCGCCGCGGCCGGCGCTGAAGTCCGCCGCCGCCCGTCCGGCGCCGCTCAAGATCAAGAAGCCGGCGGCGACCGTCGGCGACGAGTGGGAAACTTTCTAAGCGGGATGGCGTAGCAGCCAGGCCTTCAACGCGGCCTGGTAGCGCTCCAGCTCATCCTGGTACATATCCTCGACGCAAAAAGTACAGCCGCTGCCGCAGCAGTCGCCGGGCGCCGGCGCTTGTGGCGGCGTCGGCTTCGGATCGTTGTCGTCGTTCATCGCGCCCACCATCACCTCGGCGGCAGCGCCAGCAAGGCCATGTTGCGGCCCTTTTCCTTGGCGCGGTACAGGGCCTGGTCGGCCATCTCGACCAGCAATTCCGGCGAGGTGTCCTCGGTCGGCACCATCACCGCCACGCCGATGCTGATCGTCAAAATCCCGAACGGCGACTCGGCGTGCGGCAGCGCCCGGCGTGCCAGCTCGGCGCAGATTTCCTCGGCGATGCCGAACGCGTCGGTCGCGTCGGTGGCCGCCGCCAGCAGCGCGAACTCCTCGCCGCCGTAGCGCGCCACCAGGTCGCTGGTGCGCCGTCCATGCGTGGTGATCAGGTCGGCCACCGTGCGCAGCGTCGCGTCGCCGGCCAGGTGGCCATAGTAGTCGTTGTACTTCTTGAAGTAATCCACGTCCAGCATCGACAAGGCCAGCGTCTGGCCGGTGCGCGCGGCGCGCCGCCACTCGGCCGCCAGCGCCAGGTCGAAGCCGCGGCGGTTGCTGACGCCGGTCAAGCCGTCGGTGGTGCTGAGCGCGGCCAGCTTGCGGTTCGATTCCTCCAGCTCGGCGGTGCGCGCCGCCACGGTGTTTTCCAGCTCGGCCTGGTGCCGCGTCAGCCGGTTGATGCGGGTTTTATACGCCAGCGCCAACGCCCCCACCACCAGCGCCGCCGCGCCGGCGCGGAACCACCACTGTTGCCAGAACGGCGGCGTGATGGTGATCTTCAGCGTCGCCGGCTCCTCGTTCCACACGCCCAAATGGTTGGCGGCCTTGACCCGGAACACGTAATGGCCCGGATTCAAATTGGTGTAGCTGGCCGTGCGGTGCGCGGCGTCGGTCTCGACCCAGTCGCGGTCGAAGCCCTGCAACTGGTAGGCGTAGCGGTTGGCGGACGGCTCGGTGTAGTGCAGCGCGGCGAACTCCAGCGAGAACACCGACGCCTGCGACGACATGGTCAGCGCGGTCGGCGACGTCACCGGGCCCTCGGCCTTGACGTCGGCGCGCGGCTTGCCGTCCTGCAGCGAATGGTTGAACACCGTGATGTCGGTGATCGCCACCTGCGGCGGGACCGAGCTGGTCTTCACCGCCGCCGGCACCACCGCCGTCATGCCGTGCACGCCGCCGAAGTACAGCACGCCGTCCGCCGACGCCGCCGCCGAGTTGACGGTGTAGCCCTCGGTCAGCCCGTCCGACGAGGAGAAGTGGCTGACCTTGCCGGTCGCCGGGTCCAGCCGGTACAGGCCGGACAAGGTGCTGCTCCAGATATTGCCGTCGAGGTCGTGCTGGATCGAGAGGATCTTCGACGCCCGCATCGGCGCCGCGTAGGATTTGAAGACGATCGACCCGTCCGGCTTGAACAGCACCAGGTTCAAGCCCTTGCTGGTGCCGACCCAGATCCGGCCCTGCGCGTCCTCGTGCAGGCTGGCGATGTTGTCGTCGCTGAGGCCGTCGGCATCCTTGGCGGCGTGGTTGAAGTGGCGGAACTTGCCGCTGGCCGGGTCCAGCATGTCGAGCCCGCCGCCGTTCCATTCCGAGCCGGCCCAGACCCGGCCGGCGCGGTCCTCCAGCACCGCCGAGGTGCCGTTGACGCTGCGGCTGTCCGGGTCGCGCGGATCGTTGTAATAGATCTTGCGGGCGTCGCTCCTGGTGTCGTAGCGGATCAGGCTGTTGCCGGTGGCCAGCCACAGCACGCCGCCGGCGCCGGGCGCGATGGCGTTGATGTAGTCGCTGGCGGTGTTGCCGAAGTGGATGGCCTGGAACGGCGAGTCCGGCGTGTCCAGCCGGTTCAGGCCGTTCGACGTGCCCAGCCACAATGGGCCCTTGCCGTCGTCGTCCTGGTACATGCTGTAGACGATCGCATGCGACAGCTTGCCCGGCGTCTTGTCGTCGGCGCGGTAGCTCTTGATGACGGTGCCGCTGGCCGGATCGTACAAGCTCATGCCGACGTTGCCGCCCAGCCAGACGCGGCCGTTCGGCGCGCGGGCCAGGCTCAGCAGCGCGTTGCTGGCCGGCGCCGAGCGGCTGTCGATGCGGAACGGCACGTGGCGGGTGAAGCCCTCGCTCGACAGGTTGGCCAGGCTGATGCCGTCGGTGAAGGAGGCGATCCACAGCATGCCGCCGCGGTCCTGCATCACCGCGCGCAGATTGTCGCCGGGCAGGCTGTACGGATCGTCGGCGGCGTGCACGAACTGGTCGAATTCGCCGCCGGCCTCGTTCCAGCGCAGCAGGCCGGCCGACAGCGTGGTGCACCACAACACGCCCGTGTTGTCGAGGTTGAAGTTGGTGATGCGGCTCGGCGGCGAGACCACGGTCTTGCGGGTGCTCCAGTCGCTCTTGCCGTCCCAGCGGATCACGCCCGACTCGGTGCCGATCCACAAGGCGCCGCCCTGGTCGAACTGCAGCGCGCGCACGATATTGATGCGCGCGTCCGGCTTGGGCGCCGGATCGACCTGGTGGTGGCGGAACGCGGTCGCGCCCGGCGCCAGGTAGTCCAGGCCGCCGGGCCAGGTGCCGACCCAGACGCCGCCCTTGGCGTCCAGCGCCAGCGCGTTCAGGTCGTTGCTGGCCAGGCTGTCGGGGTCGGCGTCGTCGTGCGCGTGGACGGTGAACTTGCCGCTGCTGGGATCGAAGTGCTGCAGGCCGCCCCAACTGCCGACCCACATGCCGTCCTTGCCGTCGGAAATGATGTTCTTGATGATGCGGTGGTTCTTCGGCGCCTTGCCGGCCGGCGCGAACACGGTGAAGTTGTTGCTCTCCGGGTTGAAGCGCGCCAGCCCGTTCTGGGTGCCGGCCCAGATGCGGCCCTGCTGGTCCTCGAAGATGGCCGAGACGCGGTCGTGCGGCAGGCTGTGCGGATCGTTGGGGATGTTGGTGTACTTGACCGCCTGGTAGCCGTTGTAGCGGTACAGGCCGTTGGTGTGGGTGCCGACCCACACATAGCCCTTGCGGTCCTGCAGCAGCGACAGCATCGACGGCTCGTCGCCGCCCAGCGGGCCCAGCTTCTTGAAGCGCAAGGACGGCGCGGCCGCCGCGGCCGCGTCCGGCGCCAGCGGCGGCAGCGCCAGCAGGGGCAGGATCAGCAAGCAGCGGGCCAACGAGCGTAGGAGGTGGCGAATTACCGGCGAAAGCACGAGCATGGGGGGAGTTCCGATAGCAGATCGGCTATTATACATGCCATTGATGCAATAATTTCATTATAAAAGCGACGGGTTTTAGCGCAGTTGCCGTAAATTAGGGTATAGTTTACGGCGCTTCATTGTCTCTCTTTCTGTGACGGCGTACTTTTTCCAGCCCCGTCACTCTTCCGTACACACTATGCCCGACACCGAGATCATCAACCCGTCCCTTCCCGAGCAGGCCGCCGCCGCCCCTGTCGCCGCCGCTCCGGCCCAAGTCCGTTTCGCCGATTTCGGCCTGTCGCCGGACATCCTGCGCGCGTTGAACGACCAGGGCTATGTGCACCCGACGCCGATCCAGGCCCAGGCCATTCCGGTGTTGCTGAAGGGACGCGACGTCATGGGCGCGGCCCAGACCGGCACCGGCAAGACCGCCGGCTTCGCGCTGCCGATCATCCAGATGCTGCTGGCCCACGCCAGCGCCAGCACTTCGCCGGCGCGCCACCCGGTGCGCGCGCTGATCCTGACCCCGACCCGCGAACTGGCGGTGCAGGTGGCCGAGAACGTCGCCGCCTACGCGGTGCACACGCCGCTGCGCTCGACCGTGGTGTTCGGCGGCATGGACATGAAGGGCCAGACCATCATCCTCAAGGCCGGCGTCGAGATCGTCATCGCCACGCCGGGCCGTTTGCTGGACCATATCGAACAAAAGAACATCAGCCTCGGCCAGGTGCAGATGCTGGTCATGGACGAAGCCGACCGCATGCTCGACATGGGCTTCCTGCCGGACCTGCAGCGCATCATCAACCTGCTGCCGAAGCAGCGCCAGAACCTGATGTTCTCGGCCACGTTCTCGCCGGAAATCAAAAAGCTGGCCAACACCTTCCTCAACGATCCGATCACCATCGAAGTGGCGCGCAGCAACCAGACCGCCGACAAGGTCACGCAGATCGTCTACAAGGTGGCCGAAAACCAGAAACACGCGCTGACCGCGCACCTGCTGCGCCAGCGCGAGCTGAAGCAGGTGATCATCTTCTCCAACACCAAGATCGGCGCCTCGCGCCTGGCCAAGGGGCTGGAACAAGAAGGCATGAAGGCGGTCGCGATCCACGGCGACAAGACCCAGCAGGAACGCATGGCCGCGCTGGACGCGTTCAAAAAAGGCGAGATCGACATCCTGGTCGCCACCGACGTCGCCGCGCGCGGCCTCGACATCACCGACCTGCCGTGCGTCATCAACTACGACCTGCCGTACAACGCCGAAGACTATGTGCACCGCATCGGCCGCACCGGCCGCGCCGGCGCCTCCGGCGACGCGCTGTCGATCTACTCGGACAAGGACGAGCGGCTGCTGGTCGACATCGAGAAACTGATCAAGCAAACCATCACCCGCGGCGAGCTGGGCAACTTCAATCCGGCGCCGAGCTTCGCCGACGAGCGCGGCGAACGCCGTCCGCGCCGCAGCGAGGACGCCAGCGCCGGCCGCTCGTCGCCGCCGGTCCGTTCCGGTGAACGCGAGCGCACTGAACGCCCGGAACGCGGCGACCGTCCGCCGCGCGCGCCCGGCGCGCCGTCGTCGTACGCCGGCGGCCGCCGCGAAAAAGTCGATCCATGGTTCCTCAAGCCGTACGAGCCGGCCAAGGCCGCCGCGCCGGCGCCGAGCGCCGCGCTGGGCGCCGCCGCCGCCAAGCCGAAGCAGAAGATCGCCTTCCTGCTCGGCGGCGCGCCGAAACAGTAAGCACCCGCAGCACGCCGAGACCGCCATTCCACTGGCGGTTTTTTTTCGCCGCCCATCGCCGGCGGCGATGCTGTATTATTAGTCCGGTAATATTTCCACTTTCCACATGAAACTCGCGCCTACCTACCTCTTGCTGGCCGTGATCGCCACGCTGTTCAACATCGGCGTGCAAGATCTGTTCATCCGCGTCTATTCCGGTCCCTACGGCGTGCTGCTGGCGGCCTGCGGCGGCACCGGCGCCGGCCTGGTGCTCAAGTATTGGCTGGACAAGCGCTACATCTTCCGCTTCCGCGCCGACAGCGTCAGCCACGAAGGCCGCGTATTCCTGCTGTACACCGTGGCCGGGCTGGCCACCACCGTGATCTTCTGGAGCTTCGAGTTCGGCTTCGACTACCTGTTCAACAGCCGCGAGGCGCGCTATACCGGCGCCGCGCTCGGCCTGGGCATCGGCTACCTGTGCAAATACCAACTGGACCGGCGCTACGTGTTCCGCCCGGCGGCGGTGGCCTGATGCTGATCCACGGCTGGGGACGCTATCCGGTGGCCGAGGCGCGCGTGCTGGCGCCGCTCACCACCGGCCAGCTGGCCGGCGCGCTGGCCGAAGCCGCCGCCGAGCCGGGCCAGCCGCTGATCGCGCGCGGCCTGGGCCGCAGCTACGGCGACAGTTCGCTGGCGCCGCTGGTGCTCGACAACACGCCGCGCCGCCTGCTGCTCGACTTCGACCAGGACAGCGGCGTGCTGCGCTGCCAGGCCGGCGCCACGCTGGCCGACCTGATCGATGTGCTGTTGCCGCGCGGCTGGTTCCCGCCGGTCACGCCGGGCACCAAGTTCGTCACCGTCGGCGGCGCCGTCGCCAGCGACGTGCACGGCAAGAACCACCACCTCGACGGCTGCTTCAGCGCGCACGTGCTGGAGCTGGAGCTGATGCCGGCCGGCGGCGGCGTGCTGCGCTGCTCGCGCACCGAACATCCGGAACTGTTCCGCGCCACCTGCGGCGGCATGGGCCTGACCGGCGTCATCGTCGCCGTCACCTTGCAAATGCGGCGCGTCGCCAGCGCCTATATCGACCAGACCACCTTGCGCGCCGGCTCGCTGGCCGAGGTGCTGGACCTGTTCGAGCAACACCGCGCCACCACCTATTCGGTGGCCTGGATCGATTGCCTGGCGCGCGGCGCCAGCCTGGGCCGATCGCTGCTGATGCTGGGCGAGCACGCGGCCGAAGGCGGGCTGGCGCCGCTGCCCAAGCGCAGCCGCACGCTGCCGCTCGACCTGCCGCCGCGACTGCTGAACCGCTATTCGATCGGCGCCTTCAACGCCTTGTATTTCAACCAGCCGCGGCGCGCGCGACAGCGGGTGCATTACGAACCGTACTTCTATCCGCTCGACGGACTGCTGCACTGGAACCGGCTGTACGGCAAGGCCGGCTTCGTGCAATACCAGTTCGTCATCCCGCGCGCGGCCGGCGCGGCGCCGCTGGCGGCGATCCTGGAACGCATCGCGGCGGCCGGGCGCGGCTCCTTCCTGGCGGTGCTGAAAACCTTCGGCCCGGCCAACGACAACTACCTGTCCTTCCCGCTGGAAGGCTACACGCTGGCGCTGGACTTCAAGCTCGACCCCGGCCTGTTCGCCATGCTCGACGAGCTCGACGCCATGGTGCTGGCCGCCGGCGGCCGCCTCTACCTGGCCAAGGACGCGCGCATGAGCGGCGCCACCTTCCGGCAAAGCTATCCGCTGCACACCCAATTCCAGCAGGTGCGGCGCCAGTACGGCGCACTGGGCGCGTTCGCCTCCTGCCAATCCAACCGACTCGGACTCTGACCTTATGCAAAAAATCCTCATCATCGGCGCCACCTCCGCCATCGCCGAAGCGGCCGCGCGGCGCTTCGCCCAGCGCGGCGACAGCCTGTACCTGCTGGCGCGCAACGGCGAGCGTCTCGACGCGCTGCTGGCCGACCTGAAGATCCGCGGCGCGTCCGCCACCGCCGGCGCGCAATTCGACGCCAACGACCACGAGCGCCACGCCGCCGTCATCGAACAGGCCGCCATCGCGATGGGCGGGCTGGACGCGGTGCTGATCGCGCACGGCACGCTGCCCGACCAGCAAGCCTGCCAGGCCGACGCCGCGCTGGCGCTGCGCGAGATCGGCACCAACGCGCTCAGCGTGATCGGCCTGCTGACGCACATCGCCAACCGCTTCGAGGCGCAGCGCGCCGGCGTGATCGCGGTGATCGGCTCGGTGGCCGGCGACCGCGGCCGCCAGTCCAACTATGTGTACGGCAGCGCCAAGGGCATGCTGGCGATCTTCCTGCAGGGGCTGCGCAACCGGCTGCAAAAAGCCGGCGTGCACGTGCTGACCATCAAGCCCGGCTTCGTCGACACGCCGATGACGGCGTCGTTCAAGAAAGGCCCGCTGTGGGCCACGCCGGACCAGGTGGCGCAAGCCATCGTCAAGGCCATGGACCGGCGCCGCGACGTGCTGTACACGCCGTTCTTCTGGTGGGGCATCATGGCCATCATTCGTTCGGTTCCGGAAGCCATCTTCAAGAAGCTCAGCCTGTAATGCGGCCGGCCCTGCAATCGGCGCTGGCGCTGCTGCTGGCGCTGCTCGGCGTGTCCGCCATGATCGTGGTCTACCTGCAACTGGCGATCGACACCGACTTTTTCTTCAGCTCGGACGCGCTCTACCTGCCGGCGCTGTACGACAACGTGGTGGTGCGCGGCGGCCGGCTGGCGCAATGGTATCTGACGCCGGCGCCGTACTTCTTCCCGGACTGGCCCTTGTACTTCGGCCTGCGCTGGCTGGCCGGCGGCACCTTCCACGCGATGGCCGCCATGATGGCGGCGCAGGCGCTGGCGCTGTGGCTGCTGACCGCGCTGATCGCGCGCCGCCATGCCGCGTTGCCGCAGGCGCTGGCCGCCGCCACGCTGGCCACGCTGGTGGTGTGCCAGGCCGCCGCCGCCGGTTACTTCCCCTACGCCTACATCATGCTAGGCAGCTACCACTTCGGCACCTTCCTGCTGGTGCTGGCCGGCCTGCTGTCGCTGCTGTCGCTGCCGCGGCCGGTGCCTGAGGGGCCGGTCGCGCGCGGCGTTCAGGCCGCTGAGGCCGGACTGGCGCTGCTGGTGACGCTGACCATGCTGTCTGACCGCCTGTACGGCTTGCAGTTCGTGCTGCCGTCGCTGGGCCTGCTGCTGTTGATGCGCAAGCGCGTGCCGCACTGGCGCCGGCTGTGCGCGGCGCTGCTGGCCGGCTGCGTGGCCGGCGTGTTGCTGTACAAATTCAAGCTGCTGGTGCCGAACAGCGTCGGCATGCCGTGGAAGCTGGCGCCGGCGCGGCTGGGCGCCAACCTGGCGGACCTGCTGGCCATCTTCAACACGCTGCGCGCGCAATCCGCGCCGCTGGCCTGGTACTGCGCGCTGTACTACGCGGTGCTGCTGACGCTGGCGCCGGGCACGCTGCTGGACCGGGGCCGCTGGCGCCTGGCCGGCGCCGAGGCGGCGTGGCTGGGCATGTTCAGCCTGGCCGGCACGCTCGGCCTGTTGTTGGTGATGGCGCTCTCGTCGGCGCCGGCCACCACCCGCTACCTGATTCCGGCGCTGCTGCTGCCGCTGGTGCTGGGGCCGGTGCTGCTGGCCGCCTGCTGGCCGCGCGGCGCCGGCGCGCGCGGTTACGTGCCGCTGACGCTGGGCGCGCTGCTGGCGCTGTGGCCGCTGGCCGGCAGGGTGGCCGCGTCCGGCCCGCTGCGGCAGGCCTATTATCCGGAAACCATCGCCTGCATCGACCGCGCGCTGGCGCAATACGACCTGCGCCACGGCTACGCCGGCTACTGGGACGCCGGCTGGCTGTCGGTGAGCAGCCAGCGCCGGCCGACGGTGGCGCCGGTCAAGCAAGACCTGACGCGGCTGAAATGGATCACCACCATGGACAACTTCCGCGAGCGCTACGATTTCGCGCTGGTGGCCGCCGATGGCGTCGTCGACAACGGCGACGGCGGCAGGCCGTCGCGCTCCACCGTCACCGCCCGCCACGGCGCGCCGCGGGCCGAGGTCGCCTGCGGGCCGCTGCGGCTGCTGGCCTATCCGGGCGGCGGCCTGGCGCTGGAAGGGGGCGTGCGATGATGCGGGTTCCTCGACTCCGCGCCGCCGGCGCCGCGCTGGCGGTGGTGTGCCTGGGCTTGACGCTGCTGGCGTCGGTGCTGTGGTATCTGCAATTGAAGGCCGACCTGGCGCTGATGTTCCACGCCGACACCGATTACCTGCCGGCGCTGTACCGCGACCTGTTCGAAGACGGCGGCAAGCTGTCGCGCTGGAACCTGACGCCGGCGCCGTCGTTCTTCCCCGACTGGCCGCTGTTCTTCCTGGCGCAGTGGCTGGCCGGCGACTTTTTCCACGCCTTGCCGGTCTTCTTCGTGTTGCAGGGCCTGCTGCTGTTCGCGCTCGCGGTGGCGCTGTTGCGGCGCGCCGCGCCGGCGCACCAGGCCGTGGTGGCGGCGGGCTGGGCCTGCGTGCTGCTGTTCAGCTGGGCCAGGGCCGACATGGTCCCCTATAGCTATTTCCACGTCAGCGCTTTCCACTGCGGCGTGTTCCTGATGCTGTTGCTGTCGCTGCGCCTGCTCGACGCGCGCCCCGGCATCGGCTTCGGCGTCCGCTTCGGCTTCGGCGCCGCGCACTGGCTGCTGGCCGCGACGGCGCTGCTGGCCACGCTGTCCGACCGCTTATACGTGCTGCAGTTCGCGCTGCCGGCGCTGGCCACGCTGTGGCTGATGGAGCGGCGCGACGGCCGGCCGTGGAAGGCGCTGTGCGCGGCCATCGTGCTCGGCACGGTGGCGGGTATGCTGCTGTACAAGGCGAAGTGGCTGGTGGCGTTGCCGCAATCGCTGCCGTGGCGCATGTCGGCGGCGGCGCCGGCGGCCAATCTGCCGGCGCTGCTGCAGACGCTGGAGGCGTCGTGGCGCAGCTCGCCCGCCGGCGCGCTGGGCTTGGCGGTCTACTACGCGGTGCTGACCACGCTGCTGCCGGGCACGCTGCTGCGGCGGGGCTGGCGCGTCGCCGATCCGGCGGCGGCGCGGCTGGCCGTGTTCGGCTGGCTGTCGGCGGCCGCCTGCGTGGCGGCGGTGCTGGCCTCGACCAACCCGTTCACGGTGCGCTATTTCATCCCCGCCTACACGCTGCCGCTGCTGACCGGGCCGGCGCTGCTGTACGCCGCCCTGCCGCCGCGCCGCCGCGGCCTGCTGACGCTGGCCCTGCTGGCGGCCACCCTGTGGCTGACGCAGGCGATGCTGTCGCCGGCGCTGCGCGACGTGGCGCTGCCGCGGCAGACCTACTATCCGACCGAGGTGGCTTGCATGGACGAGGTGATCGGGCGCTACGGCTTGCGCCACGGCGTGTCGACCTACTGGGACGCCAAGCGGGTCGGCATGTTGAGCCGCCACCGGCTGGAGATCGCGCCGCACGACCGGCAGCTGCGGCGCTTCCACTGGATCACCAGCGAGTCGGTGTTCCGCGACGCCTACGATTTCGCGCTGGTGCGCCATGTCGAGGGGCTGGACCTGGAGGAGTTGCTCCGGCTTAACGGCGCGCCGGCGGCGCGCGTCGAATGCGGGATCTTTGAAGTGCTGGTGTATCCGAACGGCGGCTTGAAACAGGGTTTCCAGCCTTGACGCCGATCAGCTCGCGGCCCAGAAAACCGCCGCGAACAACAAGCCCACCAGCAGGCTGGCGCGGTCTTTCAGCGCGAACACCACCGGATCGTCGTGCATCTCGCCGCGGTGGGTCAGCATCCAGGTGCGGGTGACCCAGAACAGCAGCAGCGGGCAGGCCAGCCAGATCAGCTGCGGCTGGCGGTACAGCGCCACCGTCGCGCGGTCCTGCGTGTACAGCGCCAGCACCAGCACCGCCAGGTAGCCGGACGCCGCGCCCAGCGACGAGATCATCTCCAGGTCGCCGGGGAAGTAGCCGCGGCCGCGCGCCTGGCCCTGGTCGCCGCGATGGCGCGCCTCGCGCAGTTCGGCGTAGCGCTTGACCAGCGCCAGGCTGAGGAAGATGAACATCGAGAACGCCAGCATCCAGAACGTCAGCGGCACGGCGAAGGCGGCCGCGCCGGCGATCAGGCGCAGCGTGTACAGCGCCGCCAGCGTGATCGCGTCCAGCGCCATCACCCGCTTCAGCGCCAGCGAATACGCCAGGGTCAGCGCGTAGTAGCCGAGCAGCACCGCGCTGAAGCGCCACGGCAGCAGCCACAGCGCCAGGCCGAAGGCGGCCGCCAGCAGCAGCGGCGCCAGCGCCACGCCGGCCAGCAGCGGCAGCGTGCCGGCCGCGAACGGGCGCCGGCGCTTGCTGCGGTGGTGGCGGTCGTCGGCGACGTCGAGCAGGTCGTTGAGCAGGTAGACGCTGGAGGCGCACAGGCTGAAGCAGAGGAAGGCCAGCGCGCCGGCCGCCAGCTTGGCCGGATCGAGCAGCGCGTGCGCCGCCAGCAGCGGCAGGAACAGCAGCAGGTTCTTGGCCCACTGGTGGGCGCGCAGCGCCTTGAACACGGCGCGCAGCCGCTCGCCGACCGGCGCCCGCGGCAACACCCCGGCGACGTTGCCGTGCGCCAGCGCGCGCCGCTCCAGCACGGCGCCGGCGCTGACCACGTAGGCGCGCCGCGCCGTGGCCCACACCGCCAGGTCGTCGGCGGAGTTGCCGACGTAGTCGTAGCCCTGGTGGCCGTAGCGTTGCAGCAGGCGGTCGCGCTTGCGCCCGGCCGACAGGTTGACGCCGTCCTCGGTGGCCAGCACGTCATCGAATAATTTCAGGTGGGCGGCGACGCGGTCGGCGTACAGCCGGTGGCTGGCGGTGGCCAGCACGATGGGCCGGCCCAGCGCGCGCTCGCGCTCGATCAGCGCCAGCACCCGGGCGTCGTAGGGCAGGGTGGCGACGTCGATCTCGGCCGCCTCGGCCAGGCCCTGCTTGAGCGCGGCCTTGCCGCCGCGCAGCCACCACAGCGGCGCCAGCGCCCGCAGCGGCCGGGCGCGGGCGTGGGCCAGCGCCGATTCCACCAGCAGGTCCGAGCGCAGCAGCGTGCCGTCGAGGTCGACGACCAGCGGCACGCCGTCCGCCGCGCCGGCGGCCGGCTCGGTCACAAGGCCTCGCGCAGCGCGGTCAGCACGCGCTCCTGCTGCTCCTCCAGCCCGACCCACAGCGGCAACCGCAGCAGGCGGTCCGACAGCGCGTTGGTGTGCGCCATGTCGCCGACGTGGCGGCTGTGCTTGACGCCGTACGGCGCGCTGTGCAGCGGCACGTAGTGGAACACGCAGTTGACGCCCTGCGCCTTCATGGCGGCGATCACTTGGCCGCGCTGTTCCAGCGTGTCGAGCAGGATGTAGTACATATGCGCGTTGTGGGCGCAGCCGTCCGGCAGCACCGGGCGGCGCAGCCGGCCGGCCGCCTCCAGCGGCGCCAGCGCTTCGTGATAGCGGTCCCACAGCGCCAGCCGGCGCGCGGTGATGTTGTCGGCCTCCTCCATCTGCGCCCACAGGAAGGCGGCGATCACCTCGCCCGGCAAATAGGACGAGCCGATGTCGACCCAGGTGTACTTGTCCACCTGGCCGCGGAAGAACTGGCTGCGGTTGGTGCCTTTTTCGCGGATGATCTCGGCGCGCTCGGCCAGCGCCGGGTCGTTGACCAGCAGCGCGCCGCCCTCGCCGGCGATGATGTTCTTGGTCTCGTGGAAGGAGTAGGCGCCCATGTGGCCGATGCTGCCCAGCGCCCGGCCCTTGTAGGTCGACATGATGCCCTGCGCCGCGTCCTCGATGACGATCAGCTTGTGGCGCGCGGCGATGTCCATGATGGTGTCCATCTCGCAGGCCACGCCGGCGTAGTGCACCGGCAGGATGACCCGGGTGCGCGGCGTGATCGCGGCCTCGATCTTGGTCTCGTCGATGTTGAGCGTGTCCGGGCGGATGTCGACGAACACCGGCACCGCGCCGCGCATGACGAAGGCGTTGGCGGTGGAGACGAAGGTGTACGACGGCATGATCACCTCGTCGCCGGGCTGCAGCTCGGCCAGCAGCGCCGACATCTCCAGCGCGGCGGTGCAGGAATGGGTCAGCAGCGCGCGCTTGGCGCCGGTGGCGCGCTCCAGCCAGGCGTGGCATTTCTTGGTGAACTGGCCGTCGCCGGACAGGTGGCCGTTGGTGTGCGCCTGGGCGATGTACCACAGCTCGCGGCCGGTCATGAAGGGTTTGTTGAATGGAATCGGTTGCATAGGGTTTTCCTTTAGCCTTGCGCGGCGACGATGGTGCCGATACAGATCAGCGCCACGCCGGCCATGCGGGTGACGGACAGCGGTTCGTTGAACAGCCACGCGCTCAGCAGCAGCACGATGACGAAGTTCAGCGCCATGAATGGATAGGCGTGGCTCAATTCGAATTTGGTCATCGCGCCCATCCAGGTGACCGACGCCAGGAAGGCGGCGGCGAAGGCGGCGATGATCCACGGGTTGAGCAGCAGCCGGATCAGGAAGGTCAGCTTGTCGCCGCCGGCCTCCGGCAGCGCGCCGGCCTGCGACACCTGCCACTTGATGGCGAGCTGGCCGAACACGGTCAGGAAGATGGTGGCGGCGATGTACAGATAGTTCATGCGGCGTCTCCGAACCATTGGTGGAAGGTGTAATAGCTGCCGGACGGTTCGAAGCCGAGCCGGCACCAGACTTTTTGCACCGCCAGGTTGATCACCTGGGTCGACACGGTCATGGCGCCGAAGCCGTGCTGGCCCGCCCAGTCCTGCGCCAGCTGCATCAGCGACTGGTACAGGCCGCGTCCCTGGTGGTCCGGGTGCACGCCGAACAGCACGCCCTCGAACAGCGGCGCGCCGCGGTCCTTGAGCGTGGCGAAGGCGGCCAGCTGGCCGCCGGCTTCGATCAGCAGCACCGCGTCGGCGACCGCCGGGTCGCGGCAGGAGTTCGCCGCCCAGTCCGAGTACACCAGGTCGGCGGTGGCGCGCGGCAGCCGCGGGTCGGCGTGGTAGTGGCCGGCGTAGCCGGTGAAGGTCAGGCCGGCCAGCGCCTCGACCGCCGCCGCGTCGGCGGCGGTGGCCAAGCGCGCGCGGTAGCCGTCCGGCAGGCCGGCGTCGGCCGCGCGCAGGCTTTTGCGGGTGTAATACAGCAGGGTGTCGGCCAGGAAGGCGCCTTGCCGCTCCAGTTGCTGCACCACGTCGATGTCGGCGGTGGGCACGCGGGCGATCAGCAGTTGCACGCCGCGTTCGCGGCACCAGTCGCCGGCGTCGGCCGGGAGGTCGCCGGCGCCCAGCGTCGCCTTGGCGGTGACCACGCCGAAGCGTTGCAGGTCGAGGGGAGAGAGATCTATTTGCATGGAAAATGTCGGAATCGTGGATGTATCGATAGTCGGGCCGCGTCAGGCCGCCGCGCGCTGGTAAATGTCTTGCGGGCGGCGGAACGAAAAGCCCTGGGTGGCGTACAGGTTCAACGCCGCCGGATTGCCGGCCGAGACGGCGCTGACGACGCTCTGGTGGCCGTCGTTGAACAGCGCGACGATGACCTGGCGCCACCAGTATTTCGCCAGGCCGCGGCCGCGGAACGCCGGCGCCAGCGCCTGCAGCGTCAGCGCGTTGCCGGCATGGCCGATGAAGCCGGCCAGCGCGCCCTCGGCGAACAGGCCATACACCTGGCCGGCGGCGGCCAGCCGGCGCAGTTCGCCGGCGGCCGCGTCGGGCAGGTCGCGTCGCAGCCGGTCATCGGCCACGGCGTCGCGGCAGAGCGCCAGCGCGGCGTCGAGGTCGAAGCCGCGGCCGATGTCGACGATCTTGGCCGCCGTCGACATATTGTGGCCGTCGAGCGGCTTCAGCGGGCGCAGTTGCTCGCGCGTGGCCACCGCCTCCAGCAGCGTGTCGACGTGGTGGAAGCCGCGCTCGCGCAGCGCGCGCGTATCGGTCCCCGGATCGACGCGGAAGCGCCGCGGGCCTGGAACGGCCTCGGCGGCGGCCAGCGCCGCGGCGCTGTACGCGCTCGGCTCCCAAGCCGCGACGCCGTCAGTCATTGCCCATCTCCGGCGCGTTCGGCGTCAGCCGGCGCACGATGTACAGCGGGCGCTTCTTGGTTTCGTCGAAGGCCTTGCCCAGGTAGACGCCCATGATGCCGAGGATGCCGATGATCAGGCCGCCGATGAAGTACAGCGACACCATCAGGCTGGCCCAGCCGGGAATCGGCGAGCTGTGCACCAGCGAGCGGATCAGGATGAAGGCGCCGAAGCCGAACGACACCGCCGCCATCGTCATGCCCAGCCGCGCCGCCATGCGCAGCGGCTTGTCGGAGTAGGCGATGATGGTGTCGGCGGCCAGCTTGATCAGCTTGGCCAGCGTGTAGGTGGACTTGCCCTCGGCGCGCTCGGCGTGCGTCACCTGCAGGCCGGTGGTGGGAAAGCCCATCCACTGCACCTGGCCGCCGAAGAAGCGCAGCTGCTCGCGCATGCGGTTGAAGTTGCGCACCACCTGGCGCGACATGATGCGGAAGTTGCCGCTGTCGCCGTCGAAGTCGATGTCGGCCAGGTAGCTGAACAAACGGTAGTACAGCCACGAGGTGAAGCGCTTCAGCGCCGGGTCCTGGCGCTGGCCGCGCAGCGCCAGCACCACGTCGTAGCCTTCCAGCGCCTTGTGGTACAGCCGCGGGATTTCCTCCGGCGCGTCCTGCAGGTCGCAGTCCATCACCACCACCCAGTCGCCGCGGCACTGGTCGAGGCCGGCGGTGATGCCGTAGTGCTGGCCGAAGTTGCGCGAGAACTGCAGCCCGACCACCCGCGGGTCGGCCTTGGCCAGGCGCTCGATCACCTCCCACGAGCGGTCGCCGCCGCAGTCCTCGACCAGCACGATCTCGAAGCGCGGGCTGACCGTCTCCAGCGCGTCGCGCAAGCGGGTGTACAGCTCGTCGAGCATTTTTTCGGCCTTGTAGACCGGGATCACGACCGAGATCAACGGCGTGGCCGGCGGCGGGGGGGATGGTGGTGCGGACATCGTTTTCCTTTTGTATGACTAATTGCCGGCGCGTGCCGGACCGCGGCGCTGCAGATCGACGCCGTAAATCTTGAGCGCGCCGGCGCCGTTGCCGATGACGCGGAACTCCACGCCGTCGGCGCGGCGGTCCAGATCGAACGGCAGCGTGACGCGCTTGCGCCCCGCCGTCTCGATGGCGAGCAGCGCGTGCTGCTTCTGGCCGGCGGCGGAGGTGACGTCGAGCTGGCCGTAGACGGTGTCGCCGGCGCCGGAGGCCTCGATGTCGAAGCTGACGCTGTAGGCGCCCTGCGGCATCGACAGGCCGGGGCCGAACAGCAGCGCGCCGGCCTCGCCGCGCGCCGCCTCCAGCGCGCCGGCGGCGGGATTGTAGCGGCCGGCCTGGTGCGCGCTGCGCTCGCTGATCTGGTAGTGGATCGGCTTGACGACGTCGGAATCCCACGCGGCCAGGTCGGCGGCGATGTTGTGGTCGTACACCATGATCTTCCAGCGTTCGAACTCGAGCTGGCGCACCGGCGCGCCGGTCAGCGCGGTCAGCCGCGGCCAATCGACCACCGCCGCCTCCTCGGGGTTAACCATCAGGAAGCTTTCGCCCTGCCAGGCGCCGGGCTGGTACCAGCGGTCGGAGGCCAGGTGGCGCATCGGCATCGGCATGCCGTCGACGATTTCGATCTGGCGCGCGCGCACCGCGCCCGCGCTCAGCACCGTGGTCTCGCCGGCGCTCCAGAAATTGCTGTAGCCGTAGCGCAGGCCCTGGCTCTTGAGGTAGTTGGCCAGGCGCCACTTGTAGCTCATGCTGTGCTTGTCGCCGGCGCCCAGATAGCGGGGCGCCTCCGTCACCAGGTACGCCAGCGGCGCGGTCAGCATGATCACCGCCAGCGCGGCCAGTCCGCTGGCGCGCAGGTTGCGCGCGCCGTCGCGGCGGTCCATCACCGCGCCGATCGCCAGCACCAGCATCAACAGCAGCGCCGGCACCACGTAGCGGATCGACGCCTCGGGCGTGGCCTGGACCGGGATGGTGGTGGTGACGCTGATGAACAGGCACACCGCCATCGTGCACAGCGCGCCGCTGGCGATGAACAGGCGGCCGGCGTGGCGCCAGTCGAGGCTGCGCACCATCGCCCACGGCAGCACCACCAGCAGCGCCAGCGCCGCCGAGAGGCGCAGCGCGTACAGCGCGCCGACCGGCGACATCACCGGCCCGCCGGGCGGCGGCAGGCCGGCCAGCAGGCTGAGCAAGCCGCGCACGGTGCCGGCGATGTTTTGCAGCATGCCGTCGTAGCCCAGCCACTGCGCCTGCGACAGGCCGGCGCTGCCGTTGACCTGCAGCAGCGTGTAGCGGTGCAGCAGCGCGCCGGCCAGCGCGGTGACGATCAAGCCGGCCACCAGCAGCAGCGCGCGCGGCCAGGCCGGCGTGTTCAGCGCCGCCGGATGGCGCCGCCGTTGCCACGCCAGCGCCAGCGTGCCCACCGCCAGCGGCATGCCGTAATACACGGCGGCGCGCTGCGGATTGGCCCAGAACAGCGTCAGCGCGATGGCCAGCGCGGCGCCGCCCCAGGCCCAGCGGCGGTGGCCGGGTTCCTGCAGGTAGCGCCAGGCGAAGTACAGCAGGAAGCAGCCGGAGTAATACATATTGCCGTAGGCGGCTTGGCCGTACAGGTTTTCCACCATGTTCGGCGAGATGCCGGCGCTGAACACCGCCAGCACCGCCAGCCGGGCGCGGCCCGACATGCCGGCCATGCTCGCCAGCAGCCAGCTGCCCCACAGCACCAGCACGGCGGAGATGATGCTGACCGTCGCGTGCAGCGGATAGCCGTTGGGGAAGAACTTCAGCAGCGGCACGATGAAGACCTGCATGTAGAGCAGCCACAGGTCGCCGTTGACGTAGTGCCACGCCGGCGGGAAGAAGTGGCCGGTTTCAAGCATCTCCTGCGCCAGCAGGTTGGCGGCGGCGCTGTCCGAATGGAAGAGGAATTGGTAGTCGACGCAAATGTAATACGACAGCAACAGCAGGTTGACCGTGACGATCAGCAGCAACGCTCGATTCAGCGCGCCGCGGGGGAGGGAGGGGAGTAACATATATAAATCTAAGTAAAGTGGCGGTTAGTATAACCGACAAGTTGCCAAAAGTGTCATGCTGGCGGGGCCGCGCCTCAGGGCATCAGCGTCGGCGCGATGCGCGGCAAGGCCGGGCCGGTGATCAGCCGCGACAAACGCGCCGCGCTGACGCTCCACGACGGCGCCGCGATCGCCGCCGAGGACGGCGTCTCGCCCCGTGCATGGCGCCGCGTCCAGTCCGCCAGCGCGGCGGCCAGCGCGTCGGCGCCGCCGGCGAAGTAGCTGGCGTGCTCGCCGCAGACTTCGCGGAACACCGGCAATTCGCGCGCCAGGATCGGCAGGCCGTGGCGCGCCGCCTCGATCAGCGGCAGGCCATAGCCTTCGCCGGCGGAGGCCGCCAGCAGCGCGGTGCAGCGCTGGTACAGGCGCAGCAGCGCGGCGTCGCTGGCGTGGCGTAGCCACAGCAGGCGCCGCCCGAGTTCCGGATGCTGTTCGATGCGTTGCACCAACTGCTCGGTCATCCAGCCGGGTTTGCCGGCGATCACCAGCCGCGCCGGGTCGCCGCGCGCCCACAGCCGCTCGAAGGCGTCCAGCGCCTGCGCGTGCATCTTGCGCGGCTCCAGCGTGCCGACCATCAGCCAGGCCGGCGCGTCGTCCAGCAGCGCCAGCGCGGCGGCCTCGGCGTCGCTGAGCGCATCGTCGCCGGCCGGATCGGCCTGGACGTCGGCGCCCAGCGGGAAGTGGCCGACGCGCAGCGTCGCCGGATGCGGCGTCGGATGCGCCGCCAGCCAGTCGACCAGGTCATCGGCGACGGCGGCGGAAATGCACACCAGGCCATCGGCGACGCCGGCCACGGTGCGCAGCCAGCGGCTGAACCACGGGCCGGCGCCGTCGGCGAACATCTCCGGCAGCAGCAGCGGCAGCAGGTCGTAGACCACGAAGTACAGCCGCACGCCGTGGCGCCGCAGGTCCTCGAACACGGCGCGGTTGCCCGGCACCTGGTCGGGACACAGGTCGAGGCCGAGGAACAGGTCGCCGGCGGCGACTTGGATCGGCCGCGGCGCGTCGGCCGCGTCGGCGTCGGCGTTGCTGCCGGCATCGGCATCGGTATCGGCGTCGGCCGGCGCCGCGGCGTAGCCGCTGTAGACGTAGTGGCCGCCGGCGTCCGCCACCGGCGTCACGCGGTAGCCGGCCGGCGGCGCGGCGCGCAGCGCGGCCAGCAGGTTGCGCACCACGCGCTGCACGCCGGAGCGGTCGTCATGCCGCGCCAGCACGGTGACGTCGACCAGCAGTTGACGGGGGGCCGGCATGTCAGCCCGGTCCCGGCGCCAGCATGGCGGCCACGCGCGCGGCGTCGCCGGCGGCGTCCGCCGCTGCGTCGCCGGCCAGCGCCAGCGCCAGCGTCAGTGCGGCGATGCCGCGGCCGCGCAGCGTGGCGTCGGACAGCGGGCCTTCGGCGGCGTCGAAGCGCAGCAGCGCGTCGCCGGCCTTGAACTCGGCGACGGCCTCCTCCAGCACCAGCTCCGGCCGGCCGATCAGCGCCAGCGTGTAGCGGCGCGCGTAGCGCCAATGGCCGTCCTCGACCAGCACCGGCTCGACCCGGTAGCCGGCCGGCGCCTCGCGCAGCAGGCGTAGCAGCAGTTGTTCGCGCCGCGCCGCGTCGGCGGGGCGCGCGGCCGGGTCGGCCGGCGCCAGCGCGCCGACATCGACCAGCAGGTGCGGCGCGCCGGGACGGGCGCGGTTGGCGGCGATGCAGGCGGCGGTCGACAGCAGGTCGGACTCGTCGGGTAGCGGCGCGATGTCGATGTCGGCCAGGCCGGCCAGCAGCGCGCGCCGCGCGCTGTGTTCGCTGTCGCGCTGGAACGCCTCGATGCTGTCGCGGTACTCGGCGCCGATGCGGGCCGGGTGGTGCACCGCGTCCATATAGGCGCCGGCGGCGTCGGACAGGCGTTGCGCGAACGCCGGCTCGCGGCGCAGCCGCAGCAGCGCGGCGGCCAGCTCGGCGTCGCTGAAGTCGTCGGCCAGCTTGATGGCGACGTCGTCCGGCACCTCGGCCGCCGAGCCGTGCGCGTTGATCACCGTCGGCAGGCGGAACGACAGGCAGTCGAGCACGGTGGCCGAGGTCTCGCCGCGCGAGCGGGTGCGCAGCTGCACGGCGGCGTCGGCGGCGGCCAGGTACAGCCGGTAGGTCTGCTGGCTGGCGAAGCCGGTGATCTGGATGTTGTCGCGGCCGGCGACGCGGGCGTCGAGGTCGCGGCCGAACTGCAGCGGATCGTTCTCGCCGACGAACACCAGCTTGGCGTCCTGGTCGTCATTGAGTTCGCCGCCCAGCCAGGCCTCGACGATGCGGTCGTTGCACTTGGTCAGCGCCAGCATGCCGAACGAGCACACCAGGAACTGGCCGTCGGGGATGCCGAGCTGGCGCCGCGCGGCGGCCTTGTCGATGTCGCCCGGCAGCATGCGCAGCAGCGGGATCATGCGCCAGTCGGCGGCGCTGCCGGCGCCGTACCAGCGCTCGGCCAAATCGATGGCGTGGCGCGAATGGACGATCATGCCGGCGGCGTGGTCCAGCACCGCGCGGTTGCACGGGTATTTGTAGATCGACGCCTCCAGCCCCAGCTCGCGCTCGTCGATGACGGCGCGGTAGCCGTGCGACAGATACAGCGCGCGGCAATAGGCGTTCGGGTAGCGGCTGGCGCCGGCCGCGTAGTTGGTGATGCCGCTCATGAAGAAGTCGTGCAGCACCACCACGCCCGGATGGCGCTCCAGCAGCTCGAACATATGCTGGTGGAACGAGGAATTGCCGAAGTGGTACATGATGCGGTCGTAGCGGCCGGCGTTGGCGTCGAACCAGGCCACCGAGCGCTGCGGGAAGTTGGCGGCGCTCCACGGTTCGGCCAGGCGGTCCTGCGCCAGCACCAGCTCGACGTCGTAGTAGCGCGCCAGCTCCGGCAGCAGGTCGGCGCTGTAGTCGGCGATGCCGGAGCGCTCCGGCGGCAGCGGCGAGACGAAGGCCAGCCGCGGCCGGCGGCCCGGCAGCGCCGCGTGCACCGCGACGGCGGCGTGGCGCTGCGCGCTGTTGCGTTCGTGCAGCGCCTCGAAGGCGTCGATGGTGCGCTTGGCGCTGGCGTCCCACGAGAATTGCTTGGCGTATTCCAGCCCGTGCGCCGACAGCTCGGCGGCGAAGCCGGGGTCGGTCAGCACCTGGGCCATCTTGGCGGCGATCTCGGCCACCTTGGTCGGATCGAACAGCGCGTCGGCGCGGCCGATCACCTCCGGGATGCTGCTGCTGTTGGAGCCGATCACCGGGATGCCGCATTGCATCGCCTCCAGCGCCGGCAGGCCGAAGCCCTCCTGCAGCGACGGGAACACGAACAGCGCGGCGCGGTTGTACAGCGACAGCAGCTCGTCGTCGGAGACGAAGCCGGTCAGCACCAGGTCGCCCTGCGGCAGCTTGAACTTGGCGGCCAGCTGCTGCAGCCGGTGGCGGTCGACATCCTGGATGCTGCACACCACGGCCAGCTGGTGGCCGCGCCGCAGCTCGGCCGGCAGCAGCGCGTAGGCTTCGATCAAGCCCTCGATGTTCTTGCGGTAGTCGACGCCGCCGGTGTACATGATGAAGCGGCGGGTGATGCCGAACTTGGCTTCCAGCGCGGCGGCGTCGGCGTCGCTCATCGGCCGCGGGCGGAACATCGGGTCCACCGCCGACGAGATGTTGACGATGCGGTCGCCCGGCAGCTGCAGCGCGGCCATGCCCTCGCGCCGCGAGTGGCCGGAGATGGCCAGCAGCAGCTCGGCGTTTTTCAGCCCCTGCAGCTTGCGGTAATACCAGCCGGCGACGTGCTGCTCGGTCAGGTAGACGTCCTTGCGCAGCAGCGGGATCAGGTCGTACAGCGTGACGGCGGTGTCGAAGCGGCTCTCGCCCGGCGGCACCGAGACGGCGGCGTCGTCGCCGAGGCCCTCGAACAGGCTGGCCACGTGCAGCACGTCCGGCTTCAGGCCGGCCAGGTAGGCGTTGCGCAGCTGCTCGGCGGCGCGCATGCGCCAGGCGTTGCGGCGGTCGTATTCGCCGACCGGGGCGGGGATGTCGTACAGCTTGATCTGGCGCGGGTCGAGCAGGCCGGCGAAGGACTCGCGCACATGCGCCACGCCCTTGGACAGATGGCTGTTGAGGGCGATTTGCAGTTCATGGCCGCCGCTGTTGCGGGCCATCGCCTGCGCCAGCGCCAGCGAGTAGCGGCCGATGCCGCGGTGCATGCTGCTCGGTGATTGGCAGGCTTGCAGGTCAAGTAAGATACGCATGGATGGACTTAGGGAGTGTGCTGGTCGGCGGCGGAAACGTGGCGGGAACGCTGCAACGCTTGCTGCAACTCGT
>Ga0247815_10000923_pt1 | contig 22706 bp, 22 predicted proteins | sample UWRJL194509B1_FD_181014 | JGI IMG/M metagenome (GOLD analysis project Ga0247815, IMG submission 181014) | Plant litter microbial communities from Arlington Agricultural Research Station in Wisconsin, United States - UWRJ-L194-509B-1 | ecosystem: Environmental > Terrestrial > Plant litter >...
CGAGCCGCAAATAGGCCGATACGGTTCGGACCCCTGCACGCTGGGTCCGGGCGGGGTTGCCGCAGCACCTGCTTGCTCCGGGCGGTGTACCGTGAGGACAATCCCGGTAGTGGTTCGCAGCGGCCGCCCCCACGAGCTAAACCCTGAGTTGCAGGTTCAAGGGGGCAACCGGGAGGCACAGGGTCCTCTGGAGATTATCGACAATTCCGGAGCTGCGCGAACGAGGATCGATTGACGCGCGCCGCGGACCGCGCTCAGCCGCCTCGAGCAATACGAAACGCGCCCTGCCGCGTACAGAGAATGGACCCGCGAGCTCAGACGGAATGGTCGCCTCGACATGCGAGTGCCACGTGCCGGAGCATCGAGTAGCACGGTCGAAACGAGCCCCAGGACTGACATGACCCGGGCTTCGATCGATGCTTTGAGCATTCTCTTGCATTGTGCACAAGCTTGTTAGATCGGCTCTGAGTCAAGTTCAATGGAAGGAGCGAGAAGCTCGCAGGTGTCAGTGGCTCATTAGATTGTTCATGATTCGAGATACACGAGGCACAACGGGCGGACTCTGTGTCAACGGTATATGGCCGGGGGTGGCGGCTCACAAGAAACAAAACTCCGAGACGAGGGTGGTCGTAGCGGTATTGTTCGGATTAAACGATTGGAACAGTGTGGTCTATTCGACAATGAAGGGAGGCGCAAACACGTAGAAGGGGCGATTCGAGATTGAGCACAAGGGGTGCACATGGAAAATGTCAGGACAAGCCATAGTCTGACAGCCGCCTCATCCTGAGCCCGCGAGATGCAGGTGTTCCACGTCAACAAGTCGTGGGGCCACAAGGAACCGAAAAGATTGCCCTGTATCGAGCACGGGGTGCAAAAGACCATCACGTCGTGTTCTTGAAATACTCCTCGCCCGCGTATTTCGGGCACGTGTGCAGGCGCACCAGAATACACATGTCGCTCCACGGTGATAGGTTCTCGGGCCGCAGCATATCAATACTACCATCGGCGGATCGACTATGTCAAAACATGTTGGAACGAAGCCCGAGAACTTTCATTGGTAAAACTGTGCATGCGGGCATCCGGACCCGGGCGCGGGGATGCCCAACGCGATCCGGGCTACATGCGATCTATGAGACTTTGACGTACAACCGATGAAAGCTAGAGGAAGAACACGAAACGTGTACTTGTAAAGTGTCTCAGGACGGACGGCATACAAGCTCCTTCTCACCGAACAGACTTGTGGCTAAGCCCTTCTGAATCGATGCATCGCCGAAGCTTCCGTACGCGAGCACGTTGTGAGCCTGGGCTTGCTCTAACCGCTGACAGATGCACCCTTTCACGTTGTCCACTAGCCGGCGCAGTTGGTCGCACTATCCGAGCTAGCCTCAGCTACGACTAGCCTTGCTCGCTCCTAGACGGGAATGTTGGTGCGGCGACCGCATGGTCACGGCATCAGTAGCACAGGGCAGCGGACGAAGCAACTGGTTTCCGACCATGCTGAAGATGGGGTGCGGGCGGACGGCGGACGCAATCAAAGCTGTGTTGCGACGTGCGCGCTCAAAACGGACATGTGGGCATGCATCGATAGGTAGGACGGGGCAGAAGAGAGTGTAGAGCGGGTTTCGAACTAAGGCAAAAGAGTGGGTGTCAGTGGAATTGCAGGCACGAGCGGTGGATGAGCGGAAGCAGAGCCATAGTCCGGCGCTTGGGCGGTTGACTATCGCCCAAGCGCAACGCGATATCTCCGAACGACGCGCCCAGGAGGAGTTCAGTTGCTGCTACACGCGCCCGCCCCACACACATACCTAGTATTCCTGATGCTCCTCACCATTTGCGTCATGCTCCGTGCCAGGGCGCTCACAGCTCAACAGCCATGATTCCTGCCACTGAACGCCGGGCGTTTCTCCACGGCCCTCCACTCTTCAACAGTCTCGCGACGTTCTGTCCTTTCTAATGTCGCTTGAACGTCGGTTGAGAGAAGGGAGCAACCCGCGGCCTGTCAGGTGCCCAGTTAGTTAGTTGACTCGTGCTCCTCGATCTGCTGTCGCCGCGGCGTTGGCACTCCATATCAGCTGCTGTGTGAGCCCCTTCGGTCCTTCTCCCCGCCTTGCTATACCACTCTGGTCCCTCTCCGGTGTTGCGTGATAGGAACACCGGTGAGGCTGACGCTGCTCTCGATGAAAGGAACAGTCCTGCTTCTCCCGGTTGCGGTCCTCGGGCGTCGACATGCGGTCTCATTGCTGTGGTTGCCGGGCGTACACACACGCCTGTTCCGCTTGACCCCTTCTCCGCATCTCCCATCTCGATCTCAACAAGTCGGCCACACGTACCCCTAGGTCCGAGTTGGCAGGCAATCGCTCTCACGGGCTGCTGCGTGCGCAGATGATGTTCGTCAACAGAGCGGCGCGCCCCGCAATTAGCGCGACACCCGGGTGAGTCGCAACCGTGAATACGTTAGGCTTGCGTTCGGGACGTCTTGTGTATGGGTTGGCATGCGTGAATGTACAGCGACAGCAAAGTGTCGTACAAGGACAAAGGACGCTTTGTGTGTGTCTGGTGTGACTTGCCTGCGCCGAGGCGCTCGGCACTGCGTCTGAGCATGCACATTTGCATGCACTCCACATGTGCTGGAACGACCCGGTAAGGCTCATACCCGTTCCTCGGGCCGTGCTTGTCCGCACGGTTCGATCGGCGGTAGCAATTCGGTCGAGACGTGGTCCGTACGGCTGCTGTTTACAACAAATTGAGGGTCGTCGTCACGGTTCCTCATGAATGCGGGCTGACAGGTGAACTGCCAGTTGCACTCGGAGTTTGACGGTTCTTCCAGCCCTGTTGCGGTCGCATGGAGCACAGCTGAAAACCCCGAGCCGTCGCGTGACATGCAATTTGTGACACTCGGAAGAAAAAAGAAACACACCCTAAAATTGCCGCGGGCCGATCAAAGTGCGGCTGTGATGTGGACGACAAGCAGCCGGAATCGGGGCAGGCGGGTTGTTGGCGTGGATGGCTCTGGTTCCTGTCGAGATTCGAATGCGGGATTTGTTGACTTGGCCTCTGATTCTCGCTGGCGCATAACATAAAATGAACATGGCGCTGCAATAGCCGTCGCCCTCTTCTCCCGATCATCTTAACGTTGCGCGCCGCTACTACTGTCGTATTTATTGCTCAGAGCCACACGACATCGCGCGCGCGCACGTCCCTTTCCTCATCCCTCTTCATCTTCATGGTCTCCTTGCCCGCTGCCACCACCGCCATGTCTGCAGCATCTGTTCCCTTTACTTTCGGTGACGAGCAGGCACGCACTGCTCCTCGCATCGTCGCACAACAGACTGCAGAAATGTTCTGCTACCTCTGGTACTCGTCATCGCTCGCCACACCTGCTACTCGCGCCAAGAGGTCCCATATACATCCTCCCCGCTCGCCACAAGATTCGGCAAGACTCGCGCTGCAGCTCTCGCCAGCGCCTGCTTTTGTGGATTTTGTATTGCGCTTGCTTGATACGACACAAGTTTCACAGAGCGTCATCGTCCTTGGCTTGCACTACGTCTACCGGCTCAAGGAGAGCGCAGTCCTCAGCTTTGGTCAAGCTGGCAGCGAGAACCGCGTCGCTGTGGTTGCTCTCATGCTTGCCAACAAGTTTGTTGACGAGTAAGTGCGCTTGGTTGCGTGGCTTCAGCCTGTGGCAATCCCGCTCACAGCAACTTCCCTGCAGCAACACTTACACCAACAAGACCTGGGCAGACGTATCCAACATCGACCTCCGCGAGATCAATCGCATGGAGCGCGAGTTCCTCCAGTCCATCGAATACCGCCTTGCTGTCGACGCGGCCACCTACCACTCGTGGCTCAACCTCCTTCGTGGCCTTGTTCAAGCTAAGGATCGCGAACTCAGGTTATGGACTGTGCAGCAGCTCAAGCTCCAGCGTAAAACGCCAGACCATCGTCGCAGCGACACACCAAGGGCTCGCAGCAGCAGCCCGACACAACGCGACCCTGCCGCATATCCTTTCACCTTCGTAGTGCCCACCAGCATTGCAGCCCAGTACCCGCACCACACGTACAGCTACTACGCGGCGCCGAGCACTGCACCAGGACCGTCTTCAAGCCCACCGAGAAAACGCGTTCGGGAGACATTTTCTCCTGCTCCAGCGCACCCAGCCAAACGGGCTTTCGTCGACTATCGCGAGCCGGAAACGCATGACGTCGACATGCACCAGCACCAGCAGAGTCAGCAGCCCGTACTCCATGTGCAGACTCAGCTTCCGCTATACCCTCAGCAACGGCAACCGCTCAGTGCTGGCGCAGTCGAGCGATCCTTCGCACGCATGTCACTCGCCCCTCAACAACAACATCAGCCGCAAAATCAACAACAGCTGCCGAGTCCGCAGGAGGCTGGATATCCCCCACAACCTCGTCATCAACCGGTTCAGCAGCAGGGCCAGGCCCTGGTCGCACCTTGCCACCCAGACGTAAATGTCAATGTTGGTCCCCAGGTGCGTCTTGCTCTCATGTTCGGCACAGTCATCACTCGCTTCGGATCGCGTTTCGTCGTCCATCTCCTGCATTTGACCCTTGTCGATTACTACTTCTCACGTCCAGTCGTGCCGCGGTTGCGCCGCACAAACCTTCCCGCTTCTAAGTACCTTGTTCGCCGCTGCCCTTCTCGCTGTTCGTGGCGTCAATCGGAGATCATACCGCGTCGCGTCGCTATCACCTGCTACCGTTCATTTGCGTTTACCTTTCATGCGGTCGCGTGCATACGTCTGGGTGCCTCGGACCTTGCTGCTGCCAATGCCACTCCGCGCTGCCATGCCACATTTCGGTTTGAGTGCGCTTGCGTCAATCCGTTGACGTGCCGAACGCTCGTCTCGTCTCGCGCTCGCGGGAAATCAATTTTCCTCCTCCCTGCGGCGACAAGGTGCCGGTCTCGCCGTTGCGAGCCCTATGTGGAGGAGCGGTGCATCCATCCCTTGTTCCCTGCGCGTTCCTGCCTTTCTGTGCACGCCACCACCCACTTGGGCTTGTGATATCAGCCGCCTTGGGTCCGCCTCCGCTCGCCCTGTGCGCCTCTGTCCACGTTCTATCGTCTTGCGTTTGTGTATGTCCGGTGCCTTGTTGGGCGGGCTGCATTCAAACGCAGCTCCGCGTCAGCCGCCGCTGCACTTCAAGCTTGTTTCACCTACAGCCGTTTCTCCCCACACATCCCGCGCTCGTACGTCTCCTGCCGTCGATTTGCATTGGACCTGTCCAGACTTGCTTCTGCCGACTGACTGTGTGCCCCGACTCTTCTCGCGTTAACGCCCTTCACCAAACCTCATCTCATCTCGCGTATGTGACACAACCCCCGATTCCCACCTTCTCATCTCATCTCGGAGACCAGCATGCACCGCCCGCTCATCGTCTTGTTGCCCGAGTTTGCCGCCCGTGGTGTCGGCATAGTGCGGACTTGTGAGCATTCCCAAGTCATGTCGTCAGCGGCCTTCCGGCTCCGTTCCATTGTCTTGCCGGCCTTCACGCATACCCGGACACGTGGGGCAATTCGCTTGCCCGTGTCACTGGCTCGTTCATTTGCTTTGCTTGTGCTGTTTGACAGCCTCTGTCATTTTCGTGCGGATCGTGCGGGGGGTTGGAGGTGGCATCTTGGGTGCCGATCGTCGCCGTCTCGCTAGCCGTCACATCTCCGACGGGTGTGTTCCGTGTGTTCGGTTTCGTCGACCATAATTCCGTGCTGGTGATCGCGTCGTGCACTTTGTCGTGTGGCTGAGCTTGTGTGTTCGTCGTTGCTTGGTCAATTGGCGTTGTTTCGTGTTGCCTCACCCCGTTGCTCCGCCCTGCCCGGCCCCCCTCGATCTCCTCGCAGTCGCACACACATGATAGATGCTGACCTCGCAACCCCTACTTGCAGACGTTGTATTACATCAAACTGGCGAGCTCTCCGAGTGAAGGCGATGTAGACCGCGAGCGGAAGGGTCGGTTGCAGTATCATCAACCAACTCAACAACTGCACCCTCAGTCGCAGCAGGCAGTTCCGACAGTGTACTCGGCGGCTGGATCATTTGCGCAGGCTTACTCAACTCCTGGGCCTGCAGCCAACCCGTACCCGACGCCTGTGACGGCCGCGGCCTATGCACCAGCGAACCGTCTGGCGATGAGCACGAACACAAGTCCCATTCCGGTTGCGGTGTCCTATGGCCAGCAACAGCAGTACGCTCATTCCCAGCAGAGGACTGTCGTACACCCGCATCTGGCCAACATCCTCACGCCACCGCCCTCGAGCTCGGGGATGGGGCCAACCGTCAACTCATTCGCTCAGGTCCCGGTGTACCAGCAGTCGCAGCCGGCCCATGTCCATCCGAACGCTCAACCGGCACCCTTTGCCAATGCCGGCCCCGCAGGCGTGCGTATGCATTGGGCGACAAACGCTCCACCGGTCGCTGCGGCAGGTTCGGGAACTCAGACTGTGTATGCGCAGCATGCGCGGCATGTTCAGGGCCGTGTTATGGCTGGACCTGTGGGGGCAGGTGGCCGCCGGATCCTGCGGTCACAGGCCAGTTTACCCGAGACAGAGGGATGGACGCAGCAGCCGCAGCCGCAGCCTCAACCTCAGCAACAACCCTCGCCACAGCCTCAGCGGACCTATGAACAGGTTACGTATGGTGGTCAACTGCAGACTCTGCCGACTCAGGTGCAGCACTGTCCGCAGCAGCAGCAGTACGCTTCGCCACCGGCCCAGCAGCCGCACACTTCGCCGCATGCGCACCAGCAGCAGTACTATGTGTCGCCGGCTGTCCAGCCGTACGGGGCGACGGCATGGCCGCCCCAGAGCACCGAACCGGCTTGGTCTCATCAGAACCAGCAAGTGCACGGCTGGGTGGCCCAGGCCCAAGCTGAATGGCCACGTGTGGTCGTATAGTCCCTCCAGCTCTAGTATTCTTCCTTCACGTCGTCTGTGTCGTCATCATCGCCGCATCAAAACCTTCCATTCATGCCACATTGCCGCCCGCTCTTACCATCATCCATACATTCCGCAAGCCATACCTTTCTCGTACCTCTGCGCTCCAGGCCTCTTCACCTCCATCCGCCTATCCCAGTTTCGGTCTCATACATTGTTCCGCTAGCTTTCCATCATCTCGTCGCTCGTCTCGCCATTCCGTTCTTGTCGTCCCTTGCAACCTCCGCAGCAATTTTGTATCACCAGCCACTCGTCTGTCCCCGTCGCACTTCCAGTCTCGGTTTCACATATCCTGTCAGTCCCGAACCAGTCAGCTCTGTTCGGCTCTCTCGACTCGCTCGCATGCAATCTCCTTGCTCGGCTCTGTCAATTTCAAGTCTCGGCTCGTCGCCCTCATCCTTGTTCTCCCGTACCCGACTCGAACTCAAACCATACTGTACGTAGTCGCGCCCTTTCCTATCCGAGAACCGCTCGCGCGACCCTAGAACCCATTCTTGACTCTTTTGCGTCTCGTCCCTGCAGATTTCGTTCTTGATACCCACTCGTACGCTGCCTGTGACGCGGTTGCCACCTTCGCAGTCGATTCGCCTTGCCACATCCTCATCCAGCTATCCAGCTCCCAACCCTTCCGTATCAACCATCTGTCCTTGTTGAACGCGCACGCTTGAGTCCGCGCCAAGTTATGACATTCACGAGACGCCGCACTACCTTCTTTCCATCGAGCCAGCCTCACTTACGGCCTCGTCCCCGAGACGGGTGCTACAGTGCTGGCATCTAATTGTGCTCCTTCTGCCTACATGTGCAATAGCGAATACATACACGAACCAAAACACGTTTGATGGTGATCTGTCACTTTGTAGCGTGTGAGGCGACGAACATGTGCTGAGCGATCCACCTCGTGCAAGCTGCCGGCCATCACGGTAGCGCCGGTTGCTTCGGGATGATCTGCGCGAAGCAGAGGCACTGACATCGCAATTTCAGAACGCCGGGTCTGCGTTCGGAAACGCAAGGGCACAAAGGCAAAGGCGATAAGGCGGCGGTCACGGTGACACGAATTCGGTGTCCGATCACTCCGCGTCTCTCTTGGTGTGTTGAAGTTCATCACATGCGCGGACGCAGCCCACACCAGGGCATCGGTTTATTGCAAGAGAAGCTTGCGGCGTGGGAAGTCCGGACCAAGCTCAGCCTTGATGCCCTTGGTCAGCACGCGGTATACCCTGGCGCCGCCGAGGTGACCTAGTTCCGGCGGAGTCGAGGTGTGGACATCTGCATGCTCGTTGACCCGAGCGCAATCGGGTTCCCATCGCGTAGCCTATTTCGGTTGAGCACTTGGTACCCGAAGCAACCGACCCGCATAAACGCATGGCGCTGTTAGCCGTGGCAGGTGTCATGCAATATCCGACCGCGGGCCGCGCGGCAAAGCGGGTGATGTGCGAGCCTGATGACAGGATTGACGCGGCAGTGACCGTTCGACGTTCTGATTACGTGGGAGCGGAGCCGTGCGGAGTGAGCGAGCTAAGCAGCGCTCAACAGCCGATGGCGCGCCTCCTCGCCGTCAGAATTGCCGCAACTCGGTTAAGTTGACGTCGGGTTAAGCGAGAAGCGGTTGGCACTTGTGGGAACTAGTACACTAGCGGAGCTTGGGTTGTGGCGAAGGGTCGTGATGGTACGCGTCGGTTGTTGGGTGGGCACACAGGGCCGCAGATCCTCCTGAGACTCAGGCTCACCTGCTGCGGACGGGTTGCCGTCTATCAATTGAGCGCGAGAGCATTGTGCGTGTGAGTATGCGACTCTTAGGCCGTTCTCGGGCCATGAAACTGTTGCGCAAGATTCGTATCCTGTCGGCATATCCAGACTAGGATTGAACGGCATGTCTTCGTACGCAGGCATAGCAACCGCTTCTTGTGACGAACAGCCGACGGTCGCAGAAGCAGTTCGCGATCTGTCGCAGGCCGATCAATAAGCGCAAGAACGACCTGCATGTCGAGTGTTTCCACAGATTTAGCCAAGGTACACCGGCAACTGAATGAACATCGCACTGTCGGCGTAGTCTGTCATAGTCCAAAGAATTGCATGCGAACGTCAATAAGCAATGTCATCTTGTGTCTGGATCCAATTCAACTCCGTTGCCGCAGTTGACGCTCCGGATGTCCACGTCTCAAAACATAGTTGGACCGCACATGGTATTGATGAACTGCAACCGGATGAATTGTTCATATACTATCGGAAAAGCTTCGCCGTCGTTGCAACCAGTGGCGCTATCGTGCGGGGGAATCCATGGCGTCCCTTGCGGAGCACTCGGCAGGAACCATCACCTAGCACACCATCTAGACCACGTTGAGACTTGGCTTGGACCTTGCCTGGATGTTTATCTACGGATCGCATCCGAATCGATTGCGCAACTGTTCATGTTCACGTGAGATGAAAGAACGATGAGAGAGATGTGTGGTGGAGCTTCCCTTCTCGAGATTGGTGTGTTTCCCGGTTGTCGGTAGTATGAGCTGCCGCGCCTCTATCTCTCATTTCATCTAACGTGCTGCGACGGACGGATTGCCGCTTGGGATCCATGTCCTGAGAAAGTTGACGAACCACCACGCACAGCGTCATCACCGCACAAGTTCCGCACAACGCGGCCACAATTCAACACTGCACGTGGTGATAGAGCAGTCCTCGCAAATGCAAATCATCGCGAACTTAGAAGCACGGCCTTCGCGCCGGGAGTGCCTGGATTTCGTCGACATTGTTAATGATGGCCGCGTCCAGCCAGACGAAGCCCGACTGTGGGAGCCTGATGCAAGCGGGATCGATCCAAAAGATACCTGCGTGATGTGTATGACTTCCTAGATGCACCTGGACACAGGGGTGTGGGTTCTACATACGTCGGAGGGGCAGAGGTGCAGCGATGACACGTGAGCCACCGGCTATTTGCCGGTCGGAGCTTCAATAATCTTGTCTCGTCGAGTGCCTTGCTCGTGATCACTATCGCCGCGTACGCCACCACGCGCATTGCGCACACCTGACACGCGGACCTTGATGGCTGCTACTATGAACACGACCAGTGCATCAGAACGGAGACGCCTGTTTGGGCAGATCTGTGGTGCGTCTGTGACTGCGAAGATTGGCGAGCACGCACCAACGCATTAGGACAGACTTGTTGTTACAAGTCAAGCCGCATCTGGCCGACCCTGCGCCAGCAGATTCTCTTGTCGTCGATCTGGAGAGAGTTGCCGATGCCGCAGAGCAGCTCATACACGTTCTCCCAAAGACCAACACCAAGGCCGTCCAGACCTGGCAGGAATCCGCGGAAGAGCTTGATAGGGAGGGTACGTACAATCGGTGAAGGGTGCGTGTTTACATTGGCTGACTGACTGGCTGGTTGGGGCAGGCGTCAACTTGTGGAATGCTTCAAGCCTGCTTCGCTCCTCCGCACACGACCTGAAGCCGCTCTTTACCGCTCGTACGTCAGCCGTACCTCAGGAACTTCCTGACTAGCTCCTTGACACCGGTTTCAGTGCGACTTGCAGGGTTCCGTCTGATCCTCGCAGGCCTCGAGACGGCGCCTACAACGTCCTGTGAGTCTGATTTCGCCGACTGACGACCGTCACGTGTCTTCACATTCCGGGATGAACTACTCATATTCTATCTCTTCACAGCGTTGGTGAATGTGCTGCGTCTGGCGAGCAAGACGGCTGCCACTTTGACAGGTGCGGCAGTCCAGCGTGCCAGTGAATGCGATTACATCTGCTGATCCTGCATGTTCGTTGTGGCGGCGGAAATCTGCGTGTGACATCAGATTTCGACCGAACCGATACGGCCATGGACGTGCTAACGTCTGCAGCACAAGTGAGTTGGGCTAGTCTTTCATTCCCGTTCGCCGATGTTCCAATTGCTGCTTTGCCGTCGGATCTCGAGCTGTCCCGCTTCGCACCTAACCTGCTCACACGCCACCCAAGTTTGAGGAACTCCTGAGACACGCCGGTGATATCGACGGCATTTTGGCGGAGCAACGCGCATCGGCGACCGTGGAGTTCTTCTCAGCCCGAATGCTCACGGTGAGTCTTCCGCTCTGCACTCCGGCTGTTCTGCTCTCACGTGAAGGCGCCATCGCCAATACTAACGTAAAACTTCTTTCTGCAGGCATGGAAGCAACAAAACGAGGGTGTGGCATACTTCATGCTGCAGAAAATCACTGGTGTGCCTCCATTCCGCTGTTATCGCAAACAATTACGCTGAGCCCCGATATCAGAATCGGACGATGATCGTCTGACCCGCCTTGTTCCCCGAGAGGTATGTGTATGGTGTCTCCGCGTGGCGATGCATCTTGAGGGCTGACGTCTTTATTCAGCGCCAGCAGCTCGTGATACGGGTCTCAGAGATAGGGAGATCGCTTCTACATGCTGCACAAACAACGGGACCGACTCCGGACGGAAAGCAGGCCCAGGAGTCAGTCCGCTGGCTCCAGAAGGCGTTCTCGCTGGTCGAGTCTATTGAGGCGTTGCCGGAGGTCCCCGAACTCAAAGTGCGATCCGTCCGTCCTCACGTCAGCTCTATCTGACTATATTGCAATTGCGAATCTTAGCGTTTGATCCTTCGTAGCCTCGGTACATATTCGCTAATGCACCGTGACGCAGGTACTAACTACGATCTTTTTGCCTGTCGTTAGCCCGTGCATATTTTGCGACAGCAAAGTTCGATCCGGAGAATTTGAGTCGAGCGGAAGCAACGCTGCAGGAACTCATGACGAACGTCGATGCGAGTGCAGACGTTGTGTGTGCCACATCGATTTCTTATTGCTCGCGTGCGATTGCCGACTTTGCTCTTTTTATAGCACCAAGAGGACTATCACGAGTTGCGCTGGATGCGCGTAGTCCTGCTACGCTGCAAGAATTCGTCCGATCACATGATTTTGGAAGGCAAGTTCACGTCCTTCTGTGAAATAGCTTCCGCTTGACTAATGTGGTGCCCGCACTTCCCTCGCCCACATTTGGACAGCATTTCGCTCGATCATTGAGCATCTACCGTGGACCGAAAGTGCAGTCTCAGAGTGTGTAACTTGCCTGGCTTTCTCCCGATTGTATGCACTCCTTTGACGTGCGACCGCAGTCTGTTGCAGCACCTCCGGGCCTACAACAATCAGTACGTCTGGTCTTCCCTCCGCTTCCCCGCCGGCCTTCTGTCTTTCCCCGCGGGCTGACGAAATGTCAGGACTCAACTGGTTACAGCTGTCACGCAAGTCTGTCTTACCAACGCTCTAACTACGGAGTCTGGACGTCGCTTCGTGGACCGAATTCTTCTCTCTCTCATCTTCCACTGTGCGAAGGACGGGGAGCATCGCAGAGCGGTGCAAGACCTCGAAGCAGCATTTGCAAGTGGGTCCAGTGCCTTGTACGTGATTGAATCCGCGGGCTGACGATGATCGCCGCGAACCTCCTCTTACCACGCCACCACTCGCCCTTCGCACAAAACACGTCCGACATTGTCACCGGTCTTCTATCTTCTCTGCGATCTGCCTTGCATCTCCGATGATCCCGATGAGTGGTGACAGGCATTGCAAGCCAGGATGGGTTCGAGTTCGCGAAGGTCCCCGCTATGACATGTCAATCGGTGAGTCTGTCGCCGACATCTCCTCGCTCGCAATTCGGCCCGTCGAGCGTATGCAGCTTAGGCGGTCTTGGGCAGCTCGCTTGTCTTAGTCAAGCCGAGACAGCAACCCACTGACTCTCGCGCCACTTGACAGCTCCTGTGGCAATTCGGTGACCGACTATTCGCTAGCAAGAAGTTTTCTCACGCGGCAGACTGGTACATCCTTGCGGCAAATCCGGCGTTCCGCTCGATGGCGTTCGTCAACAACGCAAAGTGCTTCCGCAAGGCTGCACTGTGTCACATTCAGCAGAACGAGTATGCCCAAGCGAGCGCCCTGATCAGGAGGTGCCCTGGCACAGATGCACCAACATTCTACGTTGCCTTCCTCGCAGCTGCTCACCAAGGTAAGAGCCCCGCCGATTGGGTCCGGCCCTCCAATTCTGTCAATTCGCAGTGTCGGGACCCACGCTGATATGCACTGCTATATCCTTAGGACTTGAAACAGAAGGTGTGTAACTCCTTGCTGTTGGCGGGCCCCTATGTCACCACTCGCTAGCCTGCACCGCTCCTCGAGTGCGAGGCTGAAGCTTGCCTGTAGCGGGACGAGCGGTCGCCGACATGATCAACGCGCCGGGCTACACTCGCGACATGCTTCTTCTCGCTGTTCAATTGGCACATGAGAAAGACCTCAAGACGCTCTTGGCGTCTGTCCTTCAGACCCTGCTGGTAGACGTACGGATGCAGAAGGGTCCGGACAACGAGGTTGAGGCCATCACCCTCATTAGGCATGTTGCACGCCTCCACTCCCACGAACTCACACACTGAACTGAACGCGCCAGATGCATCATCCGCCTTCTCATGGAACTCCTAATGCAGCCTGGTGCAGACGTGTGCGTGGAGGTCTAGCTCGCCTCTTTCACACTTCCTAGCAGGGGCACACGGCTGCTGATGCCTGATTATCCATGCGCCACGCCTTTCATCTCCGCAGTCACGTTCTCGCGCAGACACTGGTCGGTCACTTCGACACTGGTCAGTCCTCGGTGCCTCGCCTGCATTGATTGCCTGTTTGCTGTTCGGGAGGTTCCTTGTCGCCAACAGCCCCTCTTTCTCTGTTCCCGGCGCCCCTGCTTGCTCAGCTCTTGTGTAATGACCCTTGCCGCGTATTTCCCCGATTACAGCTCGAACAATTATCGCCGCAGCCTCGGCGAAGAAGTCATCGGCGTTAATCGCAAAGGACGTCGCTTGGCTCTGGCGTGCTGCGTTCAACTGTGCCATCCAAGGATGCAACGAGTGGCACGACTGTGAGGCTATTCTGGCGGACTTGTTTGACGCGGCCAGCGTGGTATGTTCCTTACTCTGACTTCCGCCTACGGTTCTTCCGTTCCGCAGAAGGCCGGGCGGGTGCTTGGATGAGGGTGCTAAACATGCCGTTTCCTGCTCCCACAGATCATGGATCTCGACTGCAAGACCTCAATCCTGGAGCCCGATGCGAACATGCGGTTTCAGATGGTTTCGGCGTCCTACTCGTCCATCACGGCCAGGGGTGCGTCCGTACTCTTCCGATCACAAAGGAGCATAACCCTTACCAACGGAAAAATGGAAATTGTGCGCATTCACAGTCTACCATGCCCGAGGGGTCGACTCTCTCAGCGCTCAGCAGGTGCGTAGTGTTTATCTCTGCATCAGCTTGTCTCCCAGGCGAATGTCCACTGCTGATGTAGCAACCGAACAGACCGCAATCCAACGTCGGATCCTCAAAGATATTGCCCAGTTCCGCCAATACGCTGCGGCGATTGGATCGGGGGACTCTGAGGAGAAGGTTACGACAATGGCTCACATGATCGTAGTATTCGAGGTGGAGGCGCTCGTTGCGCTGCGCGAGTGGGATACCTTACCAGGTGCTATCGAGGTGCGTTCATTTCTGGCATTTATATTGTGATAAGGAAGATCATAGAGCGCGGGACTAACGGCGGACGTGCGGATAGACTACCTCGGCGTTGCCGCCGACCACTCGTCTGCGGACATACGACGCCATTGCGGATATTGTGGTATGTACCACGCATATGCTCCTTCACTAGGCCGATGCTTACATGCAAGCATATTTACAGTGGCCTCTGACGGACTGTCCAGCCAATGGTCTGCTGCTTTGTCCGTGGTTCTGTAACGCTCGGACGGCTGACGGAGTTGCATCCTATCTCCTCCACACAAAAGTGCAATATTCAGCGTTGGAGGTACGGCCCAGTCACCCGTCTCGAATTTGTTCTCGCTCACCAACCTATCTCCCCGAAACAGGCCGTTCTCCGAGCCAGTCTCGATGTAGGCGCCCTTGATATCAACAAATTCTCGCGCTGGCTGCGCGCGATCGTGTCGTGGCTGCTTGTACGGAACGCTGCGGCAGATCGCAACAAGGCCAGTGCGTATATCGAGCAGGCTGTCGAGGTGATGCGTGATGATGGAGAAGCGGTACGTACTGGGTGACTGGGTGAACGGAAATGGGGACGAGGTGCTGACAAAACTTGCACATCGCCGCGGGCCGGGACGTTAACTGCATACAAACCGACTCGAATGTTATAAACGACCGATCTCACATGGCGTCTTGACTGAATACAGGCGTACCCGCTTGAGGAGAAGCAATGGCTGCTGGCGACGACCTACAACACGGGGCTTCAGTGTCATTCGTATGTGCTCTTTCATTGCCGCTGTCTGACTAGTCGGCGGTTCGGTTTGGCTTTGAGATCGGACTGGTTTGTGCATCGCGGCTATATTTTGCTGGGAGAGCTTCTGCGTTTCGGGATCCAGTCGTCTCAACTTATTGTCGACGTCTGCCAGTATCGCTGCTCTGCCCTTGTTTTGTTCTCGGGGTCCCGTTGGGCCAACGTCTCACCGTTGCCCGCATCCTGTCTAACGTGTTGACTCTTCTCTCATCGCTGCTTTCATTCGATCTATTCGGCTCACTGCGCAAACTCAACTACGCCACCACCCCGTTCATCAATTCCATGCGACACCAACTCCGCCACCGCCCTTGTACCGCATTTCTTCATTGCAAAACAGCGCATCGCACCTCGACGAATCTAAGCGCTGGTTCGAGAGCGCGATGCGGATCTGTGCGTTCGTTCCTGGCGGAGAGGAGCGCAAGGACCGAGTACGTCGTCGTCTGATTTCTACTTCAACCCGTGCTAACCCGTGATGGAAGATTATGCAGACGTACCGACAGCTCATCGAGCGGTACAGCCGGACGACGTGACGAGACGACCGCATCAAACGTGTATCAGTAACCCCAACTCCTAGCTCCAACGTAGCACCACGCCTTCTGTACATCAACTTCATCTTCGACTTCCCGAGTTTTTGCCCGTCCCAATGTGTTTGTGTAGCAGCAGCTTGAAATGCAGCAATGGCGTGTCTTGTCTCGTTTCGTCGGCTCTGATGCGGTCGATCGCGCTTGCTTCCTTTTGCCTCTGCTTTCATTTGCCCGCCGAACTGCTGTCAAGATGGAACGGGGGCAGAACGCTCGCCCCGTTCCTGTATCTCCGTCGTGCAGACCAGGCTTGTTATTGACAGCAGGTCAGACCGCACTGTCTGCGCCGGTCACCAACCGCGAGGGTGATGACATGACACCTAGAGAGTGTGCCACGAGTCGGCCTGCCAGGCATCCTAAACCGACCAGGCCGGCCCAGATCTAACCTGGTCCAGTGTGACAGCTGGCTAGGATCCTCTTGACCAGGCACGACCAAACGTTTCTGTTTACCTCGAGCTCGCTAGTCAGGGCGATGTGATTCCTGTAACAATGCGGGCCTCGGTGCTCCGAATCGAGCTCCTAAAACAGACGACGAGCGAACCGTAATATGGCGGATTAAATTATCTCACTAGCGTGTATAATGCAATGCAGATCCTGGGAAAATGAAGCGCTCTGTTTCTAGGCAAGGGACGACATAGTGAAGCAAACTCGGTTCGGTCATTTGTAACGCCCCTGACATTCCGCATGTGAAGTGAGATTTGGTATAGGCTGGGCGATGAACGAAGTGTTGATCAATTAGGAGGGATATTGCACGAATGGAACAGGTTTCACCTGCTTTGTGTATCGTGAGTGTAGTGTTCCAAGCACAGACGACGGTGGTACAACGTGCGAGGTCCAAAATGGTTCGAGTACCCTCAGCTGTGGGTGCTGTACTCGAGTTTGGACTGCAATACTCGTGAGAATACTCGAACGACACCAAAGTGGCATTATGGATGTGATTCTCGAACGGTACTTCAGCATTGACATACGTAACATGCTAACGATACTCAAATGACATTCGACCTGCACGCAGTGTGGACCAACCGCCGAGCCACACAACCAACACGTCCAAGATCAAGACCGTCAGAAGGACTGGGGGCCTGGAGTTGCTTCCCGGGGTTGGTGTAGCTGGTAGACCTCTCCCAACTGAGACGAGGACGAGAGGGCGAGATGCTGCCGGTACGCCAGATCCGAGGATAAATGGTGGCATAAACAAAGAGAATGAACTGCGGGATAACGTTCCAGATATACATGCCGCATGTACGAGCTTCAGTCTCTCGCGTCCCAGCCCAGTCGTCTGCCGCAGCTACGCTCTACAACTACACTCTCACTGCTGTCCTACTTGGCCATGACTCCGAAGAGACTCATCACACCGAAGAGAGCGTACTTGGTCCACGGGTATTCCGTCTGTTTGTGATCAATCAGCTCTCTCTCTCGGATGGGGAGGGAAATGAGAGACGTACGAATGCGATACTTGCGTAGCCGACGTAGGGGATGAACCTGTGTTGTGGTGTTGTTTAGTCAGCTCGGGATGGTACGATGTAAGAACCGGAGACAGAGATAGCGAAAGAACAAGAAGGAGGAGGAGGAGGAGGATACAAACGCACCCATACACCCTTCCCACAACCTGACTTCTCTCAAGGTGCGCATGTCCATTATACAAAAACGTATCATCCACCGCATTATTGTCACCCTTCGTCATAAACACTTCCTTCCTATAACATTTCTCAGCCTCTCTCCGCTCTTGGTTGGAATTGAAACGTACCCGGAGTTTGTGTGTATCTCGATAATCCTATGAACGATGGGGATATCACCCGACGAGGACGAAGGATCGGAACTGGAGGGCCGGTTGTAGACGACGATGTCGCCTTGGTTGAGAGGTGATGAGAGGGGAGGGTTGGAGAGGAAGATGATGTCGCCGCGGTGGATGGCAGGTTCCATTGATTCGCTGCAACCCGGGCTCGTGGTGAATGGAGGAAGGAGACAGAGGAAGGAGATCTCACGAGAGGACAACGACGAAAGGCGAATCTGTGTTGGATGCGAGGCTTATGATCTTGTAACTGGCGAGACTGGACGCCAGAGTGGATGTGAAACCGAGCGCTTGGACGAGGAGCTGGGTCATGGTGTGGACGTCAATTCATCGTCGCTCTGTGTTATTCAACAAGGACGGACCAGACGGAGTGGGATAGGACGCATGGTGGAGAACGAGCAGTGAGAGGAGGATAGTGAGAGGAAGAGTGCGTGAGGTTCAAGACACGCGCGACGACGCGATGCCGGGTGTGCGCCGGTGGTTCCGCCACGCGCGAACACGTTCACGTTCACGACGATAGGGGCGACAACAGGTATTTGACACTGGCGGTTGGCATATACGCAGGTCATGCATGATGATTTCAAATTGCGCTCAGTGTCACGTGGAGTAGAGATGTCTCGTTGAAAGGACCACAGCCAATCCGACTTCGCAGCAGATGACGACAAGGGTTCAAGCGCGGTAGTAGCGTAGTGGATGCTAATAATGATACAGATGATGAGATGAGGACGGGTGGCGACAAGATCGAAGCTGGCAGAAGACGATGCAGGTGATACACACTCGAACGACGACAAAGCAAAGCATGTTGAGCAGCAAACACGATGACGAACCGCGCTACGTCTCCTGCTCTGTCCCCTTGACCCACGGCGACTCTGGCGCACCGTCCGATACGCTTCCTTCCGGCGTCTGTACGCGCGGTGTGGGTGGTTTCCAGGTAGCTTCTGCACCGCGGCCTGTCCGGTTTGGAGGGGTACGGGTACCAGCGGGGGGTGTATGCGGTGGAGGTGTGGACGGTCCTGCGTCGTCTTGGTCCATCGCGTCGTCGTCATCGTCAACTCGAGGCGGAGACGAAACTGGTAATGGACTGGACGCAGAAGGTGGTAACGCGTCTGTGGCGAGGAGGATACGGAGCAGCGAGGTGATTTGGTGTGTGAGCGAACCTATTTGCGCCGTGTCAGTTCAATGTACGCGGAATGAAGGGATGGGAGAAACGTACGAGCGCGCGCGACGGCTTTGGTGTAGTCTTCGTTTGCAGATTGGAGGTCGGCTTCAATCTGGGCGAGCCGCGCGGCCTGGGAGGCGTCTGGTTCAGGCGCAGGCAACGCGTCGATGAGGAACTCGATCTGTTTCGCCTTGCGCACGAGGTCTGTCACCAGTTCCGCTCGGTTCGCTATATCCTCGTGTCAGTTCACAATACGAGAAACTACTATAATGAGACAGACCATCGAAGACGTCTTGCTTATGGACCTTGTCCGGGTTACGCGCTTTTGTGATGGGGATATGGTCAGACACCTGCTTGAAATCTGTGCGCGTGTGCAGGTAGTCGATCGACCGAGACATGATCGTCAGAAGCTGTTATACTAGTTGTCAGCGTTTACATGAGTGCTGAGCTGGAGACTGACGGATTCGATGGCATCTTGTAGCTGTGTGATTCTGTCCATGTGTGTGAGTTCTTGGAGCATTGCTAGCTGCGACAGCTCATCGACGCGCGCGGTTGTCCGGGAGCGGGCGGGCGGACGGACGGAGCTAGCTAGCGAGCGAGTGGTAGGTGTAATGGGAAGAGCGCAAGAATGAAACAACTCCGACTCGATCCTCTTCCTTCGTCTTTCTTTCCTCCGATCATGCCGAAAGTATCGTCGCGCAAACGGAAACAGCGCGAAGATGCTCAAGCACAGACTGGGGTTGTGCTAGGCGACGTAAGACGCGGGGATGTTGCAGAAAAGGACGACGAAGAGCGTGCGCTCGAGTCTGCGCTCTTCGGTGTACCCAACCCCAGCACCACTCAACAAAAACGACGTACACGCGAAGACGAAGCGATGGAAGATATCGACGATAGCGCGGTGAGTTTGTCAGGGTTTACGTTTTGTCTTATCAATTTGGCTGAGTTTCCCTCGTTCAGCTGTTTTTCGTAGACGACGGGGACGCCACCGTATCCGTACCTGCACCCAATCTGGCAGATGGATCGCGACACAGACGTAAAAAGGCGGCATGGGTCGACGAGGACGACGAAAAGCTTAGCGTCAATATTAAAGACAACAAGCGGTTGCGCAAGTTGAGAGAAGATGTCGAGGAGGACGTGATCGAAGGCGCCGCCTATGAGAATAGGTTGAGGAAACAGTGAGTAGAGTTTTGGTTTGTTATCAGGTCTTTTGGTTCGCGGTGGCGCGAGATTTCGGGCGTTGAGATCCTTCAACCGGTCGACTGTGCACGATGATCCAGTTTGTTTCGTGCCCTTGTTTTGGCGTCGTGTGCATGCGAGTCATGCAGTTGACTATTGGTGGCGCTAGCGAGCGTTGAACCCTGCAGTTCGGTCGGCGAGATCTCCAGTCCGTTGCTCGTTCGCTGGTCCCACTCATTCATTCCCCTGGATCGTGACGCCGTCATTCGACAAGACTGTGTGCGCATGGCTCGAATATGCATCGCTTCCTTGCTCTCTTCTGTTTGTCCTGAAGTGTTCTCCTCGCCGCTACGCATGCTTCATCACTGCAGTTTGATTGACGACCTCTTTCCAGATACGAAAAGCTCAACCCGACGCCCAACTGGCTCTCCAAAGCCCGCGAGCGTAAACGCGAACACGACGTCGATGCAGACCCCGACGCCGATCCTCTCTCCTCCCTCACATCCTCCACCACCGGCATCCTCTCCACCACCCGACCCTCCTCGCTCCCTTCCGGCACCCTCGACATCACACGCCACCGCGACGCCAACCTCTCGTCTCCATCTTCCGGCACCATCCACTCCGCGCTCTTCCACCCTTCACCCGCCGTCCCCGTCCTCCTCACCACCTCCTCCGACAAACGCACCCGTCTCTACACAATCGACGGACATACCAACCCGCACCTCCAAACGCTGCACATATCCGACCTCGCCCAACCTACCGCTGTATTCCATCCCACCGGACGAACGGCGTACATCACGGGTATGCGACCGTTCTTCTATTCATTCGATTTGGAGAGCGGGAGCGTGGGGAAGAGTCATCGACTCGATGCGGACGGCGCTGGAATCCGTAGTACACTCGTCAGCGCACTAAGCGCCGACGGCGCGGTGTTAGCGTTTGCGGGTGGAAGCGGCGTCGTCCAGCTCGTAGACGCACGCGTCCGACAGCCCGTTGCAGTCCTCAAATCCAACTCGCCTCTAGCCGATATCGCGTTCTCGGGTGATAACGAGATGGTGGGTTTGGGAATGGATAGCGAGGTGTGTGTTTGGGATGTCAGAGCGAGAAGGTGTTGTGGGAGGTGGAGAGATGTGGATGGGTTTGGTGGAGCGCTTGTGAGTGCGGGCGAGGGTGTCCTCGCGACGGGGTCGAGTACGGGGTACGTCAACCTGTACGCCCCCACCCCGTCTTCCGCACCATCGTTCTCGACAACACCACAACACCTTAAAACGCTATCACACCTGACGACCCGGATCACGACGCTCTCGTTCAACGCGGACGCGAAGCTTTTGGCGGTCGCGTCCAGTGCGAAGACGGATGCGCTCAAGATCGTTCATGTGCAGAGTGGGAGCGTGTTTGCGAATTGGCCGACGAGTGGGACGCCGGTGGGGGTGGTCGGGTGTGTGGGGTGGAGTCCCGGTGGAGAGTGGTTGGTCGTGGGGAATGGAAAGGGGAGGGTAGGGCTTTGGAGTGTGGGGTGGTATGCTGGGAAGGGGAGGTGATGAGGTCCTTGGGTTGAGAGACCACTTCCAACATGAATTGCACCGCTTGAAGATCTAAACGTGTGGTTTCTATTGAAATACACAAACGGCGTATATGGAGGTCGCTTTCTGCTCCGGAAGCAGATATCTCGGGATATCGCGGACGCGTCTCGTTTCTTGCTCTCCTGTTTCTGTGAACGCCCATTATGGCGCACAAACTCGCTGACGAGACCTGGGCCACGATCTTAGAACACATCTTGGAGGTCCCTGATGACGATTTCATCAGCTGCGAAACCTCGTCGGGCCCCTTTTCAGGACGCGACCACTCGAACGCGGATGTGTTGCTCGTGTGCAAGCGCTGGCTTCGGATCGCCACGCCTCTCGTCTTTCGCACATGCATCATTCGCTCGACTGCACAAGCTCAGGCTCTGGCCAAGGCGCTTAAGAAGAACCCCGAGTTCGGCGTGCTGGTGAAGCAGTTGCGGCTCGAGGGATGCTATGGTGCATCTGCCCCGAACATCCTCGAGAAAACCACTCGTCTCGAAGACCTCGCTATCTCACTTCCCGTCTCATCGAAGGATAATGGAAAGCCGATGTTCGCGGTTCTTCACACCCTGACACCTCGTCGGCTGATCCTCTGCAACTGGACGAACACGAGCAACGCACAAGCCATATTTGCACGCACCACACTCCGAAGATTTCTTAAAACGTGCACTACACTGTTACGTGCCTTGATAGCAGCCAACACGCATAACATGAGCTGATGCTATGGCCCTAATGTACAGAACGCGGTGGTGTTGGAGTTGCATGTGGCCCGAATCCTCTCATCCGAACTTGTTGCCAGCCCGTCTTCAATCCTTCAGTTATCCGCCTGGAGCTTGGGTCCACGTGGTTCCGACTATTATACTGTCTCGGAACTTCTCACCGCTATTCGGTCCTTACGCTGTGTCGAGTTCCTAATGCCCACCTATCCAAACTACCGTATCAGTCCATCCGATGAGACTCTTATCAGAATCGGCGAGCGCACGATTTTCCGCCTGAAAGGGGAAAGGTGAGTGCACAGTTCAGAGCTGGCGCGCGCGACGTTGTTGTGTTGACGTCCGTAGGTCTGGTATCAGTCTTGGGGCATACTTCAAGCAGCGCCATGAGCATCGGTTGGCACGTGTGGCGGCATCGATGCCATCCCCGGGAACAACGGCGCTGTCTCACGTGCCCAAACCGCTCCAGTATATCGC
>Ga0247815_10000924_pt1 | contig 22704 bp, 25 predicted proteins | sample UWRJL194509B1_FD_181014 | JGI IMG/M metagenome (GOLD analysis project Ga0247815, IMG submission 181014) | Plant litter microbial communities from Arlington Agricultural Research Station in Wisconsin, United States - UWRJ-L194-509B-1 | ecosystem: Environmental > Terrestrial > Plant litter >...
AACATTTTGTATTTTTCTACCTTTAAAAATGAATAGTTTTTATTACTTTGTACTGGTAATAAACTGACGCAGAATTTTGATCTTTTACGTTTTTTCAAAAGTAGAAAATTTTTATCAAATCGAAGATTCGCAATCGCTTATTAACAGAAATAAAAATGTTCTGCGTGATTTATTTCAGAAATAAAGACATTCAAACACAAAATATACTAAAATACCCTATTCACTATAATTTCAACAGTTATGAAAAAAAAATTGGAAGCCGATTTAATCAGCATTGCTCATCGAATTTTAAAACTTAAAAACAAATCCGATATCAATCAATTGTATCTGGAGACACAGAAATTATATGAGAAATTAGCGGTTTTGAAATTTGTAGAGGAGAATTTTGATGCTGTTAAGCCAACAATTGGTCAAACTGAAATTACTTCGGAACTGGAAACTATTTTTGATAAAGAAGAAGCAGTTTCGGCAGAAATTCAAATTGAAACTCCAAAAGCCGAAGAAGTCATTAGACTTGAAGAATCGTATGAACCCGAAATCACGGATGAACCAACGCCAGCAATTGTGGCTGAATCTCCTGAAGTAATAATTCCGGAACCTGCTTTAGTAATTGTTCCGGAACCTGAAGCCGAAATAGAAGAACCGATTACAGCAGAAATAGCTGAAGAACCGATTTTGGAAACCAAAAAAGAAACGGAGACTGCAGAAGAACTTTCTTTTAGAACAATAAGTGATTTAAAACCTATTCCTGATTTCAAACCCGCTTTTGAACTGGAAAAGGAAGAGAAAAAAGAAGAAGAAAAAGCAGAAGAAAAAGCAGAAGAGCCTAAAATTGAAACAGTTTCGAAATCAAACCCTGTTCAGATTTCATTTGAAGATCTGGGCATTAATTACGCCGATGCCCAATTTGTAAAAGTGGATAGTTTTGAGGCTGTATCTCCCGCTCCGGTTTCTTCCACAAACGAATATAAAGAAAAAAAAGAGGTTGTTGAGACCGTAATTGCAGAACCGGCTAAACCTAAAACGGTTCCTTTAAATGAAAAATTAGCCAAGGGTTTTCACATTGACCTGAATGACCGAATCGCTTTTACCAAAAATCTTTTTGGAAATAATACGGAAGATTACAGCCGCGTTCTGAACCAATTACTGACTTTTGATAATTACAATGAAGCACAGGAATTTATCGAAACCATGGTAAAACCGGATTATAACAACTGGGAAGGAAAAGACGATTATGCAGAACGTTTTCTTGGAATTGTTGAGAAGAAATTCTCTTAGTCTTTCACTTCTTACCTTTCACTAATAAACAAATATGTCTAAATTATATATCGTTCCAACGCCAATTGGCAATCTTGAAGATATGACGTTTCGTGCCATTCGCATCTTGAAAGAAGTCGATCTGATCCTGGCCGAAGATACCAGAACGAGTGGTAAATTGTTGAAGCATTTTGAAATTGGCACACACATGCACAGCCATCACATGCACAACGAACATAAAACAACCGAAAATTTAATCGCGCGTTTGAAAGCAGGCGAAAACATCGCTTTAATTTCAGATGCGGGAACTCCGGCAATTTCAGATCCGGGGTTTTTATTGACTCGTGCCTGTGTTGAAAATAAAATTGAAGTAGAATGTTTACCTGGTGCAACCGCTTTTGTCCCGGCACTTGTAAACAGCGGATTACCAAATGACAAATTTGTTTTTGAAGGTTTTTTGCCTGATAAAAAAGGACGTCAAACCCGATTTTCGGCTTTAGCCGAAGAAACAAGAACGATGATTTTGTATGTTTCGCCACATAAACTAGTCAAAACTTTAGCCGAATTTATTCAGTATTTTGGAGAAGACAGACAAGTTTGTGTTTCCCGTGAATTATCAAAAATGCATGAAGAAAATGTTCGTGGAACAGCAAGAGAAGTATTAACCCATTTTGAAAAAACAGCACCGCGCGGCGAAATTGTCGTTGTGGTTGCCGGAAAAACAATAATTAAAGAGCCTAAGAAAAGTAAATTTTCAAAGGATGATGACAACGAAGAATAAATTAAAGCCTAAAATCATGAGTATACAAGCCTTTTTAGAAAAAGTAAAACAAACTCCAACACAAATAACATTTCCGGAAACTATTGCAGTAATTGAGGAAAATTACAACTTTACTCCAACCGCTTTCCAAAACGGAACACAGCACAATGCAGCAGGAGAAAACTCTGGATCTTGTAAATTATTCTCTTTCGCAAAATTGCAAAACTTAAGCAAAGAAGAAACTTTAGCCTGTTTTGGCGCTTTCTATTTTGAAGAAGTTTTAGGAGATCCAAACGGAACCAATCACCAAAATATTCGAAATTTCATAAATTTAGGCTGGGACGGAATTCAGTTTGAAGGAAATGCCTTGGAGCTTAAATAATATTTCAGATTTTAGAATGCAGATTTTAAATTTTAAATCTACTTCATTCTAAAATCAACATTCTAAAATCTAAAATAAACAATGCGCTGGACAATAAAACCAAAACCTTCTGAAGATAAAATCAAACATTTGGCTCAAGCCTTAAATGTGGAAGATTTTGTTGCCACGCTTTTGATTCAGCGCGGAATTGAAACTTTTGAAGATGCCAGGAATTTCTTTCGTCCTTCACTGGAACATCTTCATGATCCGTTCCTGATGAAAGACATGGATAAAGCAGTTGCCCGAATCGAATCGGCCATTGAAAATCAGGAAAATATTTTGGTTTTCGGTGATTATGATGTTGACGGAACAACAGCAGTTTCTTTGGTTTCCTCCTATTTAAAATCACATTATCCGAATATTGCGACTTATATTCCGGATCGTTATGACGAAGGTTACGGAATTTCTTTTAAAGGAATTGACTTTGCAGACGACAATGGATTTTCGTTAATTATTGCACTCGATTGTGGAATAAAATCCATTGATCATATCGCCTACGCAAAAGCAAAAAACATCGATTTTATTATCTGTGATCACCACAGACCAGGAGAATTTCTACCTGATGCAGTTGCTATTTTAGATCCAAAAAGAGAAGACTGCTCCTATCCTTATGATGAGTTATGCGGTTGCGGAGTTGGTTTTAAACTAATTCAGGCTTTAGGCCAAAGATGGCATGACACAATCGATGATCTGGTTCCGTATCTGGATTTGGTGGCAACGGCAATTGCTGCGGATATTGTTCCTATTACGGGAGAAAACCGTGTTTTGGCTTATTTCGGATTGCAGGTCATCAATAGCGAACCAAGACCGGGAATCAAAGCATTGACACACCAAATCAAAAAGAAAGTTTTAGATATTACAGATGTCGTTTTTATTATTTCACCGCGAATAAATGCGGCAGGAAGAATTAAACATGGCAATCATGCGGTTGAATTGCTGACCGAATTCAATTTTGAACAGGCACAGCAATTTGCTTCCGAAATCGAACAGTACAACTCGGATCGAAAAGACCTGGACAAAAAAATCACTAAGGAAGCGTTTCAGCAAATCATAGAAAATCAGGAAGAAGAGCGATTTTCAACCGTTGTTTTTCAGGAAGACTGGCACAAAGGTGTGATTGGAATTGTAGCTTCCCGTTTAATCGAAACCTATTATCGTCCTACTTTGGTATTTACCAAAAGCGGAGATAGATATGCTGCATCGGCACGTTCTGTTAAAGGATTTGATGTTTATAATGCTCTGGATGCCTGTGCCGAACATCTGGAACAATTTGGAGGCCACATGTATGCAGCCGGAATGACTTTGAAGGCTGAAAATTATATCAACTTTAAAGACGCTTTCGAAAAACAGGTTCAGGAAACCATTCTGCCTGAAATGCGTACACCAGAAATTGAAATTGATGCCGAAATAAATTTCTCAGATATTACGCCAAAACTAATCCGGATTTTAAAACAATTCGAACCTTATGGTCCTCAGAATATGACACCGGTTTTTATGTCTTCAGATGTAACCGACACGGGTTATGCCAAAACTTTGGGCGCTGATGATGAACATTTAAGGCTTTTTGTCAAACAAAATAATTCAGAAGGATTAGCCGCAATAGGTTTTGGACTGGGGAGAAAAATAGATCTCACAAAAAACCACAATCCTTTTCAGCTGGCGTACACAGTTTGTGAAAACGAATGGAATGATAAAGTCTCTACACAGCTTATGTTAAAAGACATCAGAACAAATGAAAAATAATACAGAGAAACGCGATCCTTATCAGGCGTTACGTTACAGGGAGTTCAATATTTTTTTATTACTGCGTTTTGCCATGGTTTTTGCCTGGTCGATGCAGTTTATTGTAATTGAATGGGAAGTGTACAGCTTAACCAAAAACCCGCTTTCATTAGGATTAATTGGATTAATGGAAGTCATTCCTGCGGTTTCAATGGCCTTATTTGCCGGTCACATGGTAGATCAGCGAGAGAAAAAAGGGTTGTTGGTAAAATGTATTTTAGGGTTTTCGGTAATTAGTTTTGGATTATTTTTATTGACGTGGCCAAAAGTCATTAATGGCTGGTCAACAGAAGCCATTCTTTATTCCATTTATTTTTTAGTCTTTTTAGGCGGATTAGTTCGTGCTTTTTTGGGCCCAACAATTTTTTCATTATTATCTTTAATCGTCCCTAAAAAAGCCTATCCAAATGCGGCAACCTGGAGCAGTTCGGTTTGGCAGATTGGTTCGGTTTTAGGACCGGCTGTTGCGGGATTCTCTATTACTTTTATTGGTGTTCACTGGTCGATGTGTTCGGTTTTTGGCTGTTCGGTTTTTGCTTTGCTGGCATTGTCACAAATCAGTAAAAAGCCTATTTTGAATCCTAAAATTGGTGAGCCTGTTATGGAAAGCCTTAAAGAAGGAATCAAATTCGTATTCAACAATAAGACCATTTTAGGGGTGCTTTCACTTGATATGGTGGCTGTTCTTTTTGGTGGTGCAGTTGCCTTACTTCCCGTTTTTGCTCAGGATATCTTAAAAGTGGGGCCTGAAGGTTTTGGTGTATTGAGAGCAGCTCCAGCAGTGGGTGCCTTTATTACGATGATGATTTCTGCTTATGTTCCTTTATACAAAAAAGCGGGAATGAAACTATTAGGCGCTATTTTCATTTTTGGATTAAGTATCATTTTATTTGGAGTTTCTACTATTTTCTGGGTTTCTGTTATTGCTTTATTTTTAAGCGGATTAGCAGACGGCATTTCAGTTGTGATTCGCCAGACGATTTTACAGCTTAAAACTCCTGATCACATGCGTGGACGTGTTGCTGCAGTCAACTCGATGTTCGTAGGATCTTCGAACGAATTAGGCGCTTTTGAAAGCGGTTTAACCGCTAAATTAATGGGTACAGTAACTTCTGTGGTTTTTGGAGGAAGTATGACGCTATTAACCGTCTTAGGTTTCGGAATCAAATCGCCTACCTTTAGGAATCTGGATCTTCAAAAAGATATGGAAGATCATCAAAATATGGATTAATCATTAACCATATATGCAATTTGAGTTTAGTTTAAAAGAATTTACATGACGAAGGTTCGAATTTATAACATTTTTGTGACTTTTTTATTTAGAATTAATATAAATAATATTTATATTTGTTGAAATAAAGAATTCTGGAATGAGAGAAGTTGAACAGATCTACCATAATAATTTTGGGATGGCCTTTTACTGGAAAAAGGGAAACCAAACCATACTTGACAAAGTACAGCTTATATTTAAAGAAACAGGCTTGTATTTAACACTGTCCGAATTGAGCTTTTTTTATCAATTGATAGAAGACAGCATTATGGAAAACACTTGTTGCGAATCCTGTCAGCTTAAAAATACCTGTCATAAATTTTTACTTAAAACACCTTGCCAACAAGTTGATTTGGCTGTTTCCATGAAAGAAATAAAATGCATCAAAGATTTGGTTGAAGGCACTTTATTCCGTTTGGATTTAGATGAATATGTGTATGGCTCCGGCTTAAATTGATAAATGTTCTAAAATTTAACAGCATTTTTTTCATTATTACTTACATTTTGATTGTATTCAAAAAAAAGTATATTTACAATAATGAAAAAAGCATCTCTACTTTTTATCATTTTTGCTTTACTGTTAACAAGCTGCAAAAATGAATCTGATGATTACATTGATCCCCGCGGAACTGATTATGCCGGTTCTGAAAGCTGTATTCAATGTCACCAAATACAGCACGAAACATCTCTTCTGAGTGCTCATTATAAAGCAACATTACCCGCTACCAAAGAAAATATTTTAGGACATTTTACAGAGGGCAACAATACTTTTGTCTATGACAAAAACACTAAAATAGTCATGGAAGAGCGTAATGACTCTCTTTATCAGGTTCTTTATAAAAATGGAAAGGAAGTCAAAGCTTATCCTTTTGATGTTCTTTTTGGAGCAAAACATGCACAAACCAGCGGCTACTGGAAAAATCACTATTTTTATGAATTACCCATTTCCTATTATAAATCTATAAATAAATGGGCAACAAGTCCGAATTATTCGGCCACGATACCTGATTTTAAAAGAAAGATATTAAAAGAATGTTTTGCATGCCACAGTTCTAATATTTCAAGCGGATATATTACCACATCCAGCACTGAAACTTATACTTATATGGGAATGGAAGTTAATGACTTCATGAGCAAAAATACTTTGTTGTATGGAATAGATTGTGAGCGTTGCCATGGACCGGGGAAAAAACATATTCAGACCCATTTAAAATTTCCTGATTTAAAGAAAGCTCAAAATATGGTAGGTTTTAGCAATTTAACCAGACAGCAAAGAATAGACGCTTGTGCATTATGCCATTCAGGAAATGATAAAAGTAAACTAAAATCGCGATTTCAATATAAACCTGGGGAAAGTCTATCTGACTATTTTACAGAAAACCCACGCTCAAGAGACACCTTGAATTATGACGTTCATGGCAATCAATTAGGTTTGCTTTCTCAAAGCAAATGTTTTCAGAAAAGTGAAACTATGGATTGTATTACCTGTCACAATCCGCATCAGGAGAAGGCACAAACCTATGCTTCTTATTCTAAAATTTGCATGAATTGTCATAAAACGCCCCAACACAACGCTATAACCTTAAAATCAAAATCAATGTTAGCGAATAATTGTGTGGAATGTCATATGCCAAAACAAGATTCGAAAGCAATTCGTTTTCAGCAATCAAATAGTTCAGCAGTTAGCAGTTATTCGTTAAGGACACACAAAATAGCGGTTTATCCCGTAGCTAAAAAATAAATTATTTCTCAAACTTCTGAAGCTCGAAAGTTTCACCATCAAAAACACCGTAAGTAAAATAACCAATCCAGTCACCCAGATTAACGTATTTGGAGTCTTCACCAACCGGAATTATCATTGGTAAATGGCGGTGGCCAAAAATAAAGTAGTTGTAATGTTTTGTTTCAAGTTTACGTTTGGCATACAAAACAAGCCATTCATTTTCCTCGCCAAGGAATTTCACATCGTCATCTCCGGAAATCAATTTGTTTTTAACGGATAAATATTGGGCAAGACTTACGCCCACATCAGGATGCATCCATCGGAAAAGCCATTTTGAAAATGGATTGGTAAAAACCTTCTTCATTCTCTTGTAGCCTTTGTCTCCGGGGCCTTTTCCGTCTCCATGGCCAATTAGAAATGTTTTACCATTGAAAGTAAATTCCTTATTGTCATGATACACCGGAATATTCAATTCTGTTTCAAAGTAATCGTGCATCCACAAATCATGATTGCCAACGAAAAAGTAAATGGGGATTCCGCTGTCGCGAATTTCGGCCAGTTTGCCTAGAACACGTACAAAACCTTTTGGAACAACAGTTTTATATTCAAACCAAAAATCAAATAAATCACCCAGTAAAAAAATTGCTTCTGCATCGTGTTTCACTTCATCCAGCCAGGCCACGAATTTCTTTTCACGAGGCAAACTCAACTCGGGAGTGGGAGCGCCAAAATGCTGATCAGAAGCGAAATATACTTTTTTCATTTAGATTGTTAGATTTTCCAGATTACAGGACTTTTGACTTTAGACTTTCGACTTTTAGACTAATTAGTTATCACTCGCATACCATTCTGCAAAAGATGATTCGGTTTCCTGAAGTTTTAGGGAGAATAGTTTAATTCCAGAAGGTAATCTTGCTACGATTCGGCTGGCGAAATCTACTACCATGTTTTCACTGGTTGGCTGATAATCGACTAAAATAACGTGGTGTCCGCGGTTTTTCAATTCGTTTGCCAATTCGATATGAGGTGTAGTCTGATTGAAAACAGTGGCGTGATCGAACTGATCGACGATTTCTTCTTTTACAATTTTCTTTAGATCCGAAAAATCGATTACCATTCCGAATTTTACATTTGACCGATCTGTAATTGGCGAACCAATAACCGTTACCGATAATTTGTAGCTGTGTCCGTGAACGTTCTTGCATTTTCCGTCGTAACCGTACAAAGCGTGACCGGTTTCGAAACTAAATTGTTTTGTAATTCTGATATTACTCATCGATTATTTTTTTTGCAAATTTAAGAAATAGAAGCGAGAAATGGTTCTTTATTACAAAAAGGTCTTGATTTACGGTCTAGCCCTGATAGAAGTGAAAATCCTTTTGTGCCGGGGTTCGGCACAAAAGATTGCAACGAAGAGCAGGAAACAGCTCCTCAAAAAACTATTTCTTAAATTCAAGTAAAGCCTTTCTGGTAAAATCGGAAAGGACCAGTTTTCCTGTAATGGCAGCACGTTCAACTAATAATGATTCCCAAAGCTCTGTTCCTTCCCAGATGATTTTTTTCATTTCGGTCAGTGCTTCCGGATTGTAGGAACTGAGTTTTTGGGCAAAAGTTTCAACAGCATTATCGAGCTCATTTGCATTATGAACGGCTGAAAAAAGTTTGTTTTGCAAAGCCCATTCGGCCGATTTCCATTCATGTCCCTCAAGTGTCATTAGGGTCATTGCCGATTTGCCAATTTTACGGGATACTGCTGGTTCAATGACAAACGGACCGATGCCAATAGCCAGTTCCGAGAGTTTGACAGCACTTTCAGGTGTCGCCAGAGCATAATCGCAGGCGGCTATAATTCCGACACCTCCGCCGACTGCTTTGCCCTGAACACGGGCGATTATAAATTTGGAACAATTGCGCATCGCATTGATAAGATGGGCGAAACCAGAGAAAAATTCGGTTCCCTGTTCTTCATTTTCTACTTCCAAAAGCTCGTCAAAAGAAGCACCGGAACAAAAAACCTTGTCTCCTTCGCTCTGCAAAACAATAACCGAAACATCTGAATGCGTACTCAGAGAATTAATTTCGGAAGTCAGGCGATTCAATAAATCACGAGGAAAAGAATTGCCCGCAGGATGACCAAATTGTACCGTGGCAACAGCGTTATGGATAGTAGTTTGTAACGAACCGGTCTTGTTTTTTGAACTCATAAAAATTGATTTAAACGTAAAGTTACGATTTTGACAACTATTTTTCGGTCTATGCGATTTGAAATTTGCTTTTTGAAAATTAATTGACTTTATTTGCTCTCGCAATGGGGGATTAGCTCATTTGGCTAGAGCGTCCCGATGCCATCGGGAAGGTGATGGTCGATTTTATCAAATATAAAAAGGGGGATTAGCTCATTTGGCTAGAGCGCTTGCCTGGCAGGCAAGAGGTGATCGGTTCGAATCCGATATTCTCCACAAAAAAACCGTATTACTTTATTGTAGTACGGTTTTTTTATTTTAATCTGTAGATTTTTAACGCTCACTTCATATCGTCAGAATCAGGCTCATCTTCCTCCGGTTTCTTAAAATTGTTATTTAATAAATGGGTCAGCTTCTTTTTTTCCTTTTGATTTTTTCTGACTGTAAATACGATTAAAACAACTACGAATGCTGCTACAATTCCTATAATAAACCAATTAATTTCCATAGCTTTTTATTTTAATAAAGTTATGCATTAAATCTTTTTGGAATATTATTAAAAGGTTAACACGAATATTGAAAATCAGGAGCAGAAAATTCTCATTTTAAAGACCTCTTGTCCCGCTGTACGCTATATCTTTTTATCCGCGAAAAGGCGGATAAAAAGGATGCCGCTTCCATCGGGGCTAGATTAGAGGTTTCTGTCTTTTAGTTCTCAATTCCCAATAAAAAAGCTCCCAATAACGAGAGCTTATAATTTTTTTATATCTCACAAATCAACACTTAAGCCTGATCATCTATTTCAGCATCAGGAGCATTAGTTTTAACTGACTCAATACCATTATCCCGGCCTGAAGCACTTTCATACATTTCGCTGCTTCCAATAACTTGTCCGTTTGAAGCTTTCAGAGTAAAATAGTGTTTTCCGTTGGATGATTCTTTTTTATCAAATTTAGAGTCATCTTTCGAATTGGTTTTTACAGATTCTATTCCGTTTGAAGCAGCTGATTTGCTTGAATATCCTTCACTACTTAAAATAGTCTGACCATTTCCAGCCTTTAAATTAAATTGAAACTCACCGTTGTTTCTCTTGGTAATTACAAATTTTCCCATACTTTTTTTGGTTTACGTTAGAAATAATTTATTTTGCAATTCTATAAAAATACAAAACTTAGAAATACAAATTTTAGTGTTAACCATAAATTATTGATCAAATAACTACTTGTTGTAAACCAGAGATTAAGTCCTATTTCAACAAAAAACCCATTCGTATCGATCCATAAAAAGATCCTGTCATGTCGTGGCTTTTCAATTCTTTTCCATGATAAATAAAAGAATAAGAAATGTTGAAATTATTGTAGCGGTATTTTAAACCCAACTCGGCATTAAAACGCCACGGAACCAAATCAAAAGTTACCGGACTTGCATCGTTAAATAAACTTCCCTGAATGGTAGCATCATACAATTGGTAATTAACGCTAGGCATTGCATAGAAATAAAACTCTTTCAAGTTAAATTGCGGCTCAAAACTAACGGAGGCTTCGTGTAAATTAGAATCATAAACAGGGAGTAATTTCCTAAAACCAATTCGGCTTAAAAATCCTGTTGAAGCTCCTGTAAAAATGGTTCCAAGATTCGCTTCCGACTGGAAATGAAGATCTATAAAATCGTTGTGCTTATCAGGAAATAGTTTCTTCGAATACAAAACATGTGCCTGTACAGCCAAAGCATTATGAATCTGGTTTTCCCAGCCATAGACTTTTTTATAACCAATAATTTTATGAAAGTTCTCCTGCATTTCCTGACCAAATGCATTTTGCCCGACATATCCCAATTGAAAATCCGTTTTTAAAACCGATTCGCTCTGATAGAAGAAACTTCTTCCGGCTTCTGCAAATAAATAGCCTGCAAAAGGACGATTATTTATCGTAACTGCCTCTTTATTAATAAATCTGGGATTGTAAAGATATTGTCCGATCCTGAATTCGGTAATTTTTTTATTGATTTTACCATTCTCCTTTTTCGACAAAAACCGATAAAAAATTTCCAACCCATTGGTGTAATACATATCGTTTTTGGAAGATGTGTATAAGTCATTATCAGAAATCAAACCAATTTCAGACGTTCTTCCCTGTCCGAAAATCAATGTCGATACCAGTGCTGTCAGGAATGCAAAAAATATTTTTTTATTTTGCATTATAGTTTATTTTTCCAACGGCACGCATTTCACGTACAATTCTTGCCTTGCGCCTGTTGATATAACTGGATGATCCTGTTGCTTTAAATTTTCTTGGGTTTGGCAAAATAGCTGCAATTCCTGCTGCCTGCATGGGTGTCAAACTCGACGCATCACGACGGTACCAATGTTCTGTAGCTGCATAAGCACCGTAAACCCCATCTCCCATTTCGATACTGTTCAAATACACTTCCATAATGCGTTCCTTGCCCCAGATTGTTTCTATCAGGACTGTAAAATAAGCTTCCAGTCCTTTTCTAAAATAACTTTTGCCCTGCCATAAAAAAACGTTTTTTGCAGTCTGTTGCGAAATAGTGCTTCCTCCCCTGATCCTGCGACCGCGTTCATTGCTTTTATAAGCTTTCTGAAGTGCTTTGAAATCAAAACCGTTATGAGTTAAAAAAGTTCCGTCTTCACTGGCAATTACGGCTTTCTGGAGATTCATGGAAATCTTTTCGATAGGTTCCCAGTCATGGTCAAAATACACTTCTTTTCCTCCGAATTTATTTTCTATTGCCCGAATCACCATCAAAGGTGTAAAAGGTACCGGCACAAACTTAAAAAAAATCACAGAGCCGATGGAGAGCCCAAAAAACCATAAAAATGCCTTAATTATAAACCATTTTACTTTTTCTCCCAAAGAACGATTGGTCTTCTTTGGAGCTGATTTCGGTTTTGCTGTGGTTGTTTTTTTTGGTATTGGTCTTTTGGTTGCCATTATATTTGATCTGCTATTTCTGTTTTATTAATGCCGCAATGGTATAAATACGATTTGTAAACCTTTATAAGTCTCAAACTTCACAACACCATTTCTGAATTTTTTATAAAAATACTGTTTTTTACAGAATCTCAATACGATGAACTTTATAATTTATTTAAGAGGATCTACTCCGGTAAACGTCTGGCTTGCTATAATATATTTTGTACTTTTAAACCCTTCAAATTAGAATTTTTATTATGAAAAAAATATTATTTACAACCTTAATAATGATGAGTTTAAATGCTATCGGGCAAAATGTTATGTCACCGGAATTGTTGTGGAAATTAGGAAGGGTTACAGCTCTTGGAATTTCAAAAGATGAGAAAAATGTGGTTTTCAAAGTGTCAACTCCTTCAGTAGAAGAAAACAAATCCCATTCTAAATTTTACATTTTACCGTTAAACGGAGGAAAAGCTACTGAAATCAAGGACACTAAAGAGGTTTTAAAGGACAAAAATATTTCGCCTGACGGAAAATTTCTGGTTTATAATGAAGAAGTTAAAATTGACAAGGTTTTGGGAAAGGATTTTTATCCAAAATTAGACAAATCTGAAGTTCAAATCTATGATGGTTTGGATTACCGCCATTGGGATACGTGGAATGAAGGCAAATTCAATCACGTTTTTTACAAGGAAAACAAAGAAGGTGCAACAGGAATCGACATTTTGAAAGGAGAAACATTTGACAGTCCGCAGAAACCCTTTGGCGGCGACGAGGATTACATCTGGTCACCTGACGGTAAAAGCATTCTATATGTATGCAAGAAAAAAGCGGGAACGGAATATGCCGTCTCAACCAATACCAATATTTACGAGTACAATTTAGAGACTCAAAAAACGACCAACAGAACCGAGGAAAATTTGGGTTACGATATGGCTCCACAATTTTCTCCAACAGGAAATCTTACCTGGCTGCAAATGAAACGTGACGGTTATGAAGCAGACAAAAATGATATTATTGTAGAGTTCAAAGGAATCAAAACCAACTTAACTGCCAATTGGGACGGAACTGTAGACAGTTTTATATGGAGTAAGGACGGTAAAAAGGTTTATTTTGTGGCTCCAGTTGATGGAACCAAACAACTTTTTGAAGTTAATTTTCCAGGTTTAACCCGTATTGCAATTAATGTTCACCAAATTACAAGCGGGGATTTTGATGTAAATGATTTGGTTGGTTTTAATGGAGATGAGATTATTGTAACGAGAAACGACATGAATCACGCTCCGGAGATTTTTTCATTTAATTTGAAGAAAAATAGCTGGAAACAACTTTCAAATGTAAACTCGGATACTTACAAAACAATAGGCTTAAGCAAAACCGAAAAACGGTACGTACCCACTACCGATGGTAAAAAAATGCTGGTTTGGGTAATATTACCGCCAAACTTTGATGCTGCTAAAAAATACCCAACTTTATTATTTTGCCAGGGCGGACCACAGAGTGCACTGACACAATCGTATTCTTTCCGTTGGAATTTTCAATTGATGGCTGCGAAAGGATATATTATTGTAGCACCCAATCGTAGAGGAATGCCTGGCCACGGCGTAGAATGGAACGAACAAATCAGTAAAGACTGGGGAGGTCAGGTTATGGATGATTACCTTTCAGCGATTGACGAGGTTTCCAAAGAAAGTTACGTGGACAAAAGCCGTTTGGGCTGTATTGGTGCAAGTTATGGAGGGTATTCCGTATTTTATCTGGCCGGAATTCATAAAAACCGTTTCAAAACCTTCATAGCCCATGATGGGGTTTTTAATACCCAAAGTATGTTTGGTACAACCGAAGAAGTTTTCTTTAATAATTGGGATTTTGGTGGCGCTTACTGGGAAAAAGATAATGTGGCTGCACAAAAAGCATATACTACTTTTAATCCAGCCACTTTGGTTGGAAACTGGAACAAACCCATTTTAATCATTCAGGGAGGAAAAGATTTCAGGGTACCGATTGGACAAAGCCAGGAAGCTTTTCAGGCGGCACAGTTAAGGGGAATCAAAAGCAGGCTGGTTTATTTTCCTGATGAAAATCACTGGGTTCTAAAGCCACAAAACGCACAGGTTTGGCAGGGTGAATTTTTTAAATGGCTGAACGAAACATTATAAATTATTGCACAATTTGAGCCTCAGCTTTTAGGATTAACCTATTTAATCTAAAATCTGAGGCTTAATTTTTTTATAAAAAACTAAGCAAAATAAGGCACGGCGTATAATTTTACTTATTTTTAAGCTAACAATTTTATTTGCAAATTAGTTATATGGAAGGTAAAAAAAGCTACGCTCCTATTAAAGTCCTCTTCAGCTATGTTGCCCTGCTTGCCTTATTGGTAACCGTGGGATGGTTCTTATATTCTGAAAATGTAGTTTATAACAAACTTGAGGATAAAATTGCCTTTGAAAAAACCAAAATTTTAAGGGTTAGCAAGCTTTTTTCAAATGTTTACAAAACGGAGAGCTTAGCACGAAAAACCATTCAAACCAACTCCGAAAAAGATTTTAAAAGTTACCTTGTTGAAACTGATTCTCTGCTTTCAAGAATTGATACTTTAAAAACGATAGTGACAACTCAGTATCAGAAAACATTACTGGATAGTGTTACTTACTTATTATCTGAGAAAACAGAAAATATCCGACAATTAAAAACCATCAAAAACAAGGCAGACGATGAAGTTTCCGTCAATACAGCTATTGATGAGATAACCAAAATGGAATTCAAGCTCAGAAAACTGGAACTGGAGGATTTTACTAAAAACCCTAATGATTTAGGAAGCTATCAGCGAAACGTACTACAGCAATATGTTGATTACCTGAATCAGAATATTCCGGATGACAGCAGCAACACACTAAGCAAACAGGCCTCAGATTCTATTCTGGCGAATTCAAAAAAGCTATTAAGCAACGTTAAATTAAAGGCTGAAAAGAAAAAAGAATCCCTCAATTTTGAAGAAAACAAACTCCTTCAGAATGAAATTGCCATTTCAGAACAGCTGCGAAAAGTACTTCGTATTATCGAAAGGGAAATTATCATCAATTCGATAAAAAGTAATTCCTTAAAAGAAAAATCCCTTAAGAAAGTCAATGATATTGTAACTGTTTCAGCCATTGTGGGGTTATTTTTAACGATATTCTTTTCTATTTTGATTGTAAGCGACTACTCAAAATCTCAACTGTATAAAAAACAACTGGAAATTGCCAATTTCAAAGCCAAAAACCTGCTTAAAAGTCGCGAACAGCTTATTTCCACCGTTAGCCATGATCTAAAGACGCCTTTGAGTACAATTGTAGGATACACAGAATTGCTGGGCAATTCCGATATCAATACCAAACAATCCTATTTCGTTAAAAACATTAAAAATTCATCAGAATATATCACACAACTGGTTCAGGATCTGCTGGACTTCTCACAAATCGAAGCCGGAAAAATCACAATAGAAAAAGTGCCTTTCCTGTTACCTGAAATTATTGATGATGTAGCCAAAAACATTCAGACTGTTTACAAACAAAAAGCGATAGATCTTATTATTAATATCGATGAAAAGCTCAATAAAAAAATAGTTGGGGATCCATTCAGACTGAAACAAATCCTGAGTAACATCATCGGTAATGCCTATAAATTTACCGAAAAAGGTTTTATCAAAATTAGCGCTTACTCATCTGATGAGAATGATTTTTTTATCATTACGATTGAAGATTCGGGAATTGGAATCGAAAAAGAAAACCTGAAATTAGTCTTTGAAGAATTTGCTCAGGCCAATGAAAACATCGAAAAAAAATATGGAGGAACAGGACTTGGGCTTTCTATTTGCCAAAAATTGATCTCTATCTTAGGCGGAAAACTGAATCTGCAGAGTACCTTCGGAGAAGGCAGTAAATTTGAAATTACACTTCCTTTGTTATTTGATACTGGCACTCACACAGTTAAAAAAACCATAACACCTCTCCAAATAAACCGTAAAAGCTTAACTTTTATAGTGATTGACGACGATACAAATTTACTGAACCTGACTACTGGCGTTCTGACACAGGAAAAACACAAAGTACTATCTTTTAACAGAGCAATGGATGCATTAAAAGCCATTGAGGATACTGCTTTTGATTTCATTATAACAGATATTCAAATGCCTGAAATGGACGGTTTTGTTTTTGTTGAAAAACTTAAAAATTCCCCTGAAATCCAATATAAAAACCAGCCCATTATAGCATTGACGGGGAGAACCGATTTGGACATGTCCATTTATGAAAAAGCTGGTTTTACTACAGTGATCAAAAAACCTTATTCTCCCAGAATATTACTAGAAACCATACATCACATTTTAGATAATACTTTGATTCCAAATAATGATATTCAGCAAATAGAAGAACCATCATCTCATGCTTTATATTCTCTTGAAAGCCTAAAAGATTTTTTAGTGAATGACGATAAAGGTTTGAAAGATGTGCTGCAGTCACTAATGATTAGCAGCCAGGAAAATTTAGATTTACTAGAAAATGCTTTCAGGAAATCAGATTGTGATGAAATCAATTCTATTGCCCATCGAATGATGCCGATGTTTAAACAAATTAAGGCTAATACAATTGTAGAAATTCTAAAAAATCTGGAAGATGAAATTTGAAAAATTCCGATACAGCAATTCTTTTAACTGATTTAAAAAATAAAACTGAACAGCTTTTTACAGCTTTAAAAGAAGAAATACGCTAATCGATATTGTATTGTTTCAGTTTATTGTAAAGAGTCTTTCTGGTAATTTTAAGCAATTTTGCCGCTTCTGACTTATTGTTCTGAGTTCTGGATAAAGCATGAATAATAGTTTCTTTCTCATTTTCGGATAACGAAAAAGCACCACCCGAACTTTCTTTTTGTACCTGAAAAAATTCTGCGGGCAAAACATCACTTTCTATAAAATCGCCTTTTGAAAGCAGTGTTGAACGTTTAACGCAATTTTGAAGTTCACGTAAATTTCCCGGCCAGTTGTATTTTTGAAAAATAGCCACTACTTCCGGTGAAAATCCGATTATCTCTTTGTTTAATTGCTGGTTGGCTTTCTCTAAAAAGTAATCTGCAAAAATCATTAGATCCTCGCCCCTATCGGTTAATGATGGTGACTGAATCGAAAATTCATTAATTCTGTGATATAAATCCTCCCTGAAATCACCGTTTTTAACTGCTTCACGTAAATCTTCGTTCGTAGCTGTTATAATACGGATGTCAACATTGATTTCTCTATTACTGCCTACAGGTTTTATCTTTCTTTCCTGAAGCGCCCTTAATAACTGAATTTGATTTTCATAAGAAAGATTACCAATTTCATCCAGAAAAATAGTTCCGCCGTTAGCTGCTTCAAAATAGCCTATCTTATCACTAATTGCTCCGGTAAAGGAACCCTTAAGATGTCCAAAAAATTCACTTGCCGCCAGTTCTTTAGGAATGGCTCCACAATCTACAGCAATAAAACTGTTACTTTTTCGATTGCTTTGCTGATGAATGCTTTTGGCTATAATTTCTTTCCCTGTACCGCTTTCCCCAATAATCAAAACCGACATATCCGTTGGACTTACCAATTGGATATGATCCAGTAATTTTTTGGATGCTGGAGAAATCCCCTTAACAAATTCATTTTCTGTTTCAGTCTTACTTAATTTCGGCTTTTTCTTTTCAACAACAGGAACTTCAACTTCAGCATTTTTTAAGGCATTCGTTATAACCAACAATACCTCATCCGGGTTAAAGGGTTTTGAAATGTAATCGGATGCGCCATTTTTGATTGCTTTTACAGCAGTATTCACATCTGAATAACCCGTCATTAAGATGATTGGTATTTCAGGATATGTCATTTTAAATTCCGACATTAAAACAATTCCATCAGAATCCGGAAGCCTCAAATCAGTCAGTATCAGATCAAAAGTTTCTTTTGCAATGGTAGTTTTAGCTTCAGCAGCTGAAAAAGCAATACTTACATCGTATGATTTCTTCATTAGAAATTTTTCTAATAATTTACAAAACGAAATATCATCCTCTATCACTAATATCTTTGGCATCTTATTTTTGAGACTTTTTGCTAAAATACCACTAATATAGTAGTATTTTCACAAAATTATGCAAAAAAAAGAGACTGCCGAAGCAATCTCTTTTCACCAAAACATAAATCTAATTTACCTAATTATATTTTTAACCAGTTACCTTCGACATCTGAATAAACAGTAGCCTTCTGGTCTCCGACTGCTATATCCAATTTGTATTCGTTATTTTCATTTTTATATGCTTTTTCAAGAACTGCACCTGGATAAGCAGCTTCTAGTGCCGTTTTAATAGCAGCTGGCACAGTATCCAAAGCTATTTCTGTAAATGTTGTTTGAAAATTCGATTGAATTTTTATTGGCTCTGCCTGTACATTTGTTGAGGCATTGATCGACAGGCTTCCTAGGATTATTGCCGCTGATAAGATTAATTTTTTCATGATATTGTTTTTTATAGGTTACTTTTTAATAATATTTCCTGATGCATCAGTAAAGACAGTAAACTTTTTATCACCACTAGAAATTTCTAATTTGTATTCTTTCTTTTCATTTACATATGCTTTTTCAAGTTTTGTCTTTGGAAAAGATTTTTCAATCGTCGATTTTACCGCTGCGGGAATTGCATCTGATTGCACTTCAGTATATTCATCCTGAATCATTAATGACAGATTCGTTGAATTAGTTGCCGGAATTACGGCTGCATTTACAGATAAACTTCCTAAAATGATTGCTGCGGATAAGATTAATTTTTTCATGGGAACTTTTTTTTTGGGGTTACTATCTAAATTATTTTAATTACTGGTACATAAGGTGTAACAATAAGAATACCATTATAATTAATCATTTCTGATGTATTATTTTTTAAGCAAATTTCCTTGAGCATCAGTGTAAACAACAGATTTTACATCTCTTACAACTATCTCAATTTTATATTCTTTTTTTGCATTTACGTATGCTTTATCAAGTTTTACACCTGGATAAGCATTGTCTAAAGATGTTTTAATTGCTGCCGGAACAGCATCAACTTCTTTATATTCGTCCTGAGTTGCAATAGAAGTATTTGAACTTGTAGCAACTATATTATTATTTGCGTGCATTGACAAACTTCCCAGAATGACAGCAGCTGATAAGATTAACTTTTTCATAGCGATTCTTTTTTAAAGGTTTGTTTGATTATTTTTGAATCCAGGTTCCGTCGGCGTTAGCAAAAAGAGAACCTACTTTGTCACCAACGGTAACGTCTAATCGATATTGTGAACTTGCATTTTTATATGCTTTATTAAGTACTGCATCCGGATAGGCTTTTTTAAGCGCATCAGAAATTGCAGATGGCAGTTCTTCTACTTTGATTTCTGTGTATTCATCCTGCACAGAAATTTCTTTTACTGGAGTATTTGTCTTTGGAGTGACTGATGCAAAGGTAGTTAAACTTCCTAAAACGATTGCGGCTGATAGAAATAAATTTTTCATAATATGTGTATTTTAAATTATTGTAAATTTTAAACGGTAGTAATTGGACTATTTTTGAATCCAGGTTCCGTCTGCATTAGCAAAAAGAGAACCTACTTTTTCACCAACAGTAACATCTAACTTATACTCTGACTTAGCATTTTTGTATGCTTTTGAAAGTACTGCATCAGGATATGCTTTTTTAAGAGCTTCCGTAACCGGACCAGGAATTTCTTCTAATTTGATTTCAGTATATTCGTCCTGAACAGAAATTGTTTTAATGATATTTGTTGAAACTGGAGAAGTTGAAGCAAATGATGTTAAACCTCCCAAAACGATTGCGGCTGATAGAAATAAATTTTTCATGATAGTTATATTTTAAAAGTGATAATTTTATCTTGGTATTACTTATTTGAATTTTCATAAGAGAGAATTCATTTATTGTTATTTTTGAATCCAGGTGCCGTCTGCATTAGCAAAAAGAGAACCCACTTTTTCACCAACAGTAACATCTAATTTATATTCTGACTTAGCATTTTTATATGCTTTTGAAAGTACTGCATCAGGATATGCTTTTTTAAGAGCTTCTGTAACCGGAGCAGGAATTTCTTCTAACTTGATTTCAGTATACTCGTCCTGAACAGAAATTGTTTTAATAATATGTGTTGAAACTGGAGAAGTTGAAGCAAATGATGTTAAACCTCCCAAAATGATTGCGGCTGATAGAAATAAATTTTTCATGATATGTATGTTTAAATTATTTTATTATTGTTTTACACTTTTAGAATATGAAATTATTATGCCGAAAGCCAAAGAACACACCTTTACACCTCATAAACACCAGTATTTAAAGGATTTATGTATTTTAAATAAAAAAATAAAAGTTATGGAAAGTGTGTAAAATTTCGGATTTGTGTATAAAAAGTAAACACATTAGGTTTATTAAATAAAAAACCCGATACGTTTAAAAACGTATCGGGTTTAAATAATAGAGTAGTTCTATTTCTTTTCTTTATTTTTCCTCTATAGGATTCATTTTAAAAGTATCCATAAATGCAGTTGTATAATCTCCTGCAATATATCTTGGATCATCCATTAATTGTCTGTGGAAAGGTATTGTTGTTTTAACTCCCTCAATAACAAATTCATCTAAAGCTCTTCGCATTTTGCTGATAGCTTCTTCACGGGATTGTGCAGTTGTAATCAACTTGGCAATCATGGAATCGTAATTTGGCGGAATAGTATATCCTGAATAAACGTGGGTATCTAAACGAACTCCGTGACCTCCCGGCATGTGAAGCGTAGTAATTTTCCCTGGTGAAGGGCGAAAATCGTTATAAGGATCTTCGGCATTAATACGACATTCTATAGCGTGTAATTCAGGTAAATAGTTTCTTCCTGAAATTGGAATTCCGGCAGCTACCATAATTTGCTCACGAATCAAGTCATAATCAATAACTTGTTCCGTGATTGGATGCTCTACCTGAATACGTGTATTCATTTCCATGAAATAGAAATTTCTGTGTTTGTCAACCAAAAATTCTACAGTTCCGGCACCTTCGTATTTAATGTATTCAGCAGCTTTTACAGCAGCTTCTCCCATTGCAGTACGCAATTCGTCTGTCATGAAAGGTGAAGGTGTTTCTTCTGTTAGTTTTTGGTGACGACGCTGTACTGAACAGTCTCTTTCAGAAAGGTGACATGCCTTTCCGTATGAATCTCCAACAACCTGAATTTCGATATGACGTGGTTCTTCAATAAGTTTCTCCATGTACATTCCGTCATTTCCAAATGCAGCAGCAGCTTCCTGACGCGCACTTTCCCAAGCTTTCAATAATTCCTCTTCTTTCCAGACAGCACGCATTCCTTTTCCACCACCACCGGCAGTCGCTTTAAGCATAACCGGGTAACCAAATTCTTTGGCTAGTTGTTGTGTTTGTTCAAAAGATTCCAATAGCCCGTCTGAACCTGGTACACATGGAACTCCTGCTGCTTTCATTGTCGCTTTTGCAGAAGCTTTATCTCCCATTCTGTCAATCATTTCAGGCGCGGCACCAATAAATTTGATTCCGTGTTCCTGACAAATTTTTGAGAACTTAGCATTCTCTGATAAAAATCCGTAACCCGGATGTATTGCGTCTGCATTTGTAATTTCTGCAGCAGCAATAATATTTGACATTTTCAAATACGATAAGTTACTTGGAGGAGGACCAATACAAACCGCTTCATCAGCAAACTTAACATGTAGGCTTTCTGCATCGGCTGTAGAATAAACTGCAACAGTTTTGATTCCCATCTCTTTACAAGTACGAATTACACGAAGTGCAATTTCTCCTCTATTCGCAATTAATATTTTTTTAAACATCTTTTTAAAATTAGATAATTAGACAATTTGATAATTGGATCATTAGATTTTAGATACTTCCGAAAGTTCTAAACCTCTAAAGATCTAAAAATCTAAAATTAAGATGGATCAACTAAGAATAAAGGTTGGTCAAATTCTACCGGAGACATGTCGTCAACAAGAATTTTTACAATTTTACCTGAAACTTCAGATTCGATTTCGTTGAATAATTTCATTGCTTCAATTACACAAAGAACATCGCCTTTTGAAATAACGCTTCCAACTTCAGTAAAAACTGGTTTGTCAGGAGATGGTTTTCTGTAAAAAGTACCAATAATTGGTGATTTGATAGTAATATATTTAGAATCTTCCGCTGGAGCAGATGCCTCACTAGTTACATTAACAACAGCAGGAGCAGTTTGAGGAGCAACTGCTTGTGGCAATGCTTGCTGAGCTGGTAATTGTTGTACATAAGTAGTTTCAGTTACATTTCCTTCTAAAGTTGTTCTGA
>Ga0247815_10000926_pt1 | contig 22701 bp, 31 predicted proteins | sample UWRJL194509B1_FD_181014 | JGI IMG/M metagenome (GOLD analysis project Ga0247815, IMG submission 181014) | Plant litter microbial communities from Arlington Agricultural Research Station in Wisconsin, United States - UWRJ-L194-509B-1 | ecosystem: Environmental > Terrestrial > Plant litter >...
ATTTTAGCAAACTTATCCCACAGTTTGTACTCCAGCAACTGCACCTGGAAGCGTTCTAACGAGTCAGATAATGTCTCAGACAACTTCCTTAGTGCTTCATGGAAGAAAATTGGTGGTCTTACTCATCGTCACTAGGAGAAAGTGAGGCACACGCTGAACATTACCCGACAGATATCGGATGGTCAACATGCAATTCAGATAGATTGACTGTGATAAAGCACCAAGGACGTTGTCTGAGACATTATCTGACTCGTTAGAACGCTTCCAGGTGCAGTTGCTGGAGTACAAACTGTGGGATAAGTTTGCTAAAATCAAGTTTACCAGACCCTTTACATTTACTAAATTTGTGAATTTAACCATATTTTGCACTTCAAATGCATTATTCAAGGCTATTCCAGGTTGAACGAGTACTAACGGAGTCGAAACGCGGCTAATATGCGTGGGATAAAGTTGAAAGTCGTTCAACCCTCGGCTCCGGCCGCGCGCCGCCCTGGGTCGAAACAGCCCGAAAGGCGCAGTATGACATTTGGAAGCACTAGATTATCTGTATAAAGAAGCTCTGGAAAGTTTTTGTGAGCTCATTGGTTCAAATGCGCCTACAGACAATGGGATAAGCAGTTGAAAAAGTCAATTTCCAAATTCGGTATTTTCGTACGAATATATACATGGCGCACATGCCCCAGTGCGGGGCATTATAACGCAGGTTGATTCGACACGAACGGCCCGGAAATGCGGTCGCTACGCTTGGGATAAGTTTCGACGGCTGAGAGAGGTCGTGGCTCGGGCCGGCGCCACTTAGGGTCGAAACAGCTGTAACACAACACGCAAGTTCAGGCAAACTGGAATGAAGAGTTGTATGATTGACCGTCATGTTGCGACGAGAACCTACACTGGAAGCAAGTGCCATGGGCGATGTACTGGTTGTTCGACCGCCAGTCCCAGTTCCGCATCAGCGCATCGACATTGGAACCATGGTGCACAAACGTAGTCACGGGAATGCCATGGCAGTAAGGTCATGAGGGTGGTAGGGGGATCGAGGAGCGCGCAGAAAACGGTATTGAAGAAGGCAACGAGCGAGCCGACGTCCAGCGTGAACAACGAGCGCGCAATGAAACACCCTGCCATAGTGTTCTGAAGGCGCAGTACCCCACGCTGTTGGCGGTCCAACAAGGCACGAACAAGGAGCGCGCGCAGAGCAGAAGAACGCACGAACAAACGCGCGCGGTCGAGGCAGGCTATAGTTACGGGTCCAAGTGTCATGAATGAAAACGGGGGTGGTATGGCGTTCGGTTCGAGCTTATTTCCGAGAACACGGGGGGTTGGAAGGAAGAAGGTGCGTGGACGGCGTTGTGACGAACAAGGAGCAATGGCGAGTCTTGACACGGGCACGCAGAATGCAGAACAGGGAAGCCATGCGCGACAGGCAGGGTCGGCATTCTCGCGCTTCAGCTGACACGTGGACGGCATTGAATGCGCGTTCGATGGAATGTCCGAGTACAAGGTCTAGAAGGCAGCGAGGAAATGGGACGATGACAACGACGCAGGATGATGCATGCAAGGGACAGCGAACAGACAAACACCAACATGAGCGGCCGCCCAACTAGCGGGCGAGCGCATGGAAAATGGACAAGTGTACAACGCGAAGGGTCAATGCACGAGCAGCCGTCTGCGGTACCAAGGGCCTGCAGATTCATGCGCTGGGCCATCTGCTAGAATCCATCCTCGTGCCCGACAGAGATGCAGAGTTTAACTCGAGCGCAAGCACGGCGCTGTTGACAACTGCATCGGCGCGTGACGCGATGTGGCTGGCGAGTGAGCGACCGAGAAGAGGGTCGCGCGCGCGAGGTTGGAGCCTTTGAAGCCGAACGAGAGGAGAAAGACGAGCGTGTTCACACCGACAAGCGCCGATTCTGGTTCAGGACGTGCCGGAACCGGGCCGACATATGACCGCGAGGAGACGCCGGTGAGCCTCACAGCCGAGTCGCAACACTCGGACGTCAAACGACGCGTCGTCTGCATCTCATCTCCTTCGACTAAAGGCTTGTACGACACACTCGGACATGCGTAGATGCCCTGAATAATCATGCGCGTACACCCAGTCTTGTTTGCGCATGCACGAACGGGTCAGGATGAAATGCCATGCACAAGCTGGCCAATGGTTGATGTTGGCACCTGCGAGTCCACAATGTCCGTGCACACAACCGCCGATTTTGGGTTGCCAGCCACTCAAGTTGGCCCGACGCGTGATCACGTGCTAACCCAAACGAAACCGCAGTGCCAGAGCGGAGGCGTAGCGCTCAGGGTCGAGTTTGCTTGCCGCTAGACCGCAGCCGACCACCTGCCCGCTTGCAGCCGGCTGTCGCAGCTTACCTTCCCACCCCTTCCTCGCAACGCGACAAAGATCACCTGACCTCGCAATGTCCGGCATGTCTGCGACTGAAAAAGATATAGTCGCGGAGCTTGTCAAAGCGGCAAATGATGTGCACAACGCAGCGAAGGCGCGTTCGGTGCTGACTGGCGCGCTTTTGGATCTGACATGACCGATACCTGTAGGGAATGAAGAATAGCAAGAATACTTCGCGCAAGATCTCAAAGATCTCGCTCCAGATTGCAACTTCTGTCGAAAACACTGCAACCACTGCGCGTCTCCAGGGCGAGAAGACCGACCTTCCGATCTCGGTCGCTGCGGCCCTCGGCGCCACGAAAGAGTAAGTTCTCGCATTACCCACCTGCTCGTTCTATTGAACATATCACCACCTTCAGCGTTTTTGAACAGTGTGCGAGCTTCATGCTCGACGCGTCTAACAAGGGCGCCATCACTCGTTTCATCGGGAAGGGCGCGACAGCGGACACGACTGGCGGGTACCTGGCGAGCGTACAGGCTCTCCTCGACCTACTCAAGGTAGGTACTTCACGGCTATTCGGATATCTATTCTGACGATTTGGCATGCTTGTAGATACAAAATAGCCAGTGCAAGCTCATGATCGAGCCATTCGATGGTCCCGGGATCAAGGTCGACCGGACCAAGGTTTGTCCTCTTCGCAGCGTCCATATTGCTCACCAACATATATTCTACCAGGACGATCTATGGTTCGCGTGCCCGCCTTATATTTCTCATATTCAGCTAACGAGTTCAATGCAGCACGAACATCACGACCCTAGACGCCGCCTATGACGGTCTCAAGACGACGCTCAACGTGATGGTCAACATCACGGACGGGCTCGACTGGCCTCTCAAAGCTGCACCGCAAACGTTCCTGTATATTCTGAAGCTTTTCGAGGTAGGCTGGCTGCTGCGTCACATAGGTATATTGCCTGAGCGGGTAATGCAGGACTGGCAAGATGTTCCACCCAAGGCTACTGCGCTACTGTCTTCTGTACAACGACTATGGTCCATCGTGGGCCAGATCTCATCAGATAAAACGTCGACTACCCCGCAGCTGCAAGCCCATTTGTTCAACTTTTTCGAGTGAGCGTCAACGATGTGCCTGGCCTATGTAGTTCACTGAGCCGCATGCAGAACACTTCAGCGAATTGCCATCCGGCTTCACGTTGTACTACAGACCGGAAATATCAAGCGCGCACTAGCGACTCACACCGTTGGCGCTTGCCTCGAACTAGCGGAGAAGCGATTAGAAGAGGCGCAGAAGACTATCGTGGTTCGTATACTGCTTCCGAATATCGACTCGCTAGCTCATCGCGACCAGATCGCCATTCAAGTAGACGATCATGTTCAGCTTGTCGGTATCGGAGCAAATGTTGAGGCCATACGAGGCCAGGCGAAAGTGGCAGGCACAATGTTGGAGGAAATACATGCCCATTTGCTAGGGCCTTCTCCCGTTTTGCAGCCCGCTGGGTAAGATCGCACTGTGAATCAACGGACGAGTTGGTATTAACACCGAAGCTATAGACAACCGAGCACTTATTCAGTTCTTCCTCCTAAGCCAATCATTTTCCACGGTCGAGAGGAAATTGTAGACCATGTGGTAGATCAGCTGACTGGGCCTGGAACAGCCCGCATCGCAATTCTCGGCGCTGGTGGTATGGGTAAGACTACGATTGCATTGGAGGTGTTGTACGACCCGCGTATTGTCGAAAGGTTCGACGATCACCGAATCTTCCAATCGTGCGAGGCGCTGGTCGACGCGGACTCGCTGGTCAGCAAATTAGCTGAACAGTGTGGAGTTGAGCCCACAACTCCTCAGTTGCACGCAGCCGTTGTTGCTCGGTTATCACAAGGAAGGCGTAAGCTGCTCGTCATCGACAATTTGGAGACGATCTGGCTTGTGGGCGGAGCACCAGTCATGGCCGTCGACGAGCTACTTGGGAGTCTCGCTCAGTTGCCCACGGTCTCACTTGTGATTACGTGTCGTGGCAGGATTTTGCCGCAGGCTGTTTCATGGTCGAACTCGAGCACTGCGGCGCTCGAACCGTTCTCAGAGGCGGCCGCACTGGAGACATTCAAAGATAGGCTTGGACGACCAATCTCTGCGAATGATGAAGTCATCGCAAGGGAGCTCGTCCGAGCTGTTGACATGATGCCTCTAGCTGTTACACTACTTGGCCAACTGGCGCAGCGCGGAAAATCGGTATGCGAGCTCCGGGACGCCTGGAACGATGAACATTGTGACCTGCTTCAGACGCATGCATCAGGCCGTGGAAACAATATCGATGTGTCGATCGAGCTTTCTCTCAAGATTGTGCGGGAGGCCGATCAGTCGCAGGAGTCGCTGCGACTTCTTTCTGTTTGCGCGATTCTGCCTGACGGTCTCCGTCCGGAAGTGTTTGAAAAGCTGAAACCACTGTTCAAGAACATCAGGCGCGCAAGAGACACACTCTGCGATTATGCACTGACCAGCATGGGTACAGACAGGGTGCTGAAGATGCTCAGTCCCATTCGACACCTCGTTCTCGAGCGCTATCCCGCGCAAGCTGATCATCATCGGGCGCTATGCTCCATCTACTTTGATATAGCTGCCCGGCTGCCCGACATGGACGAGACCTTTAAGGAGCGGGCCGCAGCCGCAGCTCCGGAGATGGGCAACTTGTCATCATTGCTGCTCTCGCTGGTGGCTGAACCATCAGAAACAGTTGTCACTGCTGTCATCAATTTCACCCGCTTCAAATACTGGCAACAGCCAACAATCACTCTTGCCTCGGCGTTGCTCCCGCATCTTGAGCAGCACCCGCTATGGAAGGCGATTTGCTTGATGACAATCGGCCGGTCGCAACAGAAGTTCAACAATTACAGACCTGCTATCATATCACATACCACCGCAGCAAAGCTGTTTCTCGAGGCTGGCGACCGCTTATCAGCAGCCGAATGCAAGCAGTCTGAAGGCCAGATACAATCATTGCTCCGCGAGTTCAGCGATGCCGAAGTACTACTCAAAGAGGCACGCGCGGTCTTCATCGAACTTGGCCAACACGTCCAGGAGGCGAACTGCAGATTTCAGCTCGGCAGCATGATGCGGATGAAGGGTGACTATGCCCCTGCAATTGAGCATTTGAAGGCGGCACAGCAGACCCTCCAATCTTCAAAGCTGCTATTCGACGCTGCTCAATGTTTAGAGACCCTTGGAATCGTGTATCTCGAACAGAACAACTTGGACGCTGCTGCAGCCGAGTTGGAGACATCTCGCTCGGCGTTTCGCGCTCTCGGAAATCAGCTTCACCTGGCACAAAGCACACGCTTTCTCGGCAATGTTCGGCGCGAGCAACGTGACTTTACGCAGGCGGAAGAACTTTTGCGGCAGGCGGAGGATATCAACAGGGCTATTGACAACCGATTCGCACTGGCAAACTGTGCATGGTCGTTCGGAGACCTGCGAAGTGACCAGGGGCGTCGAGAGGAAGCAGCAGTATACTACGATCTTGCCCAGAATGGGCTTGAGGTAGTGGGTCTGGCGAAAGACGCCGCATACTGCAAGGAACAAGCAGAGTATATGCGGTCTAAGACGGACTGACCTTCAAATTCTCTGTCAGCACTTTGACGAGGATTACCGAGTCAGTAGCGGCAGACTGTTGATCAGAAACCGCAAATTACGCGAGCACCGTAGACTTGGTCAATGTATATACCATACCAATTGCTGCGCATTGTAATGTAACTCAGTTTGGCAGATTCACGGGGTTGTGGCGGTCGCGAGAACACCTCAATTGTCACTTGCACACCTACCCCGTCTGGCTTGACCCAACACGCCGGTTCAGGCAAACTGGAATGAAGACTCGTATGATCAATCTTTATGTTGCGAGAAAAACCAACACTACAAGTAGTCGAGAATGAATCTAGTGCGAAGCAAGGGGCGCCATAGGCGAGGGACTGGTTGTCCGATCGCCAGTCCCAGGTCCGCATCAGTACATCGACAGTGGAAACAAGGTGCACAAACGCAAGCATGGGAACACCATGTCAACAAGATCTTGAGGGTGGTACGGGGATGGAGCAGTGTGCAGAAGACGATATTGAAGAAGGCAACGAGCGAGCGACATCCAGCGTAAGCAACGAACCGCGCAATGAAGCAGCCCGCTGTAATGTTCTGAAGGCGCCGTACCCCACGCTGTGGGTGGTCCTACAAAGCGCGAACGAGAATCGCACGCAGAGTAGAACAACGCACAAGTAAATGCGCTCGCCCAAAGACTGCACCTGGTGTATGTTGTAGAGCCAAAGTTGCCGCGGGGCGCGGTCGAGGCAGAATGGGGTAACAGGCCTAGGTATCAGGGATGGAAACCGGGCAGCACGACCTTGGTTCGAATGTATTACCTATAGAACACGGGGGTTGGAAGAAAGAAAGACGGTGCGGCGAGAACGGTATGCAGGGAGGGCATTGGGACGAATGACGAGTCCTAACGCGAACATGCAGAATGCAAAGCAGGAGCAGCCACGCGTGGCAGTCGGGGCCTGAGCCCTTGCGCTCCAGCTGACGCGTAGACCGCATAGCAGGCGCGTTCGACGGAAGGTCCGAGGACGGGGTCTGGAAAGCAGCGAAGCAACGGGTTGACAGCGCCAATGCAAGATGAAGCGCGCAAGGACAACGGACAGAGGAACACCAACATGAGCAGCCACAGGGCAAGCTGGCGGGCGCGTGTAAGATAGACTGGGTACAATGCGAAAGGTCAATGCGCAAGCAACCATTCGTGACATCAAGGCTGGCAGACTCATGCGTCGTCTGCCGCATGGCTATCTGCTTGAAGGAATCCCCGCACGCGCAAGGGCTGCAGAGTTCGGCCCGAGCGTAAAGACGGCGCTATTGACGAGTTCATGGATGTGCGACGGGATGGGACTACGAGTGGCTGGATGCGATTGTACGCAACCCTTTCAGGCGACAGAAGGAAGACTAGAGCGCTCTCTGCCAAATCATGACTGACGCGCGAGCTTAAGAGGAACGTGTGCGCGCGTGAGGCATAATGAGAATGGGGTAGGAGGACAAGGAGCGGGCGTTGACACCTAGCTCCGATGATGCCGGATGGCACGTCGTTTGCGTTCCTTCTCGCTCGGCCCTGTCCTTTATAATCCCATAAACTACTCTCCCCAACTCGAGTGCGTGCCTGTTAAGGCCAAGGGTTGCATGCGCGACGTGGGAGGATCTTGAACCCGAATGGGAGAAGGACGAGCGTGAGCAAGCAACAGGAGGCGTCTCCTTTCCGCGATCACGGCCGTCCCCATTTGGGCATCCCTTCCGCTCGTGTCTTCGGAGGGATTCGAAGCGTGGTTAACGATGCTCCGTGCGGCTCAAAGTATACCCAAATGAATACGGCCGTCATTGCGGAAAGACAAGGACTCCTAGCAACAGAGGCAGGCAGATGTTGGCACTCCGCAAGTCCGCACAGTCCAGAGTCGCTGGTTTGGGCTGCCAACCCACTGACACCAGGCTAACGCGTGACTATACGCTTGCCCGAATGGATCCGTAAACACACGCGGTTCCAACGCGGGGCCGCTGGGTACAGGGTCTTTCTTATTTGCTTGCAGTTGGACTGCAGCCGACGCGCCTGCCCGCCTGTGGCCTGCTGCTGCGCCTTACTTTCCCACCTCGTCCTCACACCACTCTAAAGTTGACTCTAATTCACCAAATGAGAATGTCCACATCCGAGAGAGATCTTGTTGCGGAGCTAGTCAAGGCTGCAGATGATGTTCACAACGCGGCTAAGGTTCGTTTGGCACTGACTGTCACCCTGGCCGCGCTGATCGTCCGATAATTCCATAGGAGATGAAGAATAGCAAGGATACCTCACGCAGGATCTCAAAGATCTCACTCGAGATCGCAACATCCGTCGACAACACAGCAACCGCTGCGCTGCATGGCGGCAAGTCGACCGACCTTCCGATCTCGGTCGCTGCTGCCCTGGGCGCCACGAAAGAGTCAGTAGTCAGATCACCTACCTGCGTGTTCTATCTTACAAGGATCTTCTTCTAGCGTCTTTGCACAATCTGCGAGCTTCATGTTCGACGCGTCTAACAAGGGCGCCGTTACTCGGTACTTCGGCAAGAGCATGACGGCGGACACAACTAGCGGATACCTGGCGAGTGTGGAAGCCCTGCGCGAGCTGCTCAAGGTACGTACATCGCAACTCGCCGGATCTAATTCCTAACTTCGTACACTGGCAGATTGGAGAGAACGCGTGCAAGCTCATGATTGAGCCGTATGCCGGTCTTGGGATCAAGGTCGACCAAACCAAGGTTCGCATGCGTCACATCCTGTAGATATTTAACCAACCCTCTATTTGCGCCAGGATGATCTGAAGTTCGCATGTTTACTTGCATTTATAAATCATACCGCTGACCAAGACATGAACAGCGCGAAAATCACGACCTTGGATGCCGCCTATGACGGTCTGAAAACGACGCTCAACGTGATGGTCAACATCACGGACGGGCTCGACTGGCCGCTCAAAGCCGCACCACAGACCTTCTTGTATATTCTGCAGCTCTTCGAGGTAAACTGGCTGCTGTGTCGCGTGTCATGCAGATTGTCTGAGCGGAGCGATGCAGGACTGGCAAGATGTTCCACCCAAGGCTACTGCCTTGCTGTCCTCTGTGCAAAGACTGTGGACCATACTAATTCCGGTCTCGTCCGATGAAGCAGCGGTCACCTCACAGCTGCGAGCTCATCTTTCCGACTTTTTCGAGTGAGTGCTCATACTCTCGTGTCGTGGCGTTCATTCATTCGATTGCACGCAGAACTCTGCAACATGTCGCGATTTGGCTTCACGTCGTTTTGCACACTGGAAGCGTAAAGCGCGCAATGGCCATTCACACTGTCGGTGCCTGCCTCGATCTAGTTGAGAACCGACTGGACGAAGCGCGGAAGACGATCTCTGTACGTATTCATCGTCTATGAGTTCATCGCCTGCTGACCGAAGGAACGATCAGCTTGCCTTACAAGTAGACGGTAATGCCCAGGGGGCCAAAACGAAAAAGAAGATAGATCATATGGACGCGAAAGTGAACGAAATACACGCACATCTGCTGGGAACCGCCCCAGCCCCGCCACACGCTGCGTAAGATTTCACTCCGATTTATATCACGAGTTGGTACTGACACTCAAATTGCAGACAGCCAATAGTCTATTCGGTGCTTCCCCCCAAACCAATCGTCTTCTACGGTCGAGAGGAGATTGTAGAGGACGTTGTCGATCACCTTACTAGGCCAGGAACAGCCCGCATCGCAATTCTCGGCGCTGGTGGTATGGGTAAGACTACGATTGCATTGGAGGTGTTGTACGACCCGCGTATTGTCGAAAGGTTCGACGATCACCGAATCTTCCAATCGTGTGAGGCGCTGGTCGACGCGGACTCGCTCATCGGCAAATTAGCTGAACAGTGTGGGGTTGAACCCACGGCTCCGCAGTTGCACGCAGCCGTTGTTGCTCGGCTATCTAGGGCGAGACGCACGCTTCTCGTCATCGACAATTTGGAGACGATCTGGCTGGTGGGTGGAGCACCAGTCATATCCATCGACGAGCTACTCGGGAGTCTCGCGCAGATACCCACGATCTCACTAATGATTAACTGTCGAGGCAGGATTATGCCGCAGTCTGTCTCTTGGTCGAACTCGAGCACCGCGGCGCTCGAACCGTTCTCAGAGGCGGCCGCACTAGGGACATTCAAGGATAGGCTAGGACGGCCAATCTCTGCAGACGATGAAATCATCGCAAAGGAGCTCGTCCGAGCTGTCGATATGATGCCTCTGGCTGTCACACTTCTTGGTCAACTGGCGCAGCGCGGAAAATCGGTTTCCGAGCTCCGGGACGCCTGGAACGATGAACATTGTGAACTGCTTCAGACGCATGCATCGGGCCGCAGCAACAACGTCGACGTGTCGATCGAGCTGTCGCTCAAGATTGTGCGGGAGGCCGATCAATCGCAGGAGTCGCTGCAGCTTCTTTCTGTTTGCGCAATTCTGCCCGACGGTCTCCGTCCGGAGGTATTTGAGAAGCTGAAACCGTTGTTCAAGAACATTAGGCGGGCGCGAGACGCGCTGTGTGATTACGCTCTGGCCAGCCTGGGCACAGACAGAGAGCTGAAAATACTCAGCCCCATTCGACATCTTGTTCTCGAGCGCTATCCCGCGCAAGCCGATCATCATCGGGCACTATGCTCCATCTACCTTGACCTTGCCGCCGGACTTCCCGACATGGACGAGAGCTACAAGCAGCGAGAGGCGGCTGTAGCTCCTGAGATGGGTAACTTGTCATTGTTGCTGCTCTCGCTGGTTGCGGAACCGTCAGAGCAAGTTGTCACTGCTGTCATCGATTTTACCAACTTCAGATATTGGCAACAGCCAACCATTACTCTCACCTTGGCGTTACTTCCGTACATTGAGCAGAACCCGCTATGGAAGGCGAAATGCTTGCACGCCGTTGGCCGCTCGCAACAGAAGCTCGGCAAGTACAGGTCTGCCATTATATCGCATTCCACTGCAGCACAGCTGTTTCTCGACGCAGGCGACCACCTCTCAGCAGCCACATGCAAGGTGTCTGCGGGCGACATACACTCATCCCTCCGCGAGTACAGCAATGCCGAAGTGCTGCTCGAAGAGGCACGCGTGGTCTACATCAAACTTGGTCGACACATGCAGGAGGCGAGATGCAGACTTTTGCTCGGCAGGATGATGCGAATAAAGGGTGAATATGCCCCTGCAATTGAGCATTTGAAGGCGGCACAGCAGACCCTCCGCTCCTCAAAGCAGCTATTCACCGCTGCTCGGTGCTCAGAAAGCCTCGGCATCCTGTATCTCTTGCAGGGCGACTTTGACGCTGCCGCAACCGAGTTGGAGGCATCTCGTTCGGCGTTCCTCGGACGCGGGAACCAATTTTACCTGGCACAAAGCACTCGCTTTCTCGGCAATGTTCGGCGCGAGCAACGTGACTTCACACGGGCGGAAGAGCTTCTGCGTGAGGCGGAGGATATCAGCACGGCCATTAACCACCAACACGCACTGGCGAACTGTGCGTTGGCGTTTGGAAACCTACGACGTGACCAAGGGCGTCGGGAAGAGGCAGAAGTACACTACGAGTCCGCGCAGCATGGGTTTGAAGTGCTGGGTTTCGCGAAAATGGCCGCAGACTGCAAGAAACGAGCAGAACTTCTGCGGTCAAAGGAAGGACTGAATTCAGTTTCTCTATCAACGTACTGACGGGGACTACTGAGTCACTCATGACTGTATGTATACACCAATACAGGTCATGTTACTCTATCTCGTGTGCGCATTTTGCTTAGACTACGTTCCTCCTCGATGTCAGTGTTTCAGCCGTCAGGTTGCGGGCTTACGTTTTGTACACACACTGACCACAGAGAGCGACTTGCACTCCTCGGAGCATCGGCATTCTGAAGCGGTGCATTTGATGCTGACCAAACCGTGAGGGGTTAGAGTGATGTCGGTACGTTGGGATGGCGCAGTGCTCACCAAACGACCTCAATAAACACCGATTGGGCAGGTGATCGCATAAAAAGTGCTCACGGTGTCTGGGATACATTGATTGGGGCCTCATATGCTTGTCTCCATGAAATGAAGAGCCAACGTCGCTTGTTAACGTCAAACTCCTCTGTGCGGAGTGCCAAACACAAATACCCCTTGACATCAGATGCCGTATCCGCACCTGTGCCACGCGCGCGGCCGCTTGTACCCATCCTGGCGGATTCCTTGTCCTTTAGCGCAAATATCCAGTGCTCATAATTGTCACTCGTGTATTCTGCTCAATTGACGGCTATGTAGCGGGCTCATCCAGATCGACTTCACCACTGGCGGCATTTCGCGCCTGCCAAACTCATTCCACGTGGCTCTGCAGAAGCGTTAGCGCATGTGATCAAAGCGGCATCTGCACGAGTGGCGCGTAGAAAGATACCATCGCACTGTTCGACATCCTCGACCTAGCACCACATCTTACACTCTCGTCGCCACGCACAGACCATCTCAGCACGTCCAGCAGCATGATGCTCGACCCTTGCCGTATCATGTTTGACGTCGACAGCACACTTTTCCTTGGGTTCATCGACGATCTCGCTCCAGCAGCAACAGCCATCGCAGCATCAGCGCGCGTGCAGCCAATGCCAATCGTTCTCTCGGAAACAACACCGGCATCAGTACTACGAACCTCTGGTGCAGCCACTGCAGATCAACACCCATCTCCAGCCACACCAGCACTCGCACCACTCGCACTGCCGGCTCACCACTCTCCCATGAGGCACGCGCCGCTCACCACGCTCAGCGCTGAACCAGGGACGATTTTCTCGAGCAGCACCCCGACCTAAAACTGCTTTGGCGTGGAATCCTTCCGTGTCGGACCCTCCGAGCAGATGCGGCTTGGCTTCAGCTCTGGGGATAACCAGTCGCACAGTCATTCACACTCGCACTCGCACTCGCACGGCTATAAGCAGCCGGGTCTCCAGCGGGCTCGCAAAGCAGTCTCGCCGCATCGTCAAAGAGCAGCCGCTCGAGCAAAGTTGGGGCCGAGCGGTATGGCCATCGGGTTTCTATGCGTCAGCGTCTCAATGCTGGTCTAGATTTCGAGCTCAAACCGCTTGGTCTCACAATCGAGCGCGAGCCGAGAGACCCTCCAACGCCATCTCTCCCTCTCCCTGGTCCGACACCGATGAACGCCGGTCGTGGTACCAAGCGCAGGACGCCAGATCTCAGCGACGAGGACTCGCCGCTGAGCGAGTTGAGTGCGAGCCCAAGTGCACCTGAGGAGGAAGACAATGAGGAGCATCGGCTTAGTGTCAAGCGCGCTGGTAGGCCACGTGCTGTGGCAGGCAATGAGCGCGGTCCGAATGACAAAGGTCAGTGGCGGTGAGTGACAGTTATGTGCGGGTGCTGACTGGCTTTTAGCCACGAACGAGATGAGAGGCATGTTCCGCGTTATGGACGCCGGCCCCATGGACCTCCTCGCCAGCAGCACTGACAAGCCAGACATAATCGCCGGCCGCGTGGCTTGAGTCTCGGTATGCTCGCCCAGTGTCGTTGATGTATTCGAGTTGACATTCTTCTCGCTTTCATAGTCAACAAGCCTGCCCAACCACGACAACGGCCTCCTCGAATGCAAGTTCTGCGCGAGCGTCATGAAGACCCATTTCGACTGCTACACCGGCGAAAAACGTGCGTTGTTGTATCACTTCTGCTCATGTGTCTGATCTTCTGACACTATCCCGCTTGCAGCATTCCAATGCACCGTTGATGGGGGGAAAGCGACATTCGGTGTGCTGAGCAACATGAACCGACACGTCCGTTTGCACACCGCGCCACGGTCAGCTGGTGCAAGAAGGCAAGAAGCGTGCAAAGAGCGGCACGATCAGCGTCGTCGAGGTGTAAGCGCGTGCATCGGCGACGGGTGGCCTCGACGATGATGCCGAGGGCGAACCTGACCTTTTGAACATCTCCCTGTGCCAATCTGGTCCATTGACCAGCCAGCCATGTCTGCGCATCTCTACTTTATGCTGTCCTTTCATCGTCTTGCTCTCGTCCGAACTCACCTCTACCTACACAACTTTCCTTAGATGGACTTACTGTCCCCTTCGCGCTTCTTTCTCCCCTCACGATCTGATTGAACGCCGTCATTTACCTTCCGCTGTAGAATTTTTGTCATTGCTCCCGTCGTCACTGAGCTGAGTACAGTGCCCATATGAATATAGTCTTTGTGGATGACAACCTGTGCATTGCGAAAATTGGAATCAGTCTTGTGTTTGCACAATCTAAGCCTTTCTCACACTCGATATCTCCGGGGTCTTTCTCCGAGATGACTCGAACGGTTCTTCGTCAACGATGATCATAAGCTTCACACGGCCGAACGCGACAAGCAGGTTCAAGCAAAAACACTTGAGTGATAAAATTTCATATTGCGAGGATAATCTATAATACAATTGGTTGAGAATGAACCAAGGTCGTCACGGGCGAGCGACTGGTTGTCCGACCGCCAGTTCCAGGTCTACTTCGGCGCATCAGTGAGAGCAGCATGACGCACATATTCGGGCATACATAAAAATGAAACGGGAGCAAGATCGCGATAGCGGGCCGGGAATCGTAACGTGCGCAGAAAAAGATGGGGAAGAAGGCACCGAGCGAGGTGAAATTTGACGTCCAGCGGAACCAACGCGAACGATGTTCAAGTGTACGTGCGGATCATTTGCGAAGAGCAAAGCCAAGTATGAGCAATGCGTAGCAATATCAAGCACCTTGCCAGAATATTCGGAAGGCGCTATGCCCCACGGTGATGCCGCACCTGCGTGGCCCAACAAGACGCGAACGAGGAAGGCACGCAGAGTTGGACAACGCACACGCAGATAAACTCGCACCCATAATGTACTCGATACACGTCGCCAGGCCAAAGTTGCCAGTGCGTTTGTGGCAGGGTGGAATGTCAGGTCCAGGAGTCGAGCATGGAAGCCGGGCGACCCGGCGTTGGGCTCGGACTTATGAGAACATGGGGGGTTGGAAGCAAGATGGAAGGACGAAATATGCATGGACAGCGTCGAGACGAACGACGAGCAACGGTCGACCGGTCAGGCTTGACGCGGAAACGCAGAATGCAGAGCAGGGGCAGCCATGCGCGACATTCGGGGCCAGGACTGTCGCGCTCTACCCGACACGTAGACCGCATAGAAGGCGCGTTCGATGGAAGGTTCGAGTACGGGGTCTGGAAGACAGCGAGGAAACAGGACGACAGCGCCGACGCAAGATGACGCGTGCAAGGATAACGGATGGGCGGGCATAGGGTGAGCACCCGCGCAACCAAAAGGCTGGCGCGTTCAAGGTAGATTGGGGTACAACGCGAAGGGTCAATGCGCAAGCAGCCATTCGCGGCATCAAGGCTGGCAGACTTGTGCGTCGTCTGGCGCATGGCTATCTGATTGAAGGAATCCTCGCACTCGCAAGGACTGCCAAGTACGATCCAAGCGTAAACACGACACCGTTGACGAGATCATGGATGTGTGACAGGATGGGACTGCGAGTGGCTGGATGGGAGTGTGCGTGCAAGCCTTTGGGATAATGAAAGAAAGAGCGAGGCACTTGCAAGCGGATCATAACTGGCGCGCAAAATTAGAGAACCTAAGAAGAAACATGTGCGCGCATGATGCATAACTAGACTGGGCAGGAGGACACGAAGGAGCGCGAATCTTCACCCGGCTCCGATGCCGATTCAGGTCGCAGACGTGCCGAAACCGGGCCGACTCATGATGACAAGCCGGCGTCATAACGGCGACGATTGTGTCTGATCTTGGAAGTAGACACACACCGCATCGGCTGTTTACGAAGGGTGGCTGGCAAGTGGCAAGGGAATGGGAATGGCACGCGGAAGGCCGCCAAGCGGTCAAATCGAAACTTGCGCACACAAGATTAACAACCGCGCAACTATTGGCCAGGAGCAAACAAGGTGGATAAGGGTATAACGCGAAAGATTAATGCATGTAGCGCATGCCTAGACGATGAAATTGACCAATGTTACGCACCCAGGAAAACGCTCAAAGTATGCAAGGCGGTCCTTGCAAGGGTCAAGGGTCGCGTGCGCGAGGTTGGAGCTTTTGAAGCCGAATGAGAGGAAAAGTACGAGCGCCCCCACACCGACCATCGCCGATTCTCGTTCAGGACTGGCCGGAATCGGGCCGACACATGACCGCGAGTAGGTGCCGGCGAACCCGCTTGTGGCCGGCTCCCACATTTTACCTTCCCCACCACTTCCTCATAACACTCCAAATATCACTTGACTTCGCATATCCGGCATGTCCACGATTGGAAAAGACATAGTTGCGGACCTCGTCAAAGCGGCAAACGATGTTCATAACGCAGCAAAGGTGCGTTCGGCGTTTACTGTCGCGCTTGTTGAGACGATGCGACCGATACCTGTAGGGAATGAAGAACAGCAAGGACAACTCGCGCAAGATCTCAAAGATCTCGCTCCAGATTGCAACATCTGTCGACAACACTTCAACCACTGCGCATCTCAAGGGCGAGAAGACCGATCTTCCGATCTCGGTCGCTGCGGCCCTCGGCGCCACGAAAGAGTAAGTTCTCGGATTACCCACTTGCTCGTTCTATTGAATATCACCACCTTCAGTGTCTTTGAACAGTGTGCGAGCTTCATGTTCGACGCGTCTAACAAGGGTGCCATCACTCGTTTCATCGGGAAGAGCGCGACGGCGGACACGACTGGCGGGTACCTGGCGAGCGTACAGGCTCTCCTCGAACTACTCAAGGTAGGTACTTCACAGTTGCTCGGGTCTCTCTCTTGACGACTTATTATGCTCGTAGATACAAAATAGCGAGTGCAAGCTCATGATCGAGCCATTTGATGGTCTCGGAATCAAGGTCGAGCGGACCAAGGTTTGTCCTCTTCGCAGCGTCTACATTGCTCACCAACATATATTTTACCAGGACGATCTATGGTTCACGTGCTTGCCGTATAATTCTCACATCCAGCTAACGAGTTCAATGCAGCACGAACATCACGACCCTGGACGCTGCATATGACGGTCTCAAGACGACGCTCGACGTGATGGTCAACATCACGGACGGGCTCGACTGGCCTCTCAAGGCTGCACCACAGACCTTTCTGTACATCCTCCAGCTATTTGAGGTAGGCAGGCTGCTGCGTCACAGGAGCAGATTATCTGAGCGATGAGATGTAGGACTGGCGAGATGTTCCACCGAAGGCTACAGCGCTACTGTCCTCTGTACAACAACTATGGTCCATCGTGGGCCAAGTCTCATCAGATAAACCGTCATCCACCCTGCAGCTGCAAGCTCATCTGTTAGACTTTTTCGAGTGAGCTTTGATAATGTTGCCTCGTTGTATGAGTTTCACTGAAGCGCACGCAGAACACTTCAGCGAATAGCCATCCGGCTTCACGTCGTACTACACATAGGAAATATCAAGCGCGCACTAGCGATTCACACCGTTGGCGCCTGCCTTGAACTAGTGGAGAAGCGATTAGAAGAAGCGCAGAGGACTATTTCGGTGCGTGTACTGCCTCCGAGTATACACTCGCTAGCTCATAGCTACTTCAACCAGCTCATCATTCAAGTACACGATCATGTCCAAGTAGTCGAGATCGGAGCAGTTGTCAAGGACACGGGATTTCAGGTGAAAGAGACAGGCACAATGGTGAAGGAATTACACGCACATTTGCTAGGGCCTGCTGCCGTTTCGCGGCACGCCGGGTAAGATTTCACTCTGAGTCAAGCCGCGAGTCGGTATTAACACTCAAGCCACAGAGAAACGAGCACTTATTCAGTCCTTCCTCCTAAGCCGATCGTTTTCCACGGTCGTGAGACAAATGTAGACGATGTGGTAGATCAGCTCACTGGGTCTGGAACAGCCCGCATCGCGATCCTTGGCGCTGGTGGTATGGGTAAAACCACGATAGCACTCGAGGTATTGTATAACTCGCGTATTGTCGAGATGTTCGGCGATCACCGAATCTTCCAATCATGCGAAGCGCTGGTCGATGCGGACTCGCTGGTCAGCAAATTAGCTGAACAGTGCGGAGTTGAGCCCACGACTCCTCAGTTGCACGCAGCCGTTGCTGCTCGGCTATCAAAAGGAAGGCAGAAGCTTCTCGTCATTGACAATCTGGAGACGATCTGGCTTGTGGGCGGAGCACCAGTCGTCGCAGTTGATGATCTACTCGGAAGTCTCGCGCAGATACCCACGGTCTCACTCGTGATCACTTGTCGAGGCAGGATTTTGCCGCAGGCTGTCTCATGGTCGAACTCGAGCACCGCGGCGCTCGAACCGTTCTCAGAGGCAGCCGCACTGGAGACATTCAAGGATAGGCTGGGACGGCCAATCTCTGCGAATGATGAACTCATCGCAAAGGAGCTCGTCAGAGCTGTCGACATGATGCCTCTTGCTGTAACACTTCTTGGCCAACTAGCGCAGCGCGGAAAATCAGTTTCCGAGCTCCGGGAAGCCTGGAACGATGAACATTGTGAACTGCTACAGACGCATGCATCAGGCCGCAGCAATAACATCGATGTGTCGATTGAGCTGTCGCTCAAGATTGTGCGGGAGGCCGATCAATCGCAGGAGTCTCTGCGGCTTCTTTCTGTTTGCGCGATTCTGCCCGACGGTCTCCGTCCGGAAGTGTTTGAAAAGCTGAAACCGCTGTTCAAGAACATCAGGCGCGCAAGAGACACACTCTGCGATTATGCACTGACCAGCATGGGTACAGACAGGGTGCTGAAGATGCTCAGTCCTATTCGACACCTCGTTCTCGAGCGCTATCCCGCGCAAGCTGATCATCATCAGGCGCTATGCTCCATCTACTTTGACATCGCTGCCGAACTACCCGACATGAGCGAGACCTTCAAGAGCCGGGCGGCGGCTGCAGCTCCGGAGATGGGCAACTTGTCATCGCTGCTACTCTCGCTGGTTGCTGATCCGTCAGAACAAGTCGTCACTGCTATCGTCAAATTCACACTCTTTAGACGATGGCAGCAACCAACAATTACTCTTGCCTCAGCGTTGCTTCCGCATCTTGAGCGGCACTCACTGTTGAAGGCGCAATGTTTGAAGGTCATCGGTCACTCGCAACAGGAGCTTGCCAAGTGCAGGTCTGCCATCGACTCATATTCCACCGCAGCAAAGCTGTTTCTCGAGGTGGGTGACCGCTTCTCAGCAGCAACATGCAAGCGGCAGGCGGGCGAGATGCACTCATCTCTCCGCGAGTACAGCAATGCGGAGGTGCTAATCGAAGAGGCACGCGCGATCTACATCAAACTTGGCCGACACCTGCAGGAGGCGATATGCAGATTTGAGCTTGGCAGGATGATGCGGATGAAGGGTGAATATGCCTCTGCAATTGAGCATTTGAAGGTGGCACAGCATACTCTCCAGTCTTCGAAGCAGCTATTTACCGCTGCTCAATGTTCAGAAGAGCTTGGGATCCTGTATCTGAACAAGGGCGACTTTGACGCTGCCGCAACCGAGTTGGAGGCATCTCGCACGGCGTTCCGCGCACTCGGACACCAATTTCACCTGGCACAAAGCACTTGCTTTTTCGGCAGTGTTCGGCGCAGGCAACGCGACTTCACACAGGCGGAGGAGCTTCTGCGTGAGGCGGAGGATATCATCACGACCATTGACAACCAACACGCACTGGCGAACTGTGCATTGGAGTTTGGAAATTTGCGACGTGACCAAGGGCGTCGAGAGGAAGCAGCAGTGTATTACGAGTCCGCGCAGCATGGGCTTGAGATGCTGGGCTTCGCGAAAGAGGCCCCATACTGCAAGGAACAAGCAGAGCTTATGCGGTCAACGAAGGACTGACCCGGAGAAACGTACCGATACACATCATGTTACTCTATCTCTTATGTACACTTAACTTCGACTACGTTGCTCGTCGATGTCAGTGTTTCAGCCGTCAGGTTGCGGGCTTATGTTTTGTACAGATACTAGCCACAGACTGCGGCTTGCACTCTGCAGAGCATCGACACCTCGAAAAGTATCATGTGATGCTGACCAAATAGTGAGGGAGTAAGGTGACGTCGATACATTAGGATGGCGCCGCACTCACCAAATGACCGCGATAAAGACCGATTGGGGAGGTTATCACATAAAATGTGTTCACGGTGTCTGGGATACATTGATTGTAAGCTCATATGCTTGTCTCGTAGAAATTACGAGCCCACGTCGCTTGTCACGAGGCTCAGGCTAGCGGCATGTCACACTCATATGTGCGGAGTATTAAACACATATGCCCCTTGATCTCAGACGCCATATTCGCGCCCGTACCACGCGCGCGACCGCTTGGACCCATCCCCGTAAAAACCTTGTTCTCGAGTTAAGATGGTCAGTGCGCATAATTGTCACTTGTGGATTCCGCTCAATTGACGGAGATTTAACAGGCTCATCCAGATCGACTTCACCACTGGCCGCACTTTGCGCCCGACAAACTGTTTCCCCTCGGCACTGCAAGGCCGTTAGCTCATGTGATCAAGGAGGCATCTGCAAGAGTGGCGCGGAGAAAGATACCACTGCATTCTTCGACGTTCTCGACATAGCACCTCCTCTTACACTCTCGCCGCCACGCACGAACCATTTTAACACGAGCTGAATCGACGTGCCAAGTTCTTTATCGCCAAGCCATCGCCTTGGCAAAGCGCGCACATCCAGCATCTGCGCCAATACGAGTGGCAGTCTGCTCACTTCGTGCGCTAACTCGGGTCGAAGCATCAAGCGCAGTCGGGCAAGCGTCGGCCGAGTTGCGCCGCTCAGCACTGTCATGCTTGACCCTCGCCGTATCATGTTCGACGTCGGCAACACGCTTTTCCCTGGGTTTATCGACGATCTTGTTCCAGCAACAGCCATCGCAGCATCTGTGCGCGTACAGGGCAAGCCAATAATTTGCTCAGGAACAGCACCACCAGCAGTACTACGAGCCTCTGATGCAGCCGCTGCCGATCAACATCCATCTCCAACCACTCCAGCACTCGCACCACTCGCACTGCCGGCTCACCACTGTCCCACGAGGCACACGCCGCTCACCGCGCTCAGCGCTGGACCAGGGACGAGTTTCCCGAGCAGCACCCCACTTGACAGCGGCTTTGGCGTGGAATCCTTTGGTGTCGGACACTTCGAGCAGATGCGGCTTGTCTTCAGCTCTGGGCATAACCACTCGCACTCGCACTTTCAGTACCACGGACACTCGTACGGCCATCAGCAGCCGGGCTGCTAGCGGGCTCGCAAAGCAGTCTCACCGTAGTGTCAATGAGCAGCCGCTCGAGCGAAGTTGGGGCCGAGCGGTATGGCCCTCAGGTTTCCATCCGTCAGCCTCTCAATGCTAGTAGCTTGACCCGCTCGGTCTCACGATCGACCGCGAGCCGAGAGACCCTCTACCGCCATCTCTCGCTCTCCTTGGGCCAACACCAATGAACGCTGGTCGTGGTACCAAGCGCAGGATGCTAGATCTCGGTGACGAAGACTCGCCGCTGAGCGAGTTGAGCCCGAGCCCGAGTGCACCTAAGGACAACGAGGAGGAGGATTATCGGTCTGGTGGTAGTCGCGCCGGTGGGCCACGTTCTGTGGCAGGCAAGAAGCGGGCAAATGTCAGTCCCGGCAAGTGACAGTCATCTACGAACGTTGACTGCTCATCAGCCTCGAACGAGATGGGAAACATGTTCCGCGTTATTGTTACCGGCGCCATCACTGTCCTTGCCGGCAGCACGGACAAGCCGGACATCATCGCCGGCCGCGTTGGCTTGAGTCTCGGTATGCTCGCCCAATGTCGTTGATGTATCCTATGTTGACGTTCATCTCGCTTTCATAGTCAATAGGACTGCCCAACCACGGCCACATCCTCCTCCGAGCGACGTCGACGGTCAACCTTTGAAGCGCAAGGGCCTCGAATGCGAGTTATGCGCGAGTGTCTTGAAGACCTATTTCAACTTCCACGCCGGCGCAAAGCGTGCGCTGTCGTGTCATTCCCGCTCATGATTCAGATCTTATGGCGCTCTCTCGTTTGTAGCACTTCAATGCACCGTTGATGGGAGCGAGGCGACAATCGGTGTGCTGTGCAACATGAACTAACACGTCTGTTTGCACACCGCACCACGGTACACGGTAAGCTGGCGCAAAAATGCAAGAAGCGTGCAAAGAGCCGCACGATCAGCGTCGTCGAGGTGCAAGAGTGTGCATTGGCGATGGGTGGCCTCGAAGATGATGCCGAGGGCGAACCCGACTCTTGAACATCTTTCTGTGCCAATCTGGTCCATCAACCAGCCAATGGTGTCTGCGCGTCTTCTATTTCATGGTGTTTTCTTTGTCGCCTTGCTCTCGTCCGAACTAATCCCTACCTAGACAAATTTCCTTAGATGAACTTACTGTCCCCTTCAGACTTCTTTCTCCCCTCGCGTTCTGATTGAACGCCGTCATGTGTGATCCGCTGTAGATTTTTTTGTTATGGCTCCCGTCGTCGCTGAGCTGAGTACAGTGCCCTTATGAATATAGTCTTTGTGGATGACAACCTGTGCATTGTGAAAATTGGAATCAGTCTTGTGTTTGCACAATTTAACCATTTATCACACTCGAGATCTCCTGGTTAACTTGGGGTCTTTCTCCGAACCGTTCTTCGTCAACGATGATCATAAGCTTCACCTGGCCGAACGCGACTAGCTGGTAAGCCGCTGCTTCGCACGGCAGGTTACGGTCACGAATGTCTCCAAAGTCAAGCAATCAAAAATTGTTATTACTGGGTGCAGTTGATGAGCTTCTTGG
>Ga0247815_10000927_pt1 | contig 22699 bp, 13 predicted proteins | sample UWRJL194509B1_FD_181014 | JGI IMG/M metagenome (GOLD analysis project Ga0247815, IMG submission 181014) | Plant litter microbial communities from Arlington Agricultural Research Station in Wisconsin, United States - UWRJ-L194-509B-1 | ecosystem: Environmental > Terrestrial > Plant litter >...
TCCGTTGCCGACAGCCGTCATTAAAAACGACAATGCCCGGAAAACCGGGCATTGTGCGTCATGGACTTCTGGTTAGTGGATCAGTGGGCGCTGGCTCCCGCCGCGCCGATACCGGTCTCGGAACGCATCTGCTGCGCCTCGAAGCCGGCGCGGTCGATGCGCGCGCGCTCGCTCTTGTCGAGCACCGAGAACAGCCAGATGCCGATGAAACCGGCCGGCATCGAGAAGATCGCCGGCGACGCGTAAGGGAAGATCGCGTCGGCGTGGCCCAGCACATCGACCCACACCGACTTCGACACCACCGTCAGCACCACGGCGGAGATCAGGCCGATGAAGCCGCCGATGGTGGCGCCACGGGTGGTGCAATCCTTCCACAGCACCGACATGAACAGCACCGGGAAGTTGGCCGAGGCGGCGATGGCGAACGCCAGCGACACCATGAACGCGATGTTCTGCTTCTCGAACACGATGCCCAGCACCACGGCGACGATGCCCAGCGCGATGGTGGTGATGCGCGACACTTTCAGTTCGCTGGCGCCGGTGGCTTTGCCCTTCTTGAAGACGGTGGCGTACAGATCGTGCGACACGGCGGAGGCGCCGGACAGCGTCAAGCCCGCGACCACCGCGAGGATGGTGGCGAAGGCCACGGCCGAAATGAAACCGAGGAACACGTTGCCGCCTACCGCTTTGGCCAGGTGGATCGCCGCCATGTTGTTCCCGCCCAGCAGTTTGCCGGCGGCGTCCTTGAACTCCGGATTGGTGCTCACCAAAACGATGGCGCCGAAGCCGATGATGAAGGTCAGGATGTAGAAGTAGGCGATCCAGGTGGTGGCCCAGAACACCGACTTGCGCGCTTCCTTCGCGTTCGGCACGGTGAAGAAGCGCATCAGGATGTGCGGCAGGCCGGCGGTGCCGAACATCAGCGCCATGCCGAACGAGATCGCCGACACCGGATCCTTGATGAAGGAGCCCGGTCCCATGATCGCATCCTTGGTGGCGTGCACGTCGACCGCTTTGGCGAACAGCGCCTCCGGGCTGAAATTGAACTGCGCCAGCACCACGACGGCCATGAAGGTGGCGCCGCCGAGCAGCATCACCGCCTTGATGATCTGCACCCAGGTGGTGGCGGTCATGCCGCCGAACAGCACGTAGACCATCATCAGTGTACCGACCAACACCACCGCGATCCAATATTCAAGACCGAACAGCAGTTTGATCAACTGGCCCGCGCCGACCATCTGCGCGATCAGGTAGAAAGCCACCACCACCAGCGTGCCGGAGGCGGAGAAGATGCGGATCGGCGCCTGCTTGAAGCGATAGGCGGCGACGTCGGCGAAAGTGAAGCGGCCCAGGTTGCGCAGGCGCTCCGCCATCAGGAAGGTGATGACCGGCCAGCCGACCAGGAAGCCGATGGCGTAGATCAGGCCATCGTAACCGTTCAGGAACACGGCGGCGGAAATACCGAGGAAGGACGCGGCCGACATGAAGTCGCCGGCGATGGCGAGGCCGTTTTGGAAGCCGGTGATGCCGCCGCCGGCGTTGTAAAAGTCCGCCGCCGATTTGGTTTTGGCGGCGGCCCATTTGGTGACGAACAGCGTGAACACGACGAACACGCCGAACATGATGATCGCGGTCCAGTTGGTCGGCTGGCGCACGGCCTGGCCGAGATCAGCGCCGGCCGCCAGCGCGGCGCCACTGGCGCCCGCCAAGGTCAACGCGGCGAGGAGTCGTTTGGCGGCGCTCATGCTTTCACCCGCTCTTGAATCGCGTGGGTCAGTTCGTCGAACTGTTTGTTCGCGCGGCGCACGTACAAGCCGGTGATGATGACCGTGAACACGATCACGAACAAGCCGATCGGCATGCCCCAGGTCATGACGCCGTCGCCGGTTTTCGAAGCGAGGAATTCTTTGTTGAAAGCGATCAGCAGAATGTAGCCGTAATAGACCACCATCATCGCCCAGGTCAACGTCCAGCCGAAGCCTGAGCGCGTTTTGACCAGCTTATGGTAGTTGGGGTCCGCCTTGATTTTTTGAACCAAATCGTCATGCATTGTGAGTGTCTCCTGTTATATGACCACTCACAATACCGACCAAGACTTACCTGCCCCTTACGCCCCCCATTAATTTTGCAGAACGCGCTGGATCTGCTGCAGCGACGCGGGATCCTCGATCGCGGTCAGGTCGCCGGGACTGCGGCCCTCGCAAATGGCCTGGATCGAGCGGCGCAGCAGCTTGCCGGACCGCGTCTTCGGCAGCTGCGGCACGAAGTACACGCGTGCCGGCCGCGCCACCGCGCCAAGTTGACGATCGACCACGCCCATTATCTCGCGCTCCAGCGCCGCGCGGCCTTCCTCGCTGGCGATGCGCGACGCGTCCTTGAGGATGGCGAAGGCCATCGCCACCTGGCCCTTGAGCTTATCTTCAACGCCCACCACCGCGACCTCGGACACGTTGGCGTGGCTGGAGATGGACTCCTCGATCTCGCGCGTGCCGAGCCGGTGGCCGGCGCAATTGATGACGTCATCGGTGCGGCCGAGGATGAAGTAGTAGCCGTCCGCGTCGCGCACGCCCCAATCGAAGGTCGAGTACACCTGCTGACCGCTGAAGGTGGACCAGTAGGTATCGACGAAGCGCTGGTCGTCGCCGTACACCGTTTGCATGCAACCCGGCGGCAGCGGGCCGTCGATCGCCACCACGCCCTTCTCGCCGGCGGCGCATTCCTCGCCGCTGGATTCATTGAGCAGCTTGACCTTGTAGCCGTACATCGCCACGCCGGGGCTGCCCAGGCGCGTCGGCGTATCCTCAACGCCCTTGGCGATGGACAGGATCGGCCAGCCGGTTTCGGTCTGCCAGTAGTTGTCGATGATCGGCACGCCTAGTTCATCGGCGATCCATTGCGAGGTGGTTTCGTCCAGCGGCTCGCCGGCCAGGTACAACGCGCGCAGCGAGGACAGGTCGTGCTTGCGCATGAACTCCGGCGGTTGCTTGCGCAGCACGCGGATCGCGGTCGGCGCCGAGAACATGCGCGTCACCTTGTACTTTTCGACGATGCTCCACCAGATGCCGGGGTCCGGGCAAATCGGCAGGCCTTCGTACATAATGGTCGCCATGCCGGCGATCAGCGGGCCGTAGACGATGTAGGAATGGCCCACCACCCAGCCGATGTCCGAGGTGGCGAAGAAGGTCTCGCCGGCCTTGGCGCAGAAGTTGTACTTCATCGACGACGCCAACGCCACGGCGTAGCCGCCGACATCGCGCTGCACGCCTTTCGGCTTGCCGGTGGTGCCGGAGGTATAAAGAATATAAGACGGCTCGTTCGATTCCAGCCACGTCACCGGCACGCGCGCATCGAGATGCGCGGCGCGCAGCATGGCGTAGTCGAGGTCGCGGCCTTCGACGCGGCTCATGGCGGCCAGGCCGCGATCAACCAGCAGCACGCGCGCCGGCTTGGCGCTGGCCAGCCCGATCGCCTCGTCCAGCAGTGGCTTATACGGTATCGGCTTGCCGTTGCGCGAGCCGGCGTCGGCGGAGACGATCAGCACCGGCTTGGCGTCGTCGATACGGCTGGCCAGGCTGTTGGCCGCGAAGCCGCCGAACACCACCGAGTGCACCGCGCCGATGCGGGCGCAGGCCAGCATGGCGAAAGCCGCTTCGGCGATCATCGGCATGTAGATCAGCACCCGGTCGCCGCGCGTGACGCCCAGCGCCAGCATCATCGCGGCGCAGCGTTCCACTTCGGCTTGAAGCTCGTTGAAAGAGTAGCTGCGCTCCGTGTTGGTCTCGGTGGAGATGGCGATCAGCGCCGGCTGGTCGCCTTGCGTGGCGCACCAGCGGTCGACCGCGTTGTGGCAAAGGTTGGTCAGCCCGCCGACGAACCACTTGGCGAACGGAGGATTCGAATAGTCCAGCACTTGCGTGGTCGGCGTGTTCCAGTCGATGAGCGCAGCTTCGTCGTGCCAGAATTGTTCGGGCGCGTCGATGGAGCGCCGATAGAAATCAGCGTAATTCATGTCTCCTCCGTTGTTTGGTATTTTAGTGGATCGTTAGAACGAATCGCCGGGTACGCGTACCCAACCTTCCATCAATACCCGCGCGCTGCGGCTCATTACCGCTTTTGTCACGCTCCACTCGCCGTTCTGTTGCGTCGCCTGCGCGCCGACCCGCAAGGTGCCGGACGGATGGCCGAAGCGCACCGCGTCGCGCGCGCCGCCGCCAGCCGCCAGGTTGACCAGCGTGCCGGGGATCGCCGCCGCCGTGCCGATGGCGACGGCGGCGGTGCCCATCATGGCGTGGTGCAGCTTACCCATCGACATCGCGCGCACCAGCAGATCGACATCGGTGGCGCCGACCTCTTTGCCGGCCGACGACGTGTACGGCGCCGGCTTGGCGACGAAGGCCACCTTCGGCGTGTGCTGGCGCGTGGCCGCGTCGTCGATGTGCGAGATCAATCCCATGCGCAGCGCGCCGTGGGCGCGTATCAGCTCGAAGCGCGCCAAGGCTTTTGGATCGCTGTTGATGGCGTCCTGCAGTTCGATGCCGGTGTAGCCGATGTCCTCCGCGTTGACGAAGATGGTCGGGATGCCGGCGTTGATCATCGTGGCCTTCATCGTGCCGACGCCGGGCACTTCCAGCTCGTCGACCAGCTGGCCGGTCGGGAACATGGCGCCTCCGCCGCCCTCTTCCTCCGCCGCCGGATCCATAAACTCCAACATGACTTCGGCCGCCGGGAAGGTGACGCCGTCGAGTTCAAACTCGCCGGTTTCCTGCACCTCGCCGTTGGTCATCGGGATGTGGGCGATGATAGTCTTGCCGATATTGGCCTGCCATACCCGCACCACCGCCATGCCGTCCTGCGGAACGCGCGCGGCGTCAACCAGCCCGCCGCTGATGGCGAAGGCGCCGACCGCCGCCGACAGATTGCCGCAGTTGCCGCTCCAGTCGACGAAGGATTTGTCGATCGAGACCTGGCCGAACAGATAGTCGACATCGTGATCCGGCCTGTCGCTCTTCGACAGGATCACCGTCTTGCTGGTGCTGGAGGTGGCGCCGCCCATGCCGTCGATCTGCTTGCCGTAGGGGTCGGGGCTACCGATCACGCGCAGCAGCAACGCGTCGCGCGCTGCGCCTGGCTGCTGCGCCGCCGACGGCAGATCCTGCAGGCGGAAGAACACGCCCTTGCTGGTGCCGCCACGCATATACGTGGCGGGAATTTTGATTTGCGGAGTGTGCGACATAATCAAGCGGCCTTCACGGATTCAAGGAAATCCTGCGCGAAGCGTTGCAGCACGCCGCCCGCTTCGTAGATGGATACTTCTTCCGCCGTATCGAGGCGGCAGGTCACCGGCACATGGACGCGATCGCCGTTGCGGCGATTGACCACCAGCGTCAGCGTCGAACGCGGCGTGCGTTCGCCAAGCACGTCGTAGGTCTCGGTACCGTCCAGTCCCAGCGTCAAGCGGTTCACGCCCGGCTGGAACTCCAGCGGCAGCACGCCCATGCCGACCAGATTGGTGCGGTGAATGCGTTCGAAGCCCTCGGCCACGATGGCCTCGACACCGGCGAGACGCACGCCCTTGGCCGCCCAGTCGCGCGACGAACCCTGGCCGTAATCGGCCCCCGCGATCACGATCAGCGACTGCTTGCGCTCCATATACGTCTCGATGGCTTCCCACATGCGCGTGACGGTGCCTTCCGGCTCCACGCGCGCCAGCGAACCGGCTTTGACCTTGCCGTCGACGTCGCGCACCATCTCGTTCTTCAGCGTCGGATTGGCGAAGGTGGCGCGTTGCGCGGTCAGATGATCGCCGCGATGGGTGGCGTAGGAATTGAAGTCCTCTTCCGGCAGGCCCATTTTCGCCAGGTACTCGCCGGCCGCGCTATTGAGCATGATGGCGTTCGACGGCGACAGGTGGTCGGTGGTGATGTTATCGCCCAGGACCGCCAATGGACGCATGCCTTTCAGCGGACGCGCGCCGGCCAGCGCGCCTTCCCAGTATGGCGGACGGCGGATGTAGGTGGTCTGCGGACGCCAGTCGTACAACGGGCTGACTTTCACGCCATCGTCCGCCTGCTTGGCGAACATCGGGATGTAGACCTTGTTGAACTGCGCCGGCTTGACGCTGGAAGCCACCAGCGCGTCGATCTCCTCGTCGCTCGGCCAGATGTCCTTCAGCGTGACCGGCCGGCCGTCGGCGTCATGGCCCAGCACATCCTTCTCGATATCGAAACGGATGGTGCCGGCGATGGCGTAGGCCACCACCAGCGGCGGCGAGGCCAGGAAGGCTTGCTTGGCGTAAGGATGAATGCGACCGTCGAAATTACGGTTGCCGGACAAGACGGCGGTCGCGTACAGATCGCGGTCGATGACTTCCTTCTGGATCACCGGATCGAGCGCGCCGGACATGCCGTTGCAGGTGGTACAGGCATAGGCCACCACGCCGAAGCCGAGCTTTTCCAACTCGGACATCAGGCCCGCTTCCTCCAGATACAGCGTCACGGTCTTGGAGCCCGGTGCCAGCGAGCTTTTCACCCACGGCTTGCGCGTCAGGCCGCGCGCGTTGGCGTTACGCGCCAACAGGCCGGCGGCGATCATGTTGCGCGGGTTGTTGGTGTTGGTGCAGCTGGTGATGGCGGCGATGATGCAGGCGCCATCGGGCATGAGTCCCGGCTCGTTCTCCACCACGCCGCTGATGCCGCGCGCGGCCAGCTCGGAGGTCGGCACGCGGTTGTGCGGATTCGACGGACCGGCGATGGTGCGCACCACCGACGACAGGTCGAATTGCAGCACGCGCTCATACTCGGCGGTCTTGAGCGAGTCCGCCCACAGGCCGGCTTCCTTGGCATAGGTCTCGACCAGCTTGACCAGCGCCTCATCGCGGCCGGTCAGCTTCAGGTACTTGATGGTCTGCTCGTCGATGAAGAACATCGCGGCGGTGGAGCCGTATTCCGGCGCCATGTTGGAGATGGTGGCGCGGTCGCCCAAGGTCAGGTGCGACGCGCCCTCGCCGAAGAACTCCAGGTACGACGACACCACCTTCTGCTTGCGCAGGAATTCGGTCAGCGCCAGCACCGTATCGGTGGCGGTGATGCCCGGCTGAGGCTTGCCGGTCAGCTCGACGCCGATGATGTCCGGCAGCCGCATCCAGGATGCGCGGCCCAGCATCACGCTCTCCGCTTCCAGCCCGCCGACGCCGATGGCGATCACGCCCAGCGCATCGACCATCGGCGTGTGCGAATCGGTGCCGACCAGTGTATCCGGGAAGGCCACGCCGTCCACCGACTGGATCACCGGCGACATGCGCTCCAGGTTGATCTGGTGCAGGATGCCGTTACCCGGCGGGATCACGTCGACGTTCTTGAACGCCTTCTTGGTCCAGTTGATGAAATCGAAGCGGTCTTCGTTGCGGCGATCCTCGATGGCGCGGTTCTTGTCGAAGGCGTCTGGATCAAAGCCGCCGCACTCCACCGCCAGCGAGTGGTCGACTACCAACTGCGTCGGCACCACCGGATTGACCAGCGCCGGATCGCCGCCTTGCAGCGCGATGGCGTCGCGCAGGCCGGCCAAGTCGACCAGCGCGGTCTGGCCGAGGATGTCGTGGCACACCACGCGCGCCGGGAACCAAGGGAAGTCGAGATCGCGCTTACGCTCGATCAGCTGCGACAGCGAGGCGTCGAGCGTCGCTGGATCGCAGCGGCGCACCAGGTTTTCCGCCAGCACGCGCGAGGTGTACGGCAGTTTGGCCCAGGCGCCTGGCTGGATAGCATCGACGGCGGCGCGCGCGTCGAAGTAGTCTAGCTGGGTGCCCGGTAAAGGTTTGCGGTTGAGGGTATTCATGATTATTGACGGTCCTTGATCGGAACGAATTTCAGGTCCTCGGGGCCGACGTAGTTGGCGCTTGGACGAATGATCTTGTTGTCGATGCGCTGCTCGATGATGTGCGCGGCCCAGCCGGACGTGCGCGAGATGACGAACAGCGGCGTGAACATCGCGGTCGGAACGCCCATCATGTGGTACGACACGGCCGAGAACCAGTCCAGGTTCGGGAACATCTTCTTGATGTCCCACATGACGGTTTCCAGGCGCTCGGCGATATCGAACATCTTCATCGAGCCGGCTTCCTCGGACAGCTTGCGCGCCACTTCTTTGATGACGACGTTGCGCGGATCGGAGATGGTATACACCGGATGGCCGAAGCCGATCACCACTTCCTTGTTGGCGACGCGGTTGCGGATGTCCGCTTCGGCTTCGTCAGGGTTCTCGTAGCGTTTCTGGATCTCGAAGGCGAATTCGTTGGCGCCGCCGTGCTTGGGACCACGCAGCGCGCCGATGGCGCCGGTGATGGCGGAGTGGATGTCCGAACCGGTGCCGGCGATGACGCGGCTGGTGAAGGTCGAGGCGTTGAATTCATGTTCCGCGTACAGGATCAGCGAAGTGTGCATCGCCTGCACCCAGCTGTCCGATGGCTTGAAGCCGTGCAGCAGATGCAGGAAGTGGCCGCCGATGGAGTCGTCGTCGGTTTCGACGTCGATGCGCCGGCCGTTATGGCTGAAGTGGTACCAGTACAGCAGCATCGAGCCGAAGGAGGCCATCAAGCGGTCGGCGATGTCGCGCGCGCCCGGCACGTTGTGGTCGTCCTTTTCCGGCAGCGTGCAGCCCAGCACCGATACGCCGGTGCGCATCACGTCCATCGGGTGCGCGGATGCCGGCAGCGCCTCCAGCGCGGACTTCAGCGATTGCGGCAGGCCGCGCAGCGAGCGCAGTTTGGCCTTGTAGCCGCGCAGTTCCGCGTCGTTCGGCAGTTTGCCGTGCACCAGCAGATAGGCGATTTCCTCGAACTCGCAGGTGTTGGCGACATCGAGGATGTCGTAGCCGCGATAGTGCAGGTCATTGCCGGTCTTGCCGACGGAGCACAGCGCGGTATTACCAGCGGTGACGCCGGACAGCGCGACGGATTTTTTTGGCTTGAAGGTGGCTTCGGTCATTTTGTAGAGTCTCCTGATTATTTTTTCTGGGCGGCGAACAAGGCATCGAGCTTCTCTTCGAAGCTGTGATAGTTGATGCGCTCATACAGCTCGTTACGGGTCTGCATGGTATCGAGCACACCCTGCTGCGTGCCGTCGCGGCGGATCGCGCCGTAAACATTTTCGGCCGCCTTGTTCATGGCGCGGAACGCCGACAACGGATACAGCACCAGACCCACATCGGCGCCGCGCAACTCGTCCACGGTGAACAGCGGCGTCGAACCGAATTCGGTGATGTTGGCCAGCACCGGCACCTTGACGGCGGCGGCGAATTTTTTATACATATCGAGACTGATCATCGCTTCCGGGAAGATCATGTCGGCGCCCGCCTCCACGCAGGCGACCGCGCGCTCGATGGCGGCGTCCAGCCCCTCAACGGCCAGCGCATCGGTGCGCGCCATGATGACGAATTGGTCGTCGGTGCGCGCGTCGACGGCGGCGCGGATGCGGTCGACCATCTCCTGCTTGCTGACGATCTCCTTGCCCGGACGATGGCCGCAACGCTTGGCGCCGACCTGGTCTTCGATATGCATCGCCGCCGCGCCGAACTTGATCATCGACTTGACGGTGCGCGCCACGTTGAACGCGGAGGCGCCGAAGCCGGTGTCCACGTCGACCAGCAACGGCAGGTCGCACACGTCGGTGATGCGGCGCACGTCGGTCAGCACGTCGTCCAGGTTGGAGATGCCCAAGTCCGGCAATCCGAGCGAGCCGGCGGCCACGCCGCCGCCCGACAGATAGATCGCCTTGAAGCCGGCGCGCTTGGCCAGCAGCGCGTGATTGGCGTTGATCGCGCCGACGACCTGCAGCGGCGATTCTTCCTGGACGGCTTTGCGGAACGCGGCGCCAGCGGAGTAGTGAGTCATGTCGATTGCCTTTCAGTGAAGTTGTGCTTTCCACTGCAAGGGGCATGCCAGAACGACACACTATATAAATCAATCACTTACGATTTTTTTATGTTTCATTTTTGTTTCGTTTTGAAACATCGAAACAGATGAACTACAATTGAAACATGCGCCACTCCACTCCCCTGCCCTTCGACGCCAACGACAAACCGGTGATCTGGACCGTTTCCGTCTCGCGCCTGTATGACTTGTTCCGCGACATCACGCTGGAATACGACGACCTGGCGACCATCGAACCGATCAACCTCGGCTTCGACGAAGCGGCGCGCCACATCCGCGAACGCATGGCCACCGAGCGCTGCGACGCCGTCATCGCCGCCGGCTCCAACGCCGCGTACCTGAAAGGCCGGCTGTCGGTGCCGGTGGTGATCGCCAAATTCAGCGGCTTCGACGTGATGCAGGCGCTGGCGCGCGCGCGCCGGGTCTCGGACTGCATTGGCATCGTCACCTATCAGGAGCGGCTGGCGGAGCTGGCCGAGTTCTCCGCCACCTTCGGCTTCGATGTCGCGCAGCGCACCTATGCCACCGAGGAAGACGCGCGCGCGCAGATCAACGATTTGAAAGCGGCCGGCATCAAGGCCATCGTCGGCGCCGGCCTGGTCACCGATCTGGCCGAGGAAGCGGGACTGACCGGCGTGTTCGTCTACTCGGCCGCGTCGATCCGTCACGCCTTCGACGATGCGCTGGAGATGGCGCGCCTGACGCAGCTGGAATCGAACCGGGGCCGCGCGCGCGGCGCCGTGGTGACCGACACGCTGCGCGCCAAGCATGGCCTCAACGATCTGCGCGGCGAATCGGAAGCGATGGAGACGCTGCGCCAGTCGGTGGTGCTGTACGCGAAATCCCCGGCGACGGTGCTGATACAAGGCGAAACCGGCTGCGGCAAGGAGCTGGTGGCGCAAGCCATCCATCGCGAATCGCCGCGCAGCCTGGGGCCGAACCGGCCCTTCGTCGCCGTTAACTGCGGCGCGATCGCCGAATCGCTGCTGGAATCGGAACTGTTCGGCCACGAGGAAGGCGCGTTCACCGGCGCGCGGCGCGGCGGCCACGCCGGCTTGTTCGAAGCGGCCAATCGCGGCACGCTGTTCCTCGACGAAATCGGCGAGATGCCGCTGACGCTGCAAACGCGCCTGCTGCGCGTGCTGGAGGAGCGCGAGGTGGTGCGCGTCGGCGGCACGCGGCCGATACCGGTCAACGTGCGCATCATCAGCGCCACGCATTGCGATCTTGAGCAGCGCGTGCGCGAAGGCCGCTTCCGCGCCGACCTGTTTTATCGGCTGGCGGTGTTGCGGCTCACGCTGCCGCCGCTGCGCGCGCGGCCGGACGACATCATGACGCTGGCGGAATGGTCGCTGAAAAATTCGCTGGCGTCGTTGGGCGCGCGGCCGCATCCGAATCTGCACGCCGAAATGCTCGCCTGCGCGCCGCTGCTGCAGCGCTACGACTGGCCCGGCAACGTGCGCGAGTTGCGCAACCTGACCGAGCGCCTGGCGCTGTTCCTCGCCGCCGAACCGCTGCAGGCGCTGACGCCGGCGTTTGTGCTCAGCGTGGCGCCTGAGCTGGCGGCGCGTTCGTCCGCCGCCGCGCTGCCTGGCGCCGCGACGCCCACCCCGCGCCCGGCAGCGGAACGCGCCACCGAGGTGCTGGCCCGCTTCGGCGGCCGCCGCGACGCCGCCGCCGACTATCTCGGCATCAGCCGCACCACGCTGTGGCGCCGACTGCGCGACGAGGCTTGATACCACTCGTCCCGTCTAAAAAGCCGTTCATCCAGAAACCGTCGCCTTGGTCGCGGCTTGCCGATAGCATAGCCTCACTTGTTCAACACCTAGAGGCCCGACATGCAACGCTCGCTCATCAAACGTATCGCCGCTTTTTCCGTCGGCCTGATCTTCGCCGGCGCCGCCTCGGCCGCCGATACGCATCCCGCCTTCAAGGTCGACGTCACCGGCACGGGCGCGCCCATCATCCTGATTCCCGGCCTGGCCTCGTCCGGAGACGTGTGGGATGGCACGGTGGCGCGCTACTGCGGCGGCGGCAAGCATCAGTGCCACGTGCTGACGCTGGCCGGTTTCGCCGGCCAGCAGGCGATCGACGGCCCGTTGCTGCCGGCTGCCGAGCGGCAGCTGAGCGACTACATCGCCGCCAACAAATTCGATCATCCCGTCGTGATCGGCCACAGCTTGGGCGGTTTCCTCGGCATGAAACTGGCCGCGGACCATCCCGAGCAGGTCGGCCGTTTGATCATCGTCGATTCGCTGCCGGCGTTGGGCGCGACGCAAATGCCGACCGTCACGCGCGCGCAGCTGAAGGATATGGCGAGCGGCATGCGCGTCGCCATGAAGGCGCAGGATGCGGAGACCTTCAAGGCCGGTCAGCAGCGCACCTTGCGCACCATGATCACCGGGCAGGAAGACATCGACCGCGTGACGGCGAGCAGCCGGCTGTCGAACCGCGACACCGTGATCGACGCCATGACCGACCTGATGGCCAGCGATCTGCGTGAAGACATCAGCCGCATCAAGGCGCCGACGCTGGTGCTCGGCACGTGGATCGCCTACAAGGACTACGCACCCAAGGCGGCCATCACCGCCGTCTACACCAGCCAGTACGCGCGGCTCGGCGGCGTCAAGATCGAGATCGCGGACAACGCCCGCCACTTCATCATGCTCGACGATCCGGCTTGGATGTATGATCGTATCGACAGCTTTTTAAACTGATCATCATGAACAACGACCGTCCACTCATCGCGCGCCTGAACTGGTACTGGATCTTCCAGCTGGCCGGCTGGGGCTTCCTGCCGCTGTTCGCCCTCTCCATGGGGGTCTTGCGCGTGCCGGGACTGTTGTGGGTCTATCTGTGGGGAGCCGCCGCCGGCCTGCTGATCTCCGACCTGTGGCATCGGCTGCTTAAACAGCAGATCCGCAACGGCGTGCGCCTCAGCTGGTGGCGGATCTCGTGCGCGGTGCTGGTGCTGGGCGTGATCCAGACCGTCGCGCAGCTCGTCGCCTACATGGTCATACAGCCGTTCGGCCCCGTGCGTGAAGCGTCCTGGCTGCCGGCCGCGCTGATGTCGTGGAGCGCCATCTTCCTGGTCTGGCATATCTGCTACATGGCGGTGCTGTCGCTGCGCCGCGCCAACCGCTTCGAAGCGGAATCGCTGCGGCTGGAAATCAGCGCCAAGGACGCCGAACTGCGCGCGTTGCAGGCGCAAGTCAATCCGCACTTTTTCTTCAACAGCATGAATAGCGTGCGCGCGCTGATTTACGAAGAGCCGGACGCCGCCGCACTGATGATCGACCAGTTGGCGAGCGTGATGCGCTACGCGCTGCAATCGGGCCAGCACGACACGGTGCCGCTGGCCGCCGAAATCGAAGCGGTGCAAGCGTATCTCGCGATTGAAAAAATCCGCTTCGAGGAACGCATGCGGGTCAGCGTGGACATCGGCATGGGGTTGGAGCAGGTGCGCATTCCGCCGATGGCCTTGCAGACGCTGGTGGAGAACGCCGTCAAGTACGGAGTCGAAACCAGTCCGACCGGCAGCGAGATTCGCATCCTCGCGCGGCGCATGGACGACGGCACGGTCCACATCGAGATCGCCAACCTGGGCGCGATACTGCCGTTCGCCAATTCCACCAAGGTGGGGCTGGTCAACACGCGCAAGCGGCTGGCGTTGGCGCTGGGGTCCGACGCCAATCTCGATCTCACCGAAAACAGCGGCTGGGTGCGCGCCACAATGACTTTACCGGAGGCCGCTTGATGCGGGTAATACTGATCGACGACGAGCGCCTCGCGCGCGCTGAACTGCGGCGGCTGTTGGCGGCGCATCCCGAAGTGGAGATCGTCGGCGAAGCGGTCAACGCGGCCGATGGCGTGCAGCAGATCGCCGCGCTCAAGCCGGACCTGATCTTCCTCGACGTGCAAATGCCGGGCGGCAGCGGCTTCGACATGCTGGCCGCGCTGGAGGAAGCGCCGGAGGTGATCTTCACCACCGCCTTCGACCAGTACGCGCTGCAGGCGTTCGAGGTCAATGCACTGGACTATCTGCAGAAGCCGATCCAGGCGGCGCGCATGGCGGCGGCCTTGCAGCGCTGCGCGATGCGCCATCAACGCGCGCTGGCCTACGCCGCGCCGACCGCCGCCAGGAAGCTGTTCATCAAGGACGGTGAGCGCTGCTGGTTCGTCGCGCTGCAGGATATCCGGCTGTTTGAATCGGACGGCAACTACACGCGCGTCTACTTCGCCGATCAGCGGCCGCTGATGCTGCGCTCCCTGAACCAGCTGGAGGAGCGCCTGGACCCGCAACGCTTCTTCCGCGCCAGCCGCCGCCACATCGTCAACCTGGACCACGTCGAACAGGTCACGCCGAACGAAGCCGGCGGCCTCGATCTGACGCTGCGAAGCGGCCCCGATGTAGAAGTCTCCCGCCGCCGCGCCGCCCAGTTCAAAACCCTGACCAGTTTCTAAAACTCCGGGGTCAGAGCTAAAAACTGGACACGAGCCCTACAGTAGCGGCCGCTACTGTAGGGCTCGTGTCCAGTTTTTAGCTCTGACCCCGGAGTTACGGTCACGTTCTCAGCACATCGGCGGGCGCCATGCGCATCGCGATCCAGGTGTGGCGGGCGACGGCGATCAGGGCGATGGCCAACGTCAGCGACAGCGCGAACAGCAACGTCCAATAGCCTATCGGCGCGTGCTCGACGAAGTTGGCGAGGTAGCGCTTGATCGCCAGCGCCGCCAGCGGCAGGCCGATGGCGGCCGCCACCAGCATCAGCGTGCCGACCTCCCTCACCACCAGCAGCCCGATGTCGGCGCGGCGCGCGCCGTGCAGCTTGCGCAGCACGATTTCCCTGGCCCGCCGCTGCACCGTGTTCGCCGATAGCACGTAGGTGCCGAAGGCGGCGATCACCAGCGCGATGCCGGTGACGATCATCAATAGCCTGGCCATGCGCGCGTCGTCGGCGTAGTGGACGGCGAGGATGTCGGCGGCCCGATAAATCTTCGGGATCGCATCCGGAAAATAGCTCGGCCACAGCGCCCGCGCGGCGCGTTCGATATCGGCCGGCGCGCCGGTCGCGCGCACGCTCAGCACCGTCCCCGACATCGCCAGCTCATAGGCCGCCGCGCGCGGCGGCTCGCGCAGCGAACGGAAACGCAGTTCGGGCGCGATGCCGATGATGCGCTTGGTGCTCACCACCTTGTCCCATCCGGTAAAGGTCACGCTCTGGCCCACCGCCTCCTCGGCGCTGGCGAAACCAAGTTCGCGCGCGGCGACGGCGTTCAGCACCATCGGTACCGTGTCGTCGTCCTTGTCCAGGCTCGCCTGGAACAAGCGCCCCGCCGCCGGCGCAATGCCGTAAAGTTCGAAAAAATTCGCGCTGACCGGTTTCATCTCCATCGTCGCGGCCTGGCCGCCCGGGCGCTTGAGCGCGCGTGACCAGGACCAGTCGAGCCGTCCGACCGGGTCCTCGGTGACCGCCACGCCGGCCACGCCGGGCTGCGCCTTCAACGCGGAGTAGAAACGCCGCGCCTTCTCGCTGTCCTTGACGCGTTCCGGCATGTCGACGACCACCATCGGCGCCGGATCGAAACCCGGCGAGGCGTGCAGCGCGTAGTCGGTCTGCCACGCCACCGCGACCGTCACGCCGGCGAAGCCCATGGCGGTTGAGACTTGCAGCACCGTCAGCGCGCGCCGCCATCGCATGCTGCCGCGCGACTCGCTGTCCGGCCGCCCCGCCAGCACCCGCGTCGGATGCACGCGCAGCGCGATCCACGCGGGATAAGCCGCCGTCGCGGCGCCCAGCAATCCGCCGATGCCGAATGCGGCGGCGATATTCGGCAACGAGAACAAGCCGTCCAGCTGGCGGTTGACCAGTTGCGAAAACATCGGCAGCGCCAGCCACGCCAACAGCAGCCCAAGCGCGGTCGCCACCATCGCCACCAGCAGCGACTCCAACAAGAATTGCAGCATGATCTGCGGCACGCCGGCGCCCAGCACTTTGCGCATCGCCACCTCACGCTGGCGGCGCAGCACGCGCACCGTGGTCAGGTTGACGTAGTTGATCGCGGCCAGCAGCAAAATCAGCAGCGCCAGCACGGCCAGGCCGGCGATGACGGCGGGATTGGCGCGATCGCCCGGCAGCGCGATAAAGCTGTTCTGCACTTTGTAATCGAAATACGCGTCGCGCAGCGGCGATATCGCCAGCTCGATCGCCTTGCGCTTGCCGAGCCGCTCGCGCTCCTCCGGCGGGAATTTATTCAGGCTGGGCGCGGCGTCCACCGCTTGCTGCATGCGCTCCAGGATGGCCGGCAGCGACACGCCCGGCGCCACGCGCAGCAGCGTCTTGGCCATCCAGCCGTTTTCGCCGGTCAGCATCTCGTGGCGGATGTCGGTTTCCACCACCGCCGCGTTGACGCCGAAGAGCATCTCGAACGGTATAGTCGTGTTGGCCGGCGGCGCGGGCACGATGGCGCCCACCTGCATGACGCTTCCCTCCGCCCGCATGGTCCGGCCCAGCGCATCGCGCGTGCCGAAGATGCGCAGCGCCGCCGCGTCGCTGATGACGAAGAGATCCGGCCGCGTCAGCGCCGCCGCCAGATCGCCCTGCACCGCGCGCAGCCCGAGCATCGCGGGGAAGCCCGGCAGCACGATCAGGCCGCGCACCGTCGTCAGGTTGCGGTCGACGCGCACCGTCAGCGGCGTGATTTCCGGCCGCGCCGGAATGTAGCTGGTGGCGTCGACCACGCCAGGTATCGTCAGCGCGGCCTCGCGCAGGAACATCGGCGCGACGTCGTGCAGCGGCGAGGCCGGATCGATATTGAAGTGCTGCTTGACGACGTACACCCGATCCACGTCCGGCACGTGGCTGTCGTACTCCAGCGAGTAGCGCACGAAGCCGAGCAGCAGCAGGCACGCGGCCAGGCCGACGCCGAGGCCCAGCACCACCGCCAGCGTGTAGGCGGGTTCCTGGATCAGGGTGCGCCAACCGATGCGCAAGTCGCGTAGTTTCATGTGGTTCCAGTCCGTGGTGGGAAAATCCCTATGGATTGCAACATCCATGCCACGGGGTTTTCAGCGCGTGTGCGGCCCGTATAGCGCGCGGGATGTTCGGAAGCGAACGTTCAAACTGTCCACTTCCGAACACCGCGCTTATTTGGCTTTGACCGGGAACGCCGGATGCACGGGGCGCACCGGCGGGTTCTTCGCCAGTTCGGCCTTGATGACTTCAATCGCCTTTTCCAGCTGCGGGTCGCGGCCGGCGATGACGTCGGCCGGATTCTGCTCGATCTCGATATCCGGCGCCACGCCTTCGTTCTCCACGCTCCAGCCGCCGTCGCGGGTCCAGAAGGCCAGGTTGGGCGCGGTGATGAAGCCGCCGTCCATCAGCGTCGGGAAACCCAGCACGCCGACCAGTCCACCCCAAGTGCGCTTGCCGATCAATGGACCCATCTGGTTTTTGCGGAACATCCACGGCAGCAGGTCGCCGCCGGAACCGGCCGTCTCGTCGATCAGCATCGCGCGCGGTCCCTGGATCGAGGCCGACGGCGTCTTCATGTCGGCGCCGTAGCGCATGGTCCACCAGGCGATTTCCTTCTTCTGCAAAATCTCCAGGTAGTAGTCGGCCACGCTGCCGCCGCCGTTGAAGCGCTCGTCGATGATGACGGCGTCCTTGTCGGCCTGCGGGAAGAAGTAGCGCTTGAAGTAGGTGTGGCCCAGCGTCGCCGTATTCGGCACGTAGACGTAGGCGACGCGGCCGCCGGTGGCCGCGTTCACCTTGCGCATATTCCCCTCGATCCAGTCGCGGTTGCGCAGCGCGTCTTCGGCCGCCACCGGCACCACGGTGATGGTGCGCGAGTTGCGGCCGTCAGCGTTGGGGCCGACGGTGATGTCGATCGCCTTGTTGGCGGTGTTCTCGAAGGCGCTGTACAAATTGGTCGGCGCCAGCAGCGCGCGGCCGTCCACCGCCAGCAGGTACTCGCCGGCCTTGACGTTGAGGCCAGGCTCCGTCAGCGGCGCGCGCAGGGCCGGGTTCCAGTTCAAGCCGCCGTAGACTTTCTTGAAGCGGTAACGGCCTTCGCTGATTTCATAGTCGGCGCCCAGCAAGCCGCCCGGCACCGGCTTGGCGTCGGTGAAGAAGTCGCCGCCACCGCCGCGATGGTGGCCCACGCCCAGTTCACTGCACAGCCATTGCACCAGCCGATTCAGGTCGGCGCGGCTGGACAGCTCCGGCAGGAACTGCGCGTACTTGGCGCGCATCTTGTTCCAGTCGGCGCCGTGCATGCCGGGATCGTAGAAGAAGTCGCGGTTGATGCGCCAGGCTTCGTTGAAGATCTGCACCCATTCGGCGCGCGGTTCGGCGCGCACTTCGATCGCCTCGACCTTGACCTTGCCTTCCCCCGGCGTCAGCGTCTTGGCGCCGGCGCTACCCATCGCCCACGCGTCCTTGAGGCGATACAGCAGCTTCTTGCCGTCGGCGGAGACTTCGAAATCATCCACTTCGGCCAGCAGCGTTTCGGCCTTGCGGTCCTTCAGGTCGAAGCGCTGGATGGCTTTCTTGCCGTCGGTCTCGCGCAGGAAGAAGATCTGCCCCGCCTCGCCCGCGCCCAGCTCGGACAGCGCGGCCGCAGGTATCGGCAGATCGACGATGCGGGTGTCGATGCCGTCGAAGTCGATGGAAATCGGCGCCACCGGCGCCACCGTCACTTTGGGGTCATCGCGGCCGGTCTTGGGATCGACCTTGGGCGGAGCGTCCACCTTGACGGCGGCGGCGATCGGCGGCGTTGGTGGCGCGCCCTTCTCCTCGTCGCTCTCCTTGATCAGCGGCGACGGCAGGTCGCGCCGCAAGGTCGCCATCCAGATCGTGCGCGTGACGCGGTTGTCCTCGTTCTGCTGCGAGAACCAGTTGTTGCTCGGCCCCGCGTTGGTCGAGGCGAAGAAGTACAGATATTTTCCGCTCTTGTCGAACACCGGGTTGACCACGTCCGACAAGCCATCCGTCACCGGCCAGGACTTATGCTGCTCCAGCGAGTAGATGTAGGCGCTGCGGGTGTAGCTCATCGAATTCAATGCGTAGGCGATCCAGCGCGAGTCCGGCGCCCATGCGGCCTTCAGCGTTTTATTCACGCCGTACAGCGGCTCGGAGGCGATCTTCTTGACCGCGCCGGAGGCCACGTCCAGCACATACAGCGTCCATGCGTTGTCCGTGTAGGCGATCTTCTTGCTGTCCGGCGACCAGACCGGATTGTCGTAGAAGCCGGCGCCGGTCAGCTTGAATTTGCGCGCCTCGCTCTTGCCGTCCTGCGCGCGGATGTGCAGCATGTACTCGCCCGATTCGTCGGAGAAGTACGCCACCGAGCGGCCATCCGGCGACCACGCCGGCGAGCGCTCGTTCGCCGCCGAGGTTTGCGTCAGGTTGCGCACATCGCCTTTATCGGCGGGGATGGTGACGATCTCGCCGCGGAACTCATACGCCACCCGCGCGCCCGACGGCGAGATCGACGCGTCGCGGATGTACTTGGCGCCGCTGACCCAGCGCGGCCGCGACAAGCCCAAATCGCTGTTGACGCCGATGGTCAGCTTGCGCGCCAGGCCGCTCTTCAAGTCCAGCGCGTGCAGGTAGCCGGCCTGCTCGTAGACGATGTTGTCGCCGGACGCCGCCGCGTTCAGCACCGGGAAGTCGGTGTGCCTGGTCAGCGCGCGCACCGCCTTGGTCTTGACGTCGTAGGCGTACAGATTGAATTCGCCGTCGCGGTCGGAGCGGAAGTAGACGGTGTCGCCTATCCACATCGGATCGACGTCGTTGGAATGCGTGGCCGGCTGCGGAATGCGCAGCACCGACTTGTCGCCGCGATTGAACAGCCACAGGATGGAGTTGGTGCCGCCGCGATAGTGCTTCCACTGCAGGAAGGCCGGAGAGAACGGGTTGTAGGCGATCTGCTTGCCGTCCGGCGACCACGCGGCGCGCGCGGCGTTCGGCACTTCCAGCTCGGTCTCGACGCCGCCGGCCACCGGCACCGTGAACAGTTTGCGGAAGCGGTTGTTGAAGGCCGCGCGCGGCGACGTGAACGTGACCGCCTTGCCGTCCGGCGTGAAGCCCTGCGCCACGTCCGCGCCCGGATGCCAGGTCAGGCGCTTCGGCACGCCGCCCTCCACCGGCAGCAGGTAGACGTCGACGTTGCCGTCCACCTGCGCGCTGTAGGCGAGCAGCTTGCCGTCGGGCGAAAACACCGGGTTCGACTTCTCGCCCGGATCGGCGGTGAGGCGGCGCGGCTGGCCGCCGTCGACATTGGCCAGCCACACGTCGCCGGCGTAGATGAAGGCCAGGTGGCGCGCCGACAGCGCCGGCTCGGTCAGCATGCGGGTGTCGCTGGTGTTCGGCAACGCCAGCGCCGGGGCCGACGCGCCCAGCGCTATCAGCGCGCCCGCGATCAAGGCTAGATGCTTCATACGGTTCTCCTTATTTCAACGCAGGGATCATCTGCGGTTGGTACGGCTTGATCGGCTTTTCCTTCAGCGTCTTGTCCAGCAATTCCAGCGCCACCTCCAACTGGCGGTCCTGGCCCTGGAAGGTGGCGTGCGGCGGATTGTCCACTTCCACGTCCGGCGACACGCCGATGCCTTCGATCAGCCATTGGCCATCGACGGTGTTGAACTGGCCCATCTCCGCCACGCGGGCCATGCCGTTGTCGCTCAGGCGGTTGTTATCGCTGAGCCAGACGCCGGCGCCGGCCGTGCGCTTGCCGACCAGCGGCGCCAGGCCCAGCGCCTTGATGCCGGCCGCGAAGGTCTCGCCGTCCGAGTAGGTGTATTCATCCACGAGTACCACCAGATGGCCGCGGAAGGTGTTCTGCATGTTCGGCGCCGCCTGCACGCCCGGCTGCGCCCAGAACGCCCAGGCCTTGCGCAGCAGCTTCTCGATGATCCAGCTGTCGATATTGCCGCCGTTGTTGCGGCGCACATCGATGATCAGGCCTTCACGGTTGATGTTGGCGTAGAAGTCGCGCGCGAACGAGGCGATATCGCGCGGGCCCATCGCGCGCAGATGCAGATAGCCGACGCGCCCTTTGGAGGCGGCTTCCACCTGCCGCGCACGGCTTTGTTCCCAGTCGCTGTAGCGCAGCGCGGCCTGCTTGGTCATGTTGACCGGCGTGACGATCACCGAGCGCCCGGCGTCGCCCTTGCCTTCCTTGCGCTGGACCCGCAACAGCACCTGCTTGTCGGCCTGGTTCAACAGCAGGTCGGCGATGTCGCGCGCCTCCAGCACCGGCTTGCCGTTGACGGCGGTGATGATGTCGCCCTCCTTCACATCGACATCGGCCTGCGCCAGCGGGCCGCGTTCCGACGGCAGTTCCGGCTCGCTGCGGTAGATATGGTCGACGCGGTAGCCTTCGGCGCCACGCGACAGCAGCGCGCCCAGGCCGGCCGGTGCGCCCTCCGGCGCGGAGCGGCGCACGTCGCCGGGCGCGATCTGCGAATGCAGCGCGCCCACTTCGCTGATCATCATGCCCAGCACGTCGTTCAATTCGGCGCGGTCGGTCACGCGATCCACCAGCGGCAGGTACTTGTCGCGCACGCCGGTCCAGTTCACGCCGCGCATCTTCACGTCGTACAGGAAGTCGCGGTGCATGCGCCAGGCGTCGTTGAACATCTGCCGCCACTCCAGGCGCGGATTGGACGTGAAGCTCCAGTCGTCCACCTTGACCTTGGCCTTGGAGACATCCGACGGCGCCTTCGCGCCCGCATCGACGATCACCATCTCACCCGGCCCGTTGGCGGCGAAGGTGCGGTAGTACAGATGCTTCTTGTCGGCGGCGAGGTCGTACTCGCGCACGCCGGCGACGAAGGTCTCCGGCTGCGGGCCGTTGCTGGCGATGGCCAGCGTCTTCAGCGTGGCCTTGCCTTCGGCTTCGGCGTCGAGGAAATACAGGCGCTTGTCGTCCATCTGCAGCGCGCGGTAATTGCCGGCGGCGAGCGGCACTTCGTACAGACGTTCCGCCAGGCCGGCATAGACGATGGCCGGCAGCGCCTTGCCGGCCGGCTTGGGCTCGGGCGCGGTCTTGGCGACGGCTTTCGCCACGGCTTTTTCGGCCGCCTGCGCCGCCGCTTTTTCCGCGTCGCCTTCGGCGGCCTTGTCGCCCGGTTTGCTCAACTCGTCGTCCGGCTTGAACGGAAAGCGGTTGCCCGGCTGGAGCGCGAGCGCGAACACGCCGGTGCGCTTGTCGAACACCGGCCCCATATTGCGGTCGCCCCACGGCGAGCCGTTCGCCAGCTGGAAGTTGCGGGCGGAGAGGAAGTACAGCCATTTGCCGTCCGGCGAAAACACCGGCGAGCGCGAGGTATAGCGGTCGCTGGTCACGAACGCCAGCCGCTTCGAATCGAGGTTGTACAGGCCGATCTGGTCGCGCTGCTCGGTGCTGGCGGCGCGCACCAGCGCCAGGTTCTTGCTGTCGCCCGACCACAGTATTTCATCGTGCTTGTCGACGCCGGCCTTGCCCGCATCGTCGATGACGACGTTGCTCTTGCTGGCCAGGTCCAACAGCCAGAAGCGGCCCTTCTTGTCGCTGTGGCCCAGCCAGCGGCCATCCGGCGACGGGTATAGCTGCCAGCGGTGGCTGTTGCCGTCGCGGGTCAGCTGCTCGCCCTTGCCGGAACCGTCGGCGGCGTAGCGCCAGATTTCGTTTTCGCCGGTGCTGTCGACGATGGCGTAGACCCATTTCTCGTCCGGACTGAACACCGCCTCGCGGGCGCGCGCGCCTTCCGGCACCGCGATCTCCACC